>Ga0209442_1001147_pt1 | contig 15165 bp, 11 predicted proteins | sample LauGreSBDMM110DD_2_FD_187565 | JGI IMG/M metagenome (GOLD analysis project Ga0209442, IMG submission 187565) | Freshwater lake microbial communities from Lake Michigan, USA - Sp13.BD.MM110.DD (SPAdes) (version 2) | ecosystem: Environmental > Aquatic > Freshwater > Lake | place: Lake Michigan...
ATTGCTGCGATGCGTGCGGGAGCAAGTGCCTTTGTCAAGAAGAGCGCACCGCTGGAAGATCTTGTCGCATCTCTTAGAAGTGCGCTTCGGCAACCAAAAAATTTCAGTGCAGCAGGTTTGACTAACGCGCTAAAGAAAACTGAGGCGGCAGATGTTCTGACTCCACGAGAGTTGACTGTTCTGCGCGCACTTTCCCTTCCTGGCACAAATAGTCAATTGGCAAAATCGCTATATATTTCAGAAGCGACCCTGAAGACACATTTGGCGGCGATCTACCGCAAACTTGGAGTTAGCAATAGATTCGGTGCAGTAACAAAAGGACGGAGCCTTAATTTATTTTGAGGAGCTCAATAAATTTTGTAGCCCAGATTTCCCAGCGCCAATTCGAATTAATCCATTCACGCCCACGCTGACCCATTTCTTTAGCCCTTACTGGATCATCCAATAGAAATTTAACAGCCTCGGCTATGGCAAAGGGATCCTTACCGTCTACGGTAATTCCTGTCTCGCCTTCCAATACCGCATCAGGTGCCCCACCAGATTTGCCGGCTATAACAGGCAAGCCACAAGCGCTAGCTTCGAGATAAACAATCCCCAACCCCTCAACTTCTAGCCCAGCAAGTCGAGAACGAGATGGCATAGCAAATATATCTCCGACAGAAATGTATCGAGGCAGATCTGCATATTGAATTCGGCCAATAAAAGTTACTGCATCTTGTACCGAAAATTTCTTGACTAGGTTTTCCAAGTGTTTTTGATGAGGTCCTGTGCCTATCAGTAAGACATGCGCATCGGAATGGTGTTGCAAAATTTGAGGTAGCGCTGTGATTAATGAGTCTTGACCTTTACGGTGAACTAAGCGACCAACACTCACGATCACTTTTTTATTGGCAAGTCCCAGTGATTTACGCAGTTCGATAGCCGAATTTTGCGGCGCGAAATGTGCGGTGTCGATTCCTGGAGCAATCTTCACCATCGCAGATGCTGCACTTACAGATAGCGAACGAGCGATTTCTCTACGAGTAAAATCTCCGAGATAAGTTAGGTGATCAACATGGTTTCCGATGTATCGCATCGCCCATTTGAATGGCCAAATTTTCGCCCACCAGACTTCGTGTCCGTGCGTTAACGAAACTATTTTTTGTGCTCCCGCTTTACGTAGCCCTTTTGCCATAACAGCTAACGGCGCGGCCGCGCCAAAAAATACCACTTCAATTTTTTGCGTGGAAATCAGCTCTTTAATAGCGCGAACCACTCTAGGAGTCGGAAGCAGAACCTTGGATTTATCTCTAATAACTTTTGCACCAAATTGATCTAGCCAATCCTGGTCATAAGCCTTGGTATCGCCTTGCTGTGATGTATAGACGGTTACCGATCCTGGAGGCAACCGCTCAATAAGCCCAATGACAAAAGTTTCAATTCCGCCAGCGCGTGGACCGAAGTCATTTGTGATGCAAATAGTTTTTTCGGTCATTTAATCAATCAAGCTAGAGGCGGCGGGCGCCGACATAAGGTTTGCGTCCGAGGCTAGATGCACTTGCAACTTTTACTCGTGATCCAGATCGAGGTGCGTGCACCATCTTGCCTTTGCCTAGATAAATTCCAACGTGCGAAATTGGGCGACCAAAGAAGACCAGATCCCCCGGCTTTAACTCACTGCGCTTTACCGATTTTCCGTAACTATATTGGGCGCGTGATGAGTGCGGTAGTGAGACACCAGCGGTTTGAAATGCTCGCATAGTTAAACCAGAGCAATCCCAAGTTGTCATTCCGGCTGCACCGAAAACGTACCTGTCGCCAATTTGCTTAAGCGCATACTGCAGGGCTTTACCAGAACGACCTGAAACACCGGACAGCGCTTTTGCTGCAGCCAGAGATGAAGCTTGATCAGCATCTTCTTCTTGCTGGGCAAGTCGAGCTAAGCGCTCTCGATCTTCCTTCTTAAGTTTGGATAACAGCGACTCAGCTTCAGCTAACTTTGCGGTTGCTCTCGCGCTCTGGGCTGCTAATTTCTTTTGAGTTGCTTTTACAAGTGCTAACTTGTCATTAACTGTTAGCGAAGTTGCGGTGAGGCGTTGCTTCGCCGCTTGAAATTTACGAAGTTCAACAGATTTTTTCCGAGTTATCGCTTCCAAGGATCCCGCCGCAGAGAGATAAAGTGCGGGATCGGATGAGAAAAGTAGTTCTAAGCTCTGGCTTAACCCACCAGTTTTATATTGCTGAATTGCAATTGCACTAAGTGACTTAGATAGCGCGCTAACGCTCTGACTTTGCACTTCCTTCTTTGCTTGGATTCCGGCAAGAGTGCGATTAAGAGATGCCAACTTTACCTTCGCCTCTTGCGCACCTTCTGCGGCAGTCGTTGCTTCTTCTTCAAGTTGGCGAACCCGAGCCTGAACTTCTGCCAAAGATTGGGCTGCTTCCGCCGATGGCGCGATAAAGAGCGGAGCCGCAATCGCAATGAGAGCAATCGCAACGGCAATCAGTGACCGCAATCGAAGTGCTTGGCCGATGGTTGACATAAGAGTTAAAGGCTAACGGGGGCGCTCGTGCATTCTCAACTTGAGGTACGCGTGGCTAATCTGTGAATTTAAATATTTTCAGGCAAATCACGCTGAATTAAAGCGCAATGGGCGCACGAGTCCTCGCGAAGAAAGTAGGTCTATGGCATCGGCGGTTGAGTCGGGGATTTCGCGGAGCACATCTTTCGGCTCCTGATTGGTAATGAAATAAGTCAAGATGCAATCATTGCAACCAATATCTCGTACTGCACAGGTATCACAGGAAATGATCATGTAAAAAAATATATCCGCCTCCACTGACATCACATCTCGGCGCGGTAGCCTTTTGAGATGGCGATATTTGCTTCACTTGTAGTCGGAGCCGATGGATCCACCACCAAAGGTGGAAATTCGCGCGGCATTACCAGCGGGGTAGACCGAACCGCCTTCTTGACCCGTCGGCGCAGCGCAGACTTTCTCTTAATTGGCGGCGAAACCGCCCGCACCGAGCCTTACCACCGAACACCAGTGCCGGTTGTTATCTCATCACGATCAATGATCAACTCCTTGGCAGATAACCGCCTGGCCCACTGGTGGAACCTCTCTGCTGCAGAAGCCCTCGCAAAGGGGATCAAGAAATTTGGTGAAAACGTTCTGGTGGAATCTGGCCCATCAATTATCGATGAACTTCTTTTAAATAGATCACTCGATGGAATTTACTTAAGTATTACATCTGTCACCGGTGGCGAAAACCCAATAGATATTGCAGCGCTCTTAGGAAACTTTGATGAAATCGATCGCAAAGAAGTTGAAGGTACGCAATTTATAGAAGCTAAAAAGCGGAAATAACTGCAACGCCAGCAACTGCCGCAAATATTCCAATGTATTGAACGCGATGTAGCCTTTCGTTTAAGAATTTAAAGGCTAAGACTGCGGTAAAGATTGGATATAAGGCACCGAGCACCATTGCTAGAGTTAAACTTCCTTTAGTAGTTGCAACTCCCAAAAGTATATTTGCTAAGGCATCGGCACAGCCAATAAAGATCAGAATAGGCGCTAACTTAAAATTCAAGCCGCCAATTGTGCGATACTTCAAAAGTATTCCGAGCGAAATAAACAATGTAGTTGCGCGCATCATCACCATTGTCATTAGCACGCTACCTTGCGAACCGATAGCCATCCCAACTAAAGCAATACCAAATCCAGCAGCTGCGCCAAGTGCGAGAATTAGTGGTTTGATCGGAAGGCCTTGTGAAAGTTCTGGGCCACTTGCTAAGAAAGCTCCGACAATTGCAAGCGCTGCACCAATTGAAAGAATTAGGGATAGACGATCTCCCTTGATAAAGAAAGCGTAAGCAACAGGGATCAGTGCAGATAAAGCGCTTATCGGAGCTACTACTCCCATCCTTCCGGTAGCCAGACCGGCATATAAACAAATCAAACCTAAGTAACCGAATACGCCTCCGAATACACCAGGAATGAAATATCCATTATCGCCAAAAGCGTTTGCAGAATATTCTCCGGTGATTAATACCAAGATAATTCCAAATACAAGTCCGATAGCTTGCGTCACTCCAAGTACCGCAATCGCCGGATATTTTTTACTTAAATTCCCACCGTGATAATCAGCCGTACCCCACAAAAGGCTAGAAAGTAACGCGAATAAGGTGGCCATGGCGAGCAAGGTTACACAGTCTTGCGCCCTGCCTCCCACTTATCTTGCGCCGCCATCTTTAGAATTAAGCAGTGGATGTAGCCCAATTTAATCGCATGGTTGATCACCTTCGATCCGTAACTCCACGATCTGAAATTATTTTAGAAGAAGTTCCAGCCCCACAAAAATTAGCTACTTACTCTTTCGCATTTACCGCAGATGTGTCCAATGGCCTGCTTGGTGACGCTGAAGACGAGATCGCATCTGGTCGTTTCGTACTCCTGCATGAACCAGGTGGGCAAGACACTTGGGAAGGCGAGTTCCGCTGTGTCACATTTTTGAGTGCAGATGTTGATGAGGCGATGCAAGATGATCCGCTACTGCCAGAAGTCGGCTGGAGTTGGCTCCTTGATTCACTTTCTGCGGCAGGCTGCGAATTTAACGCGCCTAGCGGAACTGTAACTCGAGTTTCTAGCGCTTCATTTGGAAAACTATCGCCTCGCAATGATGAATCGGAAATTGAGATTCGCGCATCTTGGAGCCCAATCATCAATGATTCTAACGAGATGATCTCTCACGTCTTAGCCTGGTGCAATCTTCTCGGTGAAGTTGCCGGTTTGCCTCCGGTCGTTGAAGGCGTTGCTCCGATTTCTGCAGCTCGTCGCAAGGCGTAGCCACGCGCTAACAATCTTATATATGGAAAACGTCAAAGAAGATTCCCCTGATATCGAACCAGTTATAACCGCAATTCCACTTTTGGCACCTGCCGATGGGGTTCCCAAAATTATTGCAGATGAGCCAACATTTGAAAGCGCGTTACGCGAATTAGCGCAAGGTTCAGGACCATTTGCAGTTGATGCCGAAAGAGCATCTGGCTTTAAATTTAGCGCTCGGGCATATTTAATTCAGATTAAACGCCACGGTGGTGGATTGCATCTAATTGATCCGATTCCATTTGGGCCAAAGCATCGTTTATTTATTGAATTAAATGAACTCTTGCAGAGTGATGAAGTAATTTTGCACGCCAGTACCCAAGATCTTCCTTGTCTGCGCGAGTTAGGAATTAATCCTGCGAAGTTATTTGATACCGAACTCGGTGGCCGTATCGCTGGATTACCGAGAGTTGGGTTAGGACCACTTCTTGAATCTCTAATGGAAGTCTCACTCGCTAAAGAACACTCGGCAGCAGATTGGTCACAGCGACCATTGCCGCAAGAATGGCTAAATTACGCCGCACTTGATGTTGAGTTACTGGTTGAATTACGAGAAAAGGTTTATGGACTTTTGGCGAGCGCAAATAAATGGGACTGGGCGTGCGAAGAATTTCAAGCGATTCTCGATGCTCCCCCACCGCCGCCGCGCGTTGATCCTTGGCGGCGAACTTCGGGGATGCATAAAATAAAGAAGCGAAATCAATTGGCGATAGTCCGGGCCATTTGGACAGTGCGTAATGAAATCGCTCAAGAAGCCGACATCTCGCAAGGTCGCCTTCTCTCAGATGCGGCAATCGTGGAGATTGCAAGCGTTGCTCATGTAAAGACGATTAAAACAAAGAAGGATTTGGAGCGCGTTCTTCGTCCGCTTGGATTGCGAGCGCGTTGGATGGAGAACGCTGCCTCGTGGATTAGCGCAATTTCCGATGCGCTGGCACTCGCAGAAGATCAATGGCCGCAGGCGAGAACTGACTCTGATGCACTGCCGCCGCTAAAGATTTGGCGCGAGCGCTTTCCCGATAAATATGCGCCGCTTACCCATGCCAAAGCCCTTTTACTGGCGAAGGCGGAAGAGCTCTCTATCCCCCTTGAAAATATGCTTACCCCGGAATACATCCGCCGCATCTGTTGGAACGCCCCTAAAGGCGAGGTAGCCCGTGAATTGGCTACTTTGGGTGCTCGCACCTGGCAGATCGAGATTACCGCTCCAATTCTGGAGTCAGCCCTGCTTGAGACTATCCCGCTGGCCGCCCCTGAGAGCGCAGAACCGGAAGAAGCTCCAGCTGAGGTGTTATGAATTACGCAACACTTAAGTTGCGTAATTCAGGGTGCGGTTCTAGATTTATCCCATGCTCAGTACATTCATTATCGCCCTGCGCGAGGGCCTAGAAGCCGCACTTATCGTGGGGATCTTGGTTGCCTACATCGTTCGCACCGATCGCCGCCATCTCCTGAAACCAGTCTGGACCGGAGTCAGCATCGCCATCGCTGCAAGTTTGGCACTCGGCGGAATCCTTTCCTTCACATCAGCTGAACTTTCAAGTCGGGGTGAAGAACTATTCGCTGGCATAACATCTTTTGTTGCAGTCGCACTTGTCACCTGGATGGTCTTCTGGATGAAGCGCACCGCTCGCACTTTGCGCGATGATCTTCAAGGAAAAGTTGATAGCGCAGTAATGACTGGCCCAATTAGCCTTGCTTTAGTGGCTTTTTTCGCTGTTTTGCGCGAAGGTTTAGAAACCGCGCTATTCATTTACACCAACTTCAAAACTGTTGGCGCTGCATCATCTGCCACAGTCGGATTAGTACTTGGCTTGGCACTGGCCGTCGCACTTGGATATTTGATTTATAACCGAGCTGTGAAATTAAATCTTGCAAAATTTTTCACTGTAACCGGAGTTGCTTTAATTATTGTTGCGGCCGGAGTTCTTTCATATGGCGTACACGAGTTCCAAGAACTGGGTTACTTGCCTGGCGTTGATACATACCTATGGGATGTAACTCCTTGGATTGCAAAGGAGTCTTTCCTTGCCGCACTCCTAGGTGGAACCATTGGCTTTGACACCACGACTTCAATCGTCCAGTTCTTAGCCTCAGGTATCTATCTCTTGGCTGTCTTGGTTCCCTACCTTTCCAAGAAGAACGCATCTGCACCACGCGTGAGAGCCAGCGCCTAACCCTGCTTGTTCCGCTTTTCGCTACTGACGAGTAACCTATCCCTAGGAGTTACCTACTCTTTATTCGTTAGAAAGTAGCGCAAATGTCTCGCACCGTAGTTCTAGTCGATGCTGTTCGTACCCCATTTGGAAAGGCCGGAAGCATGTACTCCGGCACTCGCGCCGATGATTTGATGGTGCGCGCGATGCGCGGTTTGCTGGAGCGCAATCCGAAAGTAAACCCTGGTGATATTGAAGATGTTGCGATCGCTGCTGCAACACAAACTGGCGATCAAGGAATGAACTTAGGTCGCAGCGCATCACTGCTTGCGGGCTTGCCAAATACAGTGCCTGGATATTCTGTTGATCGCTGGTGCGCCGGTGCGCTCACCGCCACTACTTCTATCGCTGGTGCAATCGCGATCGGTTCAATTGATATTGCAATTGCTGGCGGCGTTGAACATATGGGAAATCATCCAATCGGTGATGGTATCGATCCAAACCCAAGATTTTTAGCTGAGCGAATTGTGGAACAAGATGCGCTCGCGATGGGTGCAACTGCCGAACGTTTACACGATCGTTTTCCGCAATTAACTAAAGAGCGCGCAGATCGTTATGCCTACAACTCTCAGATGAAAACTGCTGCAGCTTATGCTGCTGGAAAAATTCAACGCGATTTAATTCCGACTGCTGCGCGCATTCCAGAAATGGGTTGGGGAATTGCAACTGTTGATGAACCACCACGCCCAACAACGACAATGGAAGGCTTATCAACACTCAAGACTCCATTTCGCACCGCAGGTCGCGTAACACCTGGAAACTCATCTGGCTTAAATGATGGCGCAACTGCAGCTCTTCTTGCTAGTGAAGATAAAGCAAAAGAACTTGGACTAACTATTAAGGCCAAATTAGTTTCCTACGCATTTGCTGGCGTCGAACCAGAAGTTATGGGTTATGGACCTGTTCCTTCAACGATCAAGGCGCTATCAAAAGCAGGCTTAAAGATTTCTGATATTGGTGCTTTTGAAGTAAATGAGGCATTTGCTGTACAAGTAATTGCATTCTTAGATCACTTTGGAATTGCAGATGATGATCCCCGCGTTAATCCTTTTGGTGGAGCAATTGCAGTCGGCCATCCATTGGCTTCCTCTGGAATTCGTTTAATGTTAAATCTGGCGCGCTCATTTGAAGAGCACCCTGACGTTCGTTATGGCCTCACCACAATGTGTATTGGCCTAGGCATGGGCGGCACCGTTATTTGGGAGAACCCTCACTTCACCGGAGGTTCAAAGTAATGACAACTGAAATTAAATTACCTGAAGGCGCTCCCGAAGAAGTTGTAACTAACGCACTTGTGCGCGATGTTGATCTCGCTCCTTTCGGACACAACGGCAACCTTGCGCTAATCACTTTAGATAACGGCCTAGATCACACTCGTCCCAATACCTTTGGTCCGCAATCACTGGCTGCACTAGATGCGGCAATCTCCGATGCCGTTGGCCGCTCCCCTGTCGCAATTGCAATCACCGGTAAGCCATTTATCTTCGCTGCCGGTGCTGACTTGTCAGCGCTCTCTTTTCTATCAAAGCGCGAACAGTCTTTGGCTATAGGAAAGCTCGGCCACGATGTATTTCGTAGATTCGACGAATGCGCAATCCCAACATTTGCATTCATTAATGGCTTAGCTCTAGGTGGCGGACTTGAAGTCGGTCTACATTGCAACTATCGCACCTTGGCATCGACTGCCTTTACTGGCCTGCCAGAAGTCTTTCTTGGTTTAGTGCCAGGTTGGGGCGGAGCCACAATTTTGCCTAAGTTAATTGGTCCAGAACGCGCAATACAAGTCATTATGCTAAACGCGCTAAATAACAACACGATGATGAAAGCAAAGGATGCACTCGCACTTGGCGTTGTCGATGCGGTTTATGAGCCAGCAGATTTCCTAGAACGATCTGTTGCATTTGCCGCAAACGTATTATCTGGTAAAAATAAAATTGAGCGGAAAGATTACTCAACAGATCCTGCTTGGGATTCTGCCCTGGCTACTGGAAAAGCTGCTTCACTTAAAAAGTATGGTGGCGCTGAAATTGCATCGCCAATGCGCGCTCTGGAATTAATTGCCGCCGCTCGCACCAACACTCGTGGCGCAGGCTTTGACGCAGAAGATCAAGCACTCGCTGATTTAACTATGTCTGATCCACTAAGAGCGTCTCTCTACGCCTTTAACTTAATCCAGAAGAAACGTAAAAAAGTTGAAGGCGCACCTAAACCAGCGCTTGCTCGCAAGGTGGCCAAGGTTGGCGTTGTCGGCGCAGGTCTGATGGCTTCACAACTTGCTCTGCTTCTGCTTCGAAATTTGAAATGCCCAGTTGTGATGACAGATATAGATCAAGAGCGCGCAGATAAGGGCGTTGCTTGGGTCAAAAATGAGTTGGCCAAGTTAGTGGAAAAGAAGCGTATGAGCGAAGAATCTGCGCGTCGCCTTTCGCTGCTGGTTAGTGGATCAGCAGATCAAAACTCATTTGCCGGCTGTGACTTTATTATCGAAGCTATCTTCGAAGAGCTATCGCTTAAGCAAGAACTCTTCAAGAAGTTAGAGAAGATCATCTCCCCCGAATGTGTGCTTGCCACGAATACCTCATCGCTTTCAGTTGAGAAAATGACCGAAGGCTTGGCTAATCCAGAACGAGTTATTGGATTCCACTTCTTTAATCCAGTTGCAGTTATGCCACTTCTCGAAATTGCACGTACATCAACAACTGACGATGCAACCACTGCAACTGCAGTAGCAGTAGGTAAAGAGTTAAAGAAGACCATGATCATCTGTAAAGATGCACCTGGCTTTGTCGTTAACCGATTGTTGACTCGCTTTATGGGTGAAGTTACCGATGCCGTAGATGAAGGCACCTCACCAGCGGTTGCTGATAGCGCGATGCGCAGCATAGGTTTTCCAATGTCTCCCTTTGAACTCCTTGACTTGGTAGGTCCAGGTGTTGCACTGCACGTTTCAGAGACTTTGCATGCAAATCTCGGTGAGCGCTATCGCATCTCCCCCACAATGCAGGCGATGGTTGCGGCAAAGGTCCGTAACTTCTACATCAAGGGCAGCGACGGCAAGTTAACGCCAAACCCAGAAGCGCTAGCCTTAATAAAACAAGGAACAGCGGCATCGACTGCTGAACAAGTTCGCGAACGCGCACTTAAAGCGTTAGCAGTTGAAGCGCGCATGATGCTAGATGAAGGAGTTGTCTCAACTCCTGCCGAAATTGATCTTTGTATGTTGATGGGCTCTGGATGGCCGATGCACTTGGGCGGAATTTTGCCTTACTTAGATCGTGAAGGAATCAGCGAAGCGGTTTGCGGTCAGCGTTTTCACGCGCCGGGGATTGCATCTCTTCCATAATCAAAATTGAGTTATCTGATCCGTTAAGGCTATTCCACTCAACGATGCTGCGCGCAATGCTTTGCGCCGTAATTCCTAGGTCACTTAAAATTTCGCTCCGTTTGGAATGTTCAATAAACTCAAGTGGAACACCGATTGAGTGAATTGGAATATTGAGTCCTGCTTCGCGGAATATTTCAGAGATAGAGCTAGCGATTCCGCCGTGTTTAATTCCATCTTCTAGCACCACCACGCTCTTATAACGACGTGCCATGGTGGCTAGGGATGTCGGCAAGGGTTTGACCCAACGTGGATCAATAACCGTGACGCCAACTCCTTCACGATATGCCATAGCAGCAGCCTCAACTGCGATCGCAGCCATAGCACCAATACTTACTAATAAGACATCCGCGCTTTCGCCGCGATACAGGACATCAATTCCATCACGACGTTCAAATGCCGGAATATCACTTTGAACCGCGCCCTTTGGGTATCGCAACATTGAAGGCGCATTCGAAATTGCAACCGCTTCGCGCAGTGTCTCTCGCAGACGCGTCGCATCGCGTGGGGCAGCGACATGCATTGTTGGAACGATTCCGGTTAGCGCTAAATCCCAAATTCCGTGATGTGACGGCCCATCATCTCCAGTTACACCAGCGCGATCTAGAACAAATGTGACACCGGCCTTATGCAGCGCCACATCTAGAAGTAATTGATCAAAGGCGCGATTTAAAAATGTTGAATAGACCGCAACAACTGGATGCAGACCAGCAAAGGCCATTCCCGCTGCGCTCGTGACAGCGTGTTGTTCTGCAATACCAACGTCAATTATTCGCTCCGGAAACTCTTTTGCGAAAGCGTCAAGCCCTGTTGGGCCCATCATCGCAGCAGTAATTGCAACGATATCTTCGCGCTCTCGTGCAATTTCAATTAATTCGTTTGAGAAGATCTTGGTCCAACTTGTAGCGCTCTTAGCAAGCGGTGCCCCTGTTTCAGGATCGACGATGCCAACAGCGTGGAATTTTTCAGCCTCATCATCCATTGCGGGTTTATGGCCGCGCCCTTTTTCAGTTATCACGTGAACTAATACAGGTGCACCAAATTCTTTTGCTTTGCTCAACGCTTTTTCCAGAGCGGCTATGTCGTGACCGTCGATCGGACCCATGTATTTCAAGCCGAGATCTTCAAACATTCCCTGCGGCGCAACAATATCTTTTATACCTTTTTTCACGCCGTGCAAAGTTTCATAAATTGGCGCTCCCACAACTGGGGTCTTGTGAAGTACTTCCTTACCCCAATCTAAGAAACGTTCATATCCTTTTGTAACACGTAAGGTAGAAAGGTAAGTCGCCAAACCCCCAATAGTTGGAGAGTAAGAACGCTCGTTATCGTTTACAACTATTACCAATTTTCGCTCCTCAGCGGCAGCGATATTGTTTAGCGCCTCCCAGGACATTCCCCCAGTTAAAGCGCCATCTCCAACGACCGCGACTACATGTCGTTCTGATTGACCAGTGCGTGCAAAACCGAATGAGATTCCATCTCCCCAAGAAAGGGCGGTCGAAGCGTGTGAATTTTCAATAACATCGTGTTCGCTCTCGCTGCGATTGGGATAACCAGCGATGCCGCCACGTTGGCGAAGTCCATCAAAACTATCAGCACGTCCTGTGACTATTTTATGAACGTAGGATTGATGTCCAGTATCAAATAGAACTACATCGCGCGGTGAATCGAATGAGCGGTGAATCGCCAGAGTTAACTCAACAACTCCCAAATTTGGACCAAGATGTCCACCGGTCTTTGAAACTTTGGTGATTAAGAAATGGCGAATTTCTTCGCAGAGTAAATTTAGCTGAGCAAAATCTAGCGCCTTGATATCGGCAGGTGATTTGATTTGCTCAAGCATGGCTTCATTCTAGTTTGGAGCTAGAAAATCCGCGATCTTTAAGCCAGCAAAGAGCCTTTCATATGCGCCATTACTGAAGTAATTGGCGGAGAACGTACTGCATAATCCCGCCATGACGATAGTAATCACCCTCACCTGGCGTATCGATACGTACCTTGGCGGCGAAAGTTTTATCTCCTGCTGTGACCTGTACCTCTTTCGGAATTCCACCGCTATTTAATTCAGTGATTCCTGAAATCGCGAAAGTTTCAGTACCGGTTAACCCAAGTGATTGCGCTGTTTGGCCATCTTTAAATTGCAGCGGAAGAACACCCATTCCAATTAAATTTGAACGGTGAATGCGTTCGAAACTTTCCGCAATTACCGCACGTACACCCAGCAACGCTGTGCCCTTAGCAGCCCAGTCGCGCGATGATCCAGATCCATACTCTTTACCTGCCAGGATTACTAAAGGAACGCCGGCGCTTTGATAAGCAATTGAGGCATCGTAAATAGTTGCTTGTTCACCTTCTTTTAAGAAGTTGCGAGTGAAGCCGCCTTCAACTCCATCTAGCAACATATTCTTCAAGCGAATATTGGCAAAGGTTCCGCGGATCATAACTTCGTGATTTCCACGACGTGATCCATATGAGTTGAAGTCAGCGCGTGCGACTCCGTGGGCCTCAAGATACTTACCCGCAGGTGAGTCGGCTTTTATATTTCCTGCAGGGGAAATGTGATCCGTTGTAACGGAGTCGCCCAAGATTGCCAAAACTCGTGCGCCCGCAATATCGGTTACTGGCTTTGGATTCGCTGGCGTGCCATCGAAGTAAGGAGGTTTGCGGACATAAGTTGATTGCGCATCCCATTCAAATGTTTTGCCTGTTGGAGTATCGAGTGATTTCCAGCGATGATCACCATCGAAAACAGTTGCATAATCCTTCTTAAACATCTCTGAAGAAATTGATGAGTCGATGACATCCTGGATTTCTTTCGCACTTGGCCAGATATCGGCTAAGAGAACATCTTTACCATCTTTATCCTTGCCAAGAGAATCCTTCTCAAAATCATGATTCATAGTTCCGGCGAGAGCGTAAGCAACTACTAGCGGAGGCGATGCTAGATAGTTCATCTTCACATCTGGGCTAATTCGCCCCTCAAAGTTGCGGTTTCCTGAAAGTACTGCCGTAACAGCTAAATCGTGTTCGTTAACTGACTTGCTGATCTCAATTGGGAGCGGACCAGAGTTACCGATACAAGTTACGCAGCCATAGCCAACCAGGTTAAAGCCGAGGGCTTCCATATATTTTGTTAGATCTGCACGATCGTAATAATCAGTAACAACCTTTGATCCCGGTGCCAGAGTTGTCTTTACCCAAGGCTTGGAAGTTAAGCCGCGCTCAACAGCTTTCTTGGCAAGGAGAGCGGCACCAATCATTACTGAAGGGTTTGAAGTGTTGGTGCAAGATGTAATTGATGCGATAACCACATCACCATTTTTAATTGTTGTGGGCTTAGCGCCAACGTTTACTGGATAAGCCTCTTTACCAGTTTTATCAGTAATGTAAGTTGGAAGAATTTTCTCGAATGCATCCTTAGAGCCACTAAGTGAGATGCGATCTTGTGGGCGCTTTGGACCTGATATCGATGGAACAACTGTTGAAAGATCTAATTCGATATGTTCAGAAAAGCGCGGACTAATTTCTGGGTCATGCCACATTCCTTGCGCTTTCGCATACTGCTCGACGAGTTCTACTTGTTCATCGCTGCGACCAGTTAGGCGTAGGTAACGAAGAGTTTCATCATCAATTGGGAATATTGCGCAAGTAGAACCATATTCAGGGCTCATATTGCCGATCGTTGTGCGGTTAGCCATTGGTACAGAGACAACGCCTGGACCATAAAATTCTACAAACTTGCCGACAACTCCATGCTTTCGAAGCATTTCGGTAATTGTTAGCGCCATATCAGTTGCGGTTGTTCCAACTGGAAGTGCGCCACTCAATTTAAATCCAACTACACGCGGAATCAACATTGACACTGGCTGGCCCAAGAGCGCTGCTTCGGCCTCAATTCCGCCAACTCCCCATCCGAGCACACCTAAACCATTAACCATTGTTGTGTGCGAATCGGTTCCAACAACTGTATCTGGGTAGGCTCGAAGCACTCCATTTACTGAACGAGTCATTACGACGCGGGCAAGATATTCAATATTTACTTGGTGAACAATGCCGGTTCCTGGTGGAACAACTTTAAACTCATCAAAGGCGCTTTGTCCCCAACGTAAGAAACGATAACGCTCACGATTTCGCTCGTATTCAATGTCAGTATTTTTCTCGAAAGAATCTTTGGCGCTAAAAAAATCAGCGATAACCGAGTGATCAATAACAAGTTCGGCTGGCGCAAGTGGGTTCACCTTGGCCGGATCTCCCCCGAGCTCAACAATTGCTTCACGCATTGTTGCAAGGTCAACGATGCAAGGCACGCCAGTGAAGTCCTGCATTACTACGCGTGCTGGAGTGAATTGAATTTCAGTGTCAGGTTCGACAGAAGGATCCCACTGAGCGAGGGATTTGATGTGATCAGCGGTGATGTTCGCACCATCTTCAGTGCGCAAAAGGTTTTCTAGAAGTACTTTGAGTGAGAACGGTAGGTTAGCTGCGCCTTCAAGATTTGAAATATCAAAGATTTCAAAATCTTTACCTGCAACTTTTAAATTCTTCTTGGCGCCTAACGAATTCTTACTCATATACATCCTTAACTAAATTATCTTGACGTCAAGATACCTTAACTCGACCAAATAACGCAACCGTTTCGATGTGGTGTGTCATGGGAAAAAGGTCGAAGGCGCGGATTTTGGTGATTTCGTATCCG
>Ga0209442_1001149_pt1 | contig 15131 bp, 14 predicted proteins | sample LauGreSBDMM110DD_2_FD_187565 | JGI IMG/M metagenome (GOLD analysis project Ga0209442, IMG submission 187565) | Freshwater lake microbial communities from Lake Michigan, USA - Sp13.BD.MM110.DD (SPAdes) (version 2) | ecosystem: Environmental > Aquatic > Freshwater > Lake | place: Lake Michigan...
TTAATTTATGCAGACCCTATCTCAATTGATCCAATCTCCCGGCCTTATTACTGCTCCGGGTGTTTACGATATGGTGTCTTTACGTTTGGCAGAGTCATACGGGTTTGATGCTTTATACATGACTGGATTTGGCACAGTTGCTTCTCACTTGGGCCTACCAGATGCTGGACTCGCAACTTATAGCGACATGCTTAATCGAGTGGCAACGATGGCCTCCATGTCTAAAACTCCTCTTATAGCGGATGGTGACACTGGCTACGGAGGCTTATTAAACGTTCAACACACAGTAAGGGGGTATGAACGTGCTGGGGCTGCTGCTATCCAAATTGAAGATCAAGAATTTCCCAAAAAATGCGGTCATACCCTTGGACGCCGCGTAATCCCAATGGATGATATGGTGCAAAAAATAAAAGTGGCTGTTGATTCCCGTAGTTCTCAAGATTTTCTGATCATTGCTAGAACAGACGCTCGAACCTCTTTGGGCCTAGATGAAGCACTCAGACGCGCTCAGGCTTACGCCCAAGCTGGTGCAGATATTTTGTTTATTGAATCGCCTGAATCTATTGATGAAATGAAGCAAATAACAAAGCATGTCAATAAACCGCTTATCGCCAATATGGTAGAAAAAGGAAGAACCCCTATATTGAGTCAACAGGAGTTACTTGATATTGGTTACAAGATAGCTATTTTTCCAGTTACCTCGCTGTTAGCTTCTGTCGAAGCCATGTCTGATGTGTATCAAAACTTCAAAAACACTGGCTCTTCTAAAAATGGGACTACTTCGTTATACGACTTTACAGAACTTACGAAACTTATGGGATTTCAAGATGTTTGGTCTTTTGACGAGAAATATGGCGGACCTAGTCAGCCGAATAAATAAAGGATTTATATGATGTCTGTTTTAAAAACTTTATGCATTGCAATTGCATTTACATTCAACCTATATTTGATTGCGCAAGCACAAACACCCTATCCCAGCAAACCCATCCGATTAGTTGTTCCGTTTACCCCAGGTGGTGTAACAGATACCAGCGGACGATTAATCGCTGAACAACTTTCCAAAAGACTAGGGCAACAAGTTGTCATCGACAACAAGTCTGGTGCATCTGGAAATATTGGCACTCAATTGGTGGCATCCGCAGAACCTGATGGTTACACCCTATTACTAGCCTTTGATGGCACGATGGTTATCAACCCTCATGTATTTGAAAAAGTACCTTTTGATACTCTGAAAGACTTTGCACCAATTGGAAAAATTGGCGATGCCGTATTGATTTTGGTGGCGCATCCAGGTCTTAATGCCAAGACGCTCAAAGAGGTTATTACTTTATCTCAATCTCAGAGTGGAGGTCTTTCCTATGGCACCTCAGGAACTGGCGGAACTCCTCACATAGCTGGAGAACTATTAAAACTTAAAACAAATGCCAATTTAATTCATATTCCATATAAAGGCGGCGGGCAAGCGATGATCGACGTATTAGGTGGCAATATTCCCTTGGTTTATACAGCTATTGCAGGTGCGATCCAACACGTCAAGTCTGGCAAGTTACATGCTGTAGCTGTATCGAGTGGCCAGCGTGCCAATTCATTACCGCAAGTACCTACATTTATAGAAAGTGGTATTGCTGATTTTGAAATTAATTCTTGGGTAGGGTTGATGGCACCCTCAAAAACTCCAAAGGCCATTTTAGATAAATTAAATACTGAGCTAAATGCTGTTTTATCTGACACGGATACTAGAGAACGACTCAATGCTTTAGGTATTACCGCCATGCCTGGTAGTGCACAAAAATTTGGTGACGAAGTAAAACGCGATTTAATTCGGTACGGGCAAGTTGTCAAATCTGCCGGAATCAAGTCAGAATAAAAAATTATAGATTTTTATAAACATAGGCCCTATGTTTTCTTTCATAGTCCAACGATTACTACAAGCTGTCATCGTGATGGTGTGTGTTGCATTTGTAGCCTTTCTATTGTTCCAATATGTTGGCGATCCTGTTCTTTTTATGCTTGGGCAAGACGCAACCGCGGATCAAATCATCGCTTTACGCAAAGATTTAGGACTCGACAGATCTTTTGTCATTCAGTTTTTCAACTTCTTAATCAATGCAGTCCAAGGAGAATTTGGAATCAGTTTGCGTCAAGGCGCGAAAGTTTCTAGGTTAATTGCCGAACGCTTACCAGCAACGCTTGAGTTGGCTTTTGTTGCTGCTGGTTTGGCTTTATTGGCTGGCATTCCCATGGGCGTTTATGCTGCTCTAAAACGAGACGCATGGATGAGTCAATTACTAATGACAGTCTCTTTGCTCGGCGTATCTCTTCCTACTTTTTTAATTGGTATTTTGTTAATTCTTTTCTTTTCTGTTTTGCTCGGATGGTTCCCCAGTTTTGGCCGAGGTGATGTCATTCGATTGGGGGGATGGAGCACTGGCTTACTCTCTGCCAAAGGCTGGCATCATATTATTTTGCCCGCCTTGACTTTGGCAATTTTTCAACTGACTTTAATCATGCGACTCGTCAGGGCAGAAATGTTAGAAGTTTTAAGGACTGACTATATTAAGTTTGCCCGCGCGCGTGGACTGTCAAATAGTGCCATCCATTTCGGCCATGCGCTTAAAAACACCTTAATCCCCGTCATGACTATTACAGGATTGCAACTTGGCGGTTTAATTGCTTTCGCCATCATCACAGAGACGGTATTTCAATGGCCAGGAATGGGTTTGTTATTCATACAAGCAGTCACCTATGCGGATGTCCCAGTCATGGCCGCGTATTTATGCTTAATTGCACTGATATTTGTAGTGATCAATTTGATTGTGGATTTACTTTATTTCGCCGTAGATCCAAGGCTTCGCATTGGTAATTTGGGGGGACGTTCAACATGAGGAATCCCATCGGCCATTGGCTCAACAGCGATATAGGTCATAGCTTCAAAGCATCTAAAACAGCCACAGGTGCCGCTGGCATCGCTTTTGTGTTTATTTTTTGCGCCATATTTGCCCAATGGGTTGCACCCACCAACCCCTTTGACCCCGCCAGCTTGGACTTGATGGATGCACGTCTACCACCCGCTTGGGTAGAAGAAGGTAGTCTCAAATATTTACTCGGTACCGATGACCAAGGACGAGATATCTTGTCGGCATTGATATATGGCGCACGTATTTCGTTGATAGTAGGAATAGCCTCTGTCGCGGTATCTTTGTGTGTGGGGGTGAGTCTAGGACTTTTGGCTGGATTCAGAGGGGGCTGGCTGGATACCTTCCTAATGCGACTATGCGACATCATGCTTTCTTTCCCAGCTATTTTGGTGGCCTTGCTTATTGCCGGTGTTGGCCGCGCCCTACTTCCCCAGGCAGATGAATCTTTGGCATTTGTTGTATTAATTGTGTCTATTTCACTCACGGGTTGGGTGCAATATGCGCGCACTGTGCGCGGAACCACTTTGGTCGAACGCAATAAAGAGTATGTACAAGCTGCCCGCGTCACGGGTGTAGCACCTTTCAGAATCATGGTGCGTCATGTTTTGCCTAATGTGCTCGGTCCTGTATTGGTCTTAGCCACTATTCAAGTAGCGACCGCCATCATTACGGAAGCGACGTTGTCTTTCCTGGGTGTTGGCGTACCGCCCACTTCACCTTCACTAGGAACGCTGATTCGAATTGGTAACGACTTTTTATTTTCAGGCGAATGGTGGATCACCATATTCCCAGGCCTCACCTTGGTGCTAATAGCCTTGTCCGTCAATTTATTAGGTGACTGGCTTCGTGATGCACTCAACCCACGCCTACATTAAAAATCTTCTCCTTATGCACACCCGAACTCGTCCACCATGAACTTACTAGAACTCAAAAATTTGGTGGTTGAGTTTCCTAGTCGCCATGGGACCTTGCGCGCACTTGACGGTATTTCCTTTGAAATATCCCCTGGAGAAATTTTAGGAGTTGTTGGCGAATCTGGTGCCGGCAAATCACTCACTGGGGCGTCCATCATTGGGCTGCTAGAACCTCCGGGACGCGTTGCTAGCGGCGAGATTATCTTAAAAGGCCAGCGCATCGATAACTTGTCTAACGACCAAATGCGCAGCATTCGTGGGCGCAAGATTGGTGCTATTTTTCAAGACCCGCTGACATCGCTCAATCCTTTGTATTCGATAGGTAAGCAACTTACCGAAACTATTCAAACCCATCTCCCTATGTCGGACATCCAAGCCCGTCAACGTGCGATTGCACTATTGCAAGACACTGGAATTCCAGCGGCAGCTGAACGTATTGACCATTACCCGCATCAGTTTTCTGGCGGCATGCGTCAAAGGGTTGTTATTGCATTGGCCTTAGCCGCAGAGCCAGAACTCATCGTGGCAGATGAACCTACTACCGCATTGGATGTCTCGATTCAAGCGCAGATCATTGGATTGTTAAAGAATATTTGTAAACAAAAGGGGGCCGCAGTGATGTTGATCACCCACGATATGGGTGTGATCGCAGAAACCTGTGACCGAGTTGCAGTCATGTATGCAGGCCGTATTGTGGAGATAGGCCCTGTTCAGCAAGTTATCCACCAGCCTCAACATCCCTACACCGTCGGTCTGATGGCCTCCATTCCAGATATAGAAAATGACCGAGAACGACTCAACCAAATTGATGGCTCCATGCCTCGTTTAAATGCCATACCTGCGGGCTGTGCTTTTAATCCAAGATGCTCACAAGTATTTATCAAATGCAAACAGGCTAAACCTGAATTGAAAACGGTAGATGGTTTAACCCGCACCGAAGTCGCTTGTTGGCTACAAAGCGATTTAACAAGAAGTACTCTATGAACACTTCTAATTTATCTAGTTCCTCTAAAGACGCATTAGTTATTGCAAATGATTTAGCCAAAACATTTGATGTATCTGCCTCGTGGTTGACCCGCGCCATTGAACGTAAACCACGTCAACTTCTAAAAGCAGTAGATGGCGTCAGCTTTCAGATCGAAAAAGGTACAACATTAGCCCTGGTCGGCGAGTCGGGTTGCGGTAAAAGCACAGTGGCGCGATTACTTGTTGGTTTGTACGAACCGACACGTGGCGGGTTTACCTTTGATGGACAAGATGCACACGCCGCTTTCAAATCTGATAACGCTAAGGCAATGCGTCGACGCATTCAAATGATTTTTCAAGATCCCTATGCGAGCTTGAATCCACGCTGGACAGTTGAAGCCATTGTTGGAGAGCCTTTGCATGAACATCAGCTTATTGAGGATGAAGGAGAGCTTCAAGTCCGAGTCACCGAGTTATTGCAATCTGTAGGCTTGTCAAGCCAAGACATGTCTAAGTACCCACACCAATTTTCAGGCGGTCAACGACAGCGTATATCTATTGCCCGCGCGCTTGCTACTGCACCAGAGTTTTTGGTATGCGATGAGCCCACCTCTGCTCTAGATGTCAGCGTACAAGCACAAGTGCTCAACATCATGAAAGACTTACAACGTGCGCGCGGTCTAACTTATCTATTTATTTCACATAACTTAGCAGTGGTGAGGCATGTCAGTGACAAGGTTGGGGTCATGTATCTAGGGCAACTGGTGGAATTGGCTGATAAGCACAGCCTATTTAGCAATCCAAAACATCCGTACACCCGTATGTTGTTAGATGCCATCCCCAAACTCAAGGATACTGGGCGTGCACGAACACCGGTACAAGGCGAAGTACCCAACCCACTTAACCCTCCATCGGGTTGTAGTTTTCACCCGCGTTGTCCAATAATGAGTGCACGTTGCAAAATCGAACGGCCTTCTCTAAAAACTATACAAGGCATTCAAGTCGCATGCCATGCAGTAGAGGAAGGTCGCCATTAATTTCAAGGCAACGTGTGAATTAAATTATTTCACATTAACGTAATACATCTTCGGCGCATCATTTGAGTTGTGCGACATCGTGACGTTTTGTTTCATAGCCCAAGGGCGCATTTGGTGATGCAGTGGGATATACAAAACTTCATCACGCGTCAAAGTCAAGGCTTCTTTGATGAGAGCATCGCGTTTCTTCTTATTAGTCTCTCCCTTCATCGCTTCGACCAATGCGTCGATTTTGGCATTACTGGTTTTTGAAAAATTAAAACTGCCATCTGCACCTTGTGTTCGCGTCATCACCAATGATTGCAGTGTGTACTGTGCGTCGTAGTTAGCAACACCCCAACCCAACATATAAGCGCTTGAATCAAAGTTTTGTATTTTCGCTATGAAAGGACCAAAGTTCATCGCATTAAGTTTGGCTTTGATACCAGCCTTAGCCCACATATTGATAATCGCTTGGCAAACTTCCTCGTCATTTACATAACGGTTGTTAGGACAATCCAGCGTGAACTCAACCCCATTGGGGTAGCCAGCATCAGTCAGTAATTTTTTTGCCCCTTCTATATCTGTAGGTTGCACTTTGTCTAAGTCGGCAGAATATCCATTGACTCCTGGTGCAACCAGGATGCTCGCAGGCAAAGACAAATCACGCATGATGCTACGCTGAATCGCAACACGGTCTATCGACATGCTCATAGCTTTTCGTACGCGGACATCTTTAAATATATTTTTATCTTTAGGTCCGTACTTCAGCTCTTCACTTCCTTGGTCCATCGCTAAAAAGATAGTCCGTACTTCAGGTCCATCAAGTACTGCGAGAGATGGGGTATTGCGAAGGCGGGCAACGTCTTGGGTAGGTAAGTCTGTCACGGCATCTACATTGCCAGATAACAAGGCAGCTATGCGGGTAGGGTCAGATTTGATAGGGGTGTAGACCACATCGGTCACATTGCCCTGTAACTTATCCCACCAAGCCTTATTAGCAGTCATCACTAATTTCTGATCAGGCTGCCATTCTTTGATGATGTAGGGGCCCGTTCCGTTGGTATTAGTTGCTGCATAGGTGATTTCTTTAGCTTTATAGTCTTGAATTTTTTCAGACTTGTTTTTTACACACCACGCCTTACTCATGATGAGAAATGTATTGAAATTATTTAGTAAAGTTGGATTGGGCTTATCAGAGATCACATCTATCGTGAAGTTATCTATTTTTTTTATTTCTTTAACACCGCCCACATAAATTTGCATCGTGCCTTGGGGTTGGCGAATACGGTCAAACGAAAACAGAACATCTTCGGCTGTAAAAGGTGTTCCATCGTGAAACCTCACGTTTTTACGTAACTTGAAACGTACGGTTGTTGGATTAATATTCTTCCAACTTGTAGCGAGCGCAGGTTGAATTTGATAATTTTTATCAAACCGCACCAAAGGCTCGTAGGCATGGCTCACAATGTTGTTAGTAGTGGCGTGGTTTTGGGCATGGGGATCCAAAGTCAAAATATCATTTTGGGCAGCCCATTTGAGTTCTGCCGCCTGTAAGCTACTCATTGATACGAATACGGCTGACACCCCCAGACCTACAGTCATGAGGCGAAGGGTTTTAAGAATGCTTAAATACATGCTATATCCTCTGTAAATTGAACGACCAAATCATTCTATAGACAATAAAGTTAATCCACAACCCAGCTTTCACCCTTGCAAGACGACATCACTTCCCTTTATGCAGATGCGCTATCTGCCCTCATTCACCGCCGCGAAATCTCCTGCCGTGAGGTAATGGCTGCATATTTAAATCGTATAAACAAAATCAACCCCATCTATAACGCCATCGTCAATATGGCTGACGAAGATTTGTTGCTTGATCAAGCAGATACCTGCGATGTGGAATTACAAAATGGGCAGTCAAGAGGTTGGCTGCACGGCATCCCTCAGGCCATTAAAGATGCAGCATCGTCCTCAGGCTTTCCCACCACATTGGGCAGCCCGCTTCTACAAGACGCTATGGCCAAAACAGACACGGTCATGGTGTCACGCATGAAAGCTGCTGGATGCATCGTGATCGGCAAAACCAATATGCCTGAATTGGGGCTTGGCTCAAACACTTTCAATGAAGTTTTTGGCGCAACGCGCAATGCATGGGATACCGATGTAAGCGCTGGCGGCAGTAGCGGCGGCACTGCTGTGGCCCTATCTCAGCGAATGCTACCCGTTGCAGACGGATCTGACTTTATGGGATCTTTGCGCAACCCTGCTGCTTGGAACCATGTTTTTGGCATGCGCCCTAGCCAAGGTCGCATTCCCTTAGGTCCTGGTAACGATGTATTTCTGTCTCAACTTGTTACGGAAGGTCCGATGGCGCGTAATGTCAAAGACTTGTCTAAATTACTTGAAATTCAATCCGGCTTTGACCCTCGCTTACCTTTATCGCTTTCGTCTCATTTTCACGCACACGAGAGCCAAACAAAAGCAGAAGATCTCAAAGATTTGCGCATCGGTTGGCTAGGAGATTTATCTGGTCATTTGGCTACTGAAGGGGGCATCTTAGAAATTTGCGAACAGGCACTTCACCGTATGGCCTCTGCTGGAGCCATCGTCACCCCTATGGCATTGGGATTTGATACGAACAAGCTTTGGGAGTGTTGGCTGTCGTGGCGACGCGCTTTAGTAGGTCCTCGCGTCACAGCTTTGATGGGTTTTGCAAATGCACGGGAACACATCAAACCCGAAGCGCTTTGGGAGTTCGACCACGCACAAGGTATGTCTTACACCCAGTTTTCACAAGCAAGCCAAACGCGAACCAGTTTTTATCATCACATGCTTCAGCTGTTTCAAACACAAGTAGATGTGATTGCGATGCCAGTCGTTCAAACATGGCCTTTTGCGATTGAAAAGCGTTGGCCTACACATATTGGCAATCGCAAAATGGATACTTATCACCGCTGGATGGAATCCACCATTTACGCCACCCTAGCCGGCTTACCCGCCATCAGTGTTCCGGCAGGTTTTCACCCTAAGCACACTTGGCCGATGGGATTGCAATTGATTGGACCGCCGCAAGGTGACAGTTTTTTATTAAAAGTTGCTGCAGCATATGAAGACACATCATTAGAGCTTATGAACAAGGCTCCAACAAACGATATCTTGAAATCAAAGTGAGTGAGCAAATAAAAAGCCCAAACCCATCGCTGTTCCGTAAACTAAATGACTTGATAAAGAAATCAAGCAAGCCTTTTGAGGGTTAGGCGTGAGTTTTCCCATTACGCCCTTACCCATACAAGGCATGAAATAAAACCAAGGCACCACCACACTTGCTGCGCCAAATAGAAAACCATCGGCTAGCGTAGGCTCAATAACCCGATCGATCATCAACACTAAATAAATAACCGCATACATCACGCTCACGAAGTAATGCACGATCCAACCAATCGGCAATTCATTTGGCGCTGGTGGTTCGTTATCAATAGTCGGGTGATACATGGTTCCTCTTTTCAAAGTAAGAACAAACCATCGTCCCACCATCGCCCAATTCGTAGCAGGTATGCCAGTCAAACGCTTTAATATTTGCTGCCAAGCATCCATAGCGAGGCAAGCGATTACACCTGCTAAAAATATAGCTATGACTTCATTGTTCATAAGAAATCCTTTAATTGAATCATCTCAAAAGCTAAAGAGAAATTTCTAAATATTGGCAGACTCAATAGTCTCTGTTGTAAATTCAGCTGGAAGAATAATTTCTAGCAACTCGACATCATCCGACCAATCCAAAACAGCATGCTTGATACCCGGTGGCTGTATCCAACTACTGCCTTCCTTCATGACGAATTCACCCTCGCCATCGAAGTGGTTACGAATCCATCCTTTGAGTACATAGACCATTTGAAAATCTACATTATGTAAATGTAATTTGGCGGCTTCAGGATCAAATGGCGGCAGCAACCTGATGACTTGCGCTAGTGCTAGTCCATGGGTTGCTTTTGCAAAACCAAGATCCCTGTATGTCGCGTATGAACGCAAACCATCTTTTTTAAAGTCCTCTTCTTTGAGATGACTTACAGCGAATTTTTGTGGTGTGTTCATCATAATTTATTACCTGTCTATTGATAAATATTAACTACCTACCTTGGCCTACCGCCCACACTATTGGTGCTTGAAGTAGGTACTTGCGCAGGACATCCGTGGCTTGTTTGGCTGTGACTTGCTCAATGGATTCATCAAACTTAGCTCTCGCCAAAAAATCATATCCGTCGAGCAAGGCATCTGCAAGCGTAGAAGCGAAGTTACTTTCACGTCCAAGAAAGGCTTTGCGACGTTCAACCCAAGTTTTTTTTGCGCGCGCAATATCAGCATCGCTCAAACCTTCATCTAAGACGCGTTGTAAAACCATCTTAAGTTTTTCCATGGCTTTATCCGCCTGCGCACTAGCAGAAGTTGCATACAACTGAATCGTGGTGCGATCATCCATCATGGAGCCACTGACTTGCATCCCCGTGGAATAAGCCAAGCCATCTTTCTCGCGCAACTCTTTCCAAATTAAGCTACTGGCATTTCCGCCCATTACCTCCACTGCAAGTTGCAATGCAGGGAAGTCTTTTGATTGACGACTTAAAGCGACCACCGCAACACCTAGCACTCTTGCATTTGGCGTATCAGGCTTATCTACCCTAATAAGTGCCGTATCGACTTTAGTCGGCGCGGTCGGATCCGCAATACGCTGGTATTTCATTTCTGAATTTGTCAAAGCTGCTTTTACCCATAACGCACGAATATCTTGCTCGTGCAAATTACCGACTACGCCAACTCTTGCATGTGAAATCTTGGCAAAATCTTTTACGCATCGTTGAACATCTTCATACGAAAGACTCTTGGCATCGGCTATTTGCTCTTCATACGTCTTAGGCTTACTCCAATGTCCTTTTGGAAAATTATCGAAACGCAATCGCGTAGCGTTATCTGCCAACGCAACGGGGCTCTTTAGTTGCGATTCGTAAGAAGCTAAAAGTCCTGACTTGTAGCTTTCAAATTCGTTCAGAGGCAATAGTGGTTCTGACCATACTGAAAACAAAATTTCAAAGACCTTATCTAAATTTTTACGAGGCACTTCCATAGACATGCCTGAGAGCCGAAGATTCCATGTGGCTTTCAATTCCTCCATACGGCGACTCAATACATCGCGCGTCAAACCGCCTCCACCAAAACCCATCAAATAACTTGCTGCGGTACAGGCATTTTTTCTATGACTTAATGTCTCGGCTGTACCGTAGTCGTTTTCTAAAACTAACCAGACTTTGTCGCCCTGCGTTTTACGTCTAATCAAACTGGCACTGGCCTTGTCACCATCCAGCACAAATGACCTAGTTGATTTCGACAATTCCACTAATGACTTGGGGGCTGGATCGGCGTCTGAAAAAATGCTGGGCCATGACTTGCCCTCAACCCTAGTTGATGCTAAAGCGGGAGGTGTAATAACTAAAGGTGAAGTAGCCTCTGTATGTCTGAGTAAAACATCACTTCGATTAGTTGCCACTACCCATTTCTTTAAAGCTGCATTCGCTTCTTCTAATTGCAGCGACTTGACGACATCTCGCACCCAAAACATCAATCTCCAATCACCTGCAACTTCATACTGAGAAACAATTCTCGCGATAGATTCGTGAGAATCAAATGCACGTTCTATCTGGTTTATTTCAGATAAACGCGCCCGCTCTAATTGCTCTTGGGTCACTCCTTTGTTAGCCATATCTTGAATATGGCGGATTAATTCATTGGATAACGTTTGCGCATCTGCGTCTTGCCCCGCCTTGGCAAATGCCATCAATCGGCTGTAATCAGCCTCGGTGGATGTGGAGCAGGAAGCAGTCACGGCCAGTCCCCGGTTAGTAACCAGTTCTTTTCTGAGACTTCCCCAATCTGCATCGCAAACTGCCGTCACTGCCAAATCCAAAGCATGGGCATCGCGCTCACTTAGCCCAGGCAACTTCCAAGCGCTTGCTACCACCGTTGTCCCAACAGAGGCATATAACTCGCTGCGCTGGGTTAAGGCCTGGGGACTATCAAAAGTCCAATTTCTCGGCTTTGCAGTGGATGGGTTTTTAGCGGCAGAAAATAATTTAGTTGTTAAAGCCACAACGCGCTGAACATCGAAATTTCCCGACACGATCAACGCCGCATTGTCTGGCCTGTAGTGCTTGCGATGAAAAGCTCGTAACGCCTCATAACTTGTGTTCTCAATATCGGTTCGTGCACCAATAGTTGAGCGCGAATATCCGTGCCAAATAAAAGTATTGCGAGCTAGCGCATCCATCACTAATCTTGAAGGGTTGCGCTCGGAATTTTCTAACTCATTGCGCACTACTGTCATTTCGCTGTCCAGGTCGGCCTTAGTAAACTTCGCATGAATAAATCGGTCGGCCTCGAGGCGAATCACCTCGTCGAGTTTTTCAGGATCTGAAGAAAGCGTTTCAAAATAATTTGTTCTATCAGCATTTGTAGTGCCATTCCAACTAGCACCCAACGCAGTCAAATCTTCTTTGATATTTTTGCGACTACCAGCACCTTTGAAAAGCATATGTTCCAGCAGATGCGCCATGCCTGTTTCGCCATAGCCCTCCAACTTACTGCCGGTCTTGACAAGTAACTCAACCCTTACGTTACTTGCTGTTGGAAATGGAATCAGAATGATTTTGAAACCATTAGCAAGCGTATAAGCAGACATCCCTCCTGCTGATACCTGCACCACTGAAGATTTGGCAACTCCTGTATCGGCAAATGCCCAAGGAGTGCTTAGAAATAAAAAAGCAAATAATAAATAAAACTGGCTGTAAATTTTTTGCATCCGATTGGCTAATCTATCTAAGCAAGCGCAACTTGTGTTCCAAGCAAAGCTATGCGAAAACGATTCTTCAAGTAAGCCCCCTCTCGCGGTGGCAATACCAAAGGTAACTTTTCAGGATCTACTTTTACCTGTGCAAAAAGTGGTCCTGAAGTAGTTTTGCTTTCTTTATAAATTTGATTTTTTAACAAACTCAATTCCGACTTGGTTTTTATAGACATCGTCATGGTGAATCCGGCTGATTTAGCAATGCCCGCCAAATCCACACCAGATGCAGTCACCGTATCTTGCATCCCTGTTTCACCATACTGCTCGTTGTCAAGAACGACGATAGATAAATTACGCGGCTTGTGAGACCCGATAACCGCCAAAGAGCCCAGACCCATGAGCATCTCACCATCACCCGTCACCACAAGTACTTTGCGCTTAGGTTGCGCTAGCGCAAGACCTAGCCCGATCATTGCGGCACCACCCATAGCGCCCCATAAAGGAAAAGACAAAGGGTGATCACCAGCAGCAGTGACATCCCAAGCAGGTGCACCTAACCCCGCAACCACTAAAAGATCGCCCCTTTGATGCAAGATGTGATTTACGACATCACGACGGTGTAATGTTTTTTTCATTCTGAGCCGGTATGGGTAAGTTTGCGAAAATCTTTAGCACCAATGACCTTTTGACCGATCAAGACTGCCATAGGTCGGAATGTGTTGTAAGTCATGCGCAAAGCGCCTGAGACCTCTTGCACAACATCTTCATGTGTATCCGCGCGCCGCACCAAGACACCCATAGCAGCGAGAACAGTTTCAGTCGCATCACCCATCGGAACTTGGGAAGGATTGAATTCAGCATGGTCACCTCGCATAGTCACCAATATCAGCAATGGAAATTGACACGATGTGCTCAGGGAAAGCATGTTGATGCAATTTCCAACACCACTACTTTGCATCAGCAATACGCCTTTTTTTCCACCTAACCAAGCACCTCCTAGCAAGGAGACGCCTTGTTCTTCGCTTGTCAGCCGTATAACTGACATCTTTTTGTCAGCCTCACACAAATGAATCAAATCAGCATGTCCCGCATCTGGAACAATCGCCACTTGCTCGATGTCATGCTCTTGAAAAAGCTTGTGCACAGGCTTGGACCAATGGACGCTTTTGTCTTTACTAGAGATTTTCAAATTTACTCCCTTTTTGATCTCGGCAAAAGAGTTGATTATTAGTCTATTTGACGCCATAAAACTGTGACCTAACTAGCAAAAACCCTAGCATCCTGTGATTTGATACTCACTAGTATCAAGGTTATTAATTGGCCAACTCAGGTGAGATATGAACTTTAGACATTTTGCGAAACTACTGACACTAGTTTTTACTTGTGTAATTTCGTTTGGATCTATGGCGCAAAGCAATTGGCCTAATCAACCCATCAAAATCATCCTTCCATTTCCAACTGGAGGAACAGTAGACCAAATTTCTCGCTTATTGCAACCTCACTTACAACAAGCACTCGGCCAAGCTATCGTGATTGAAACCCGTTCTGGCGCTTCTGGATCGATTGGCACTGGAATCGCTGCCAAGGCTGCACCTGATGGCTACACGTGGGTCATAGTCTTTGATACGCACGGCGTCAACCCTAGCCTTTATCCCAGTTTGCCTTTTGATACGCTGAAAGACCTCACGCCACTCATGCAAATTGGAACAGGCGCCATGGTGGTCACTGCCCACGCATCTACTCCTTACAAAAATTTTAATGACGTGGTGCAAGCCGCAAAAAGCAAACCTGGCACATTAGGCTACGGAACCATTGGTTCAGGAAGCATGGCGCATCTGGCAATGACTTATCTGGGCAACTTACTGAAAGTCGACTGGACGCATATCCCTTACAAAGGAGGCGGCCCCTTGGCTATCGATGGCGTAGCCGGACACGTCCCAGTCACCATGGCTACCTATGCCTTATGGGCACCCCATTTCGCCAGCGGGAAACTACGTCCATTGGCTGTAACTTCCAATAAAAGAATGGCTGAATTACCAGATGTTCCCACTTTGCAAGAGTTAGGCATTGCTGGTTTTGAAGCGCAAGCCTATTGGGGAATGTTGGCCCCTGCCGGCGTTCCCAAAGACATTGTGAATCGCATGCATGCTGAGATGACAAAGGTTTTAAAAATTCCAGCGGTTCAAGAAAGGCTCACACAAATGGGAGTTGTAGTCACTGCAACAAGCTCTTCAGATTTTGATCGCTTTATCCGCAATGAGGTTACGAAGTGGAGCAAAGTGGTCAAAGATAACAATATCCAAGCCGGTCAATAAATAGACGTATCGTCTGTTTGAATTAATCGATTACGACTGGTAGTGGGGTCGTATTCAAAGAGCTAGATGTAACGGGCATTAATTTTTTCAGCAGTCCACGCACAGCAATCAATAATGGCAGGGTCATAAAATCTCAACTTGCCAACAACGCTCTTCTAACGACTTAT
>Ga0209442_1001152_pt1 | contig 15106 bp, 10 predicted proteins | sample LauGreSBDMM110DD_2_FD_187565 | JGI IMG/M metagenome (GOLD analysis project Ga0209442, IMG submission 187565) | Freshwater lake microbial communities from Lake Michigan, USA - Sp13.BD.MM110.DD (SPAdes) (version 2) | ecosystem: Environmental > Aquatic > Freshwater > Lake | place: Lake Michigan...
CAACATGGTGTCGATACGTGATATCTTTTCAGCAAGCTTTGTTACACCTTCAGCAGCAGTGTGCTTTCCAGCGGCAACTTCAGCATCAATATGTGCCTTAGCTTCAGCAACAAGAGCTGCCTTCACCGTTGCAAGGTCAATGTTCTTTGCCTTAGCAACATCAGCGATTGATTTTCCAGCTTCTAGCTCTGTCTTCAATTCGGCTTCAGTGATTCCCAAAGCTTTTGAAACGGTTGCAAGTGGAGATGGATGATCAGCTTTTACAACTGAAGGTGTTGTAGGTGCAGCGCTTGAGCTCGGAGCTGCAGGTGTTGTACCAGCGGCAGGGTCAGTTGGGAGAGTTGTCTCTGTTACCTGAGCAACTGCAACAACATTGCTTCTCTGTGCAACTTGCGCACTTGCAAAGCCTGTGATGCCGAGTACTGATGCCCCGGTTGCCACGATGAGCCCTGAGGCCACCGCAATTTTTGTAAAACGAGATTTGATCTTCATTGTTCTATTTTCCTTTTTGTGGGTGTACTCCAGAGTTGTTCTGGCGTGACTCCACTTTCACGGGGCTATGTAAGAAGTAAACATGAACAAGGTAAGAGGAAGGCAAGAATTGGGCCAAGGTACGGCAAACCGTTGCAAATCATGGGTACCGTATCGTCATGGACAGCCGCAAAGTACTGATTGCCGAGGATGATTCCTCGGTTCGCAAGGCCGTTCAGAGGGTCCTTGAGCTGGAGAATTATGCGGTTACTGCGGTGAACGATGGCAAGGCAGCGCTCGAGGCCCTTGCCAATTCGCGCTTTGATCTTGCCGTACTTGACGTGATGATGCCTTTTGCCGATGGCCTTACTGTGTGCCGTGAAGCGCGGCATCGCGGCATCAACATCCCCATCTTGTTGCTGACTGCTCGTGTTGAAATAGGTGACCGTGTTGCTGGCCTCGATGCAGGCGCGGATGACTACCTGGTGAAGCCATTTGTTATTGATGAACTACTTGCACGGTGTCGTGCATTACTTCGCCGTTCACAACCAACTGGCTCAAATACACAATTGCGCGTCGGTGATCTCACACTGAATTCACTGACACGCCAAGTACATCGTGGTGAACGTGCCATTGAACTCACAAAGACTGAATTTGATCTGTTGGAGTTGCTCATGCAGCAACCAGGAATTGTTGTTTCTCGCGAAACCATTTATGAAGCAATTTGGGGATACAACTTCGAGACGAACTCAAAATCGCTTGACGTGTACATCGGCTACCTACGTCGCAAGACTGAAGAGAAGAATGAGCCTCGTGTTGTGTTTACGGTGCGTGGCGTTGGGTATACGGTGAAACAATCATGAACCTGCGTACACGATTCGTACTTGTCTCAGCCAGCCTGATGTTTGTACTGGCCACTGGTATGAGCATCGGGGCCTATCAAATCGCGTCTAACCAACTACAAGGTCAAGTTGAAAGCTCGCTAGATCAACGTGCTTCACGAATTCTCCAAATCATGGACCGACGAGGTTTCAATTGGAATGATGCATTTGGCCCCGGCCCAGTCAACCAGGCGATTATGCAGACTGAAGTTGACGCCATCACACAGATAGTTCTTCCTAATGGTCAGGTCATTGGACGTCGTGAATATCCGCGATTACCAATCGAGGAAGGTGACCGCGCTCTGTCTGTTGAGGGAAAGAGAATTCATCGCTCTTCCACCATCATCGACAATCATGAATTTCGCACTCTTACTGTCATTGCAGACGATGGTTCGCTCATTCAAGTCGCCAAAGACACCCAAATTCTTTTGAATGCGCAACGAGGCATGCGGACCTGGTTTCCCATCTATGCAGCTATTGCCGTTGTAATTTCTGCCCTATTTGGTTGGCTCTTCGCCCGACGCATCAGTAAGCCCATCGAAGACTTGGCACTTACTGCTGAATCAATCGCCGCAACTCAAGACCTAGATCGCACGATTCTCGTTTCAGGACGTGACGAAGTGGCGCAACTCGCCACCAGTTTCAACACCATGCTTGAGGCATTGCGTGGCAGCGTCGCTCGTCAGCGCCAACTGGTACAAGATGCAAGTCATGAACTGCGCACTCCGTTGACCAGCCTTCGTGCGAATACAGAATTACTCGAGCGTGGCACATTGTCAGATGCCGACCGCTCTTCAATCCTGGCTGACATGCGCGCAGAAGTTGACGAACTTGCAGATCTCAGCGCTGAATTGAGCGCATTAGCAATTGATAACCGCACCACAGAAGAGCTTGAATCCATTGATCTTTCAGATATCGCATACGAAGTTGCCACTCGTGCATCCCGTCGTTCCGGAGCACCCGTAACTGTCCACGCAACTCCTGGCACAACCGTTGTTGCACGCCCGAATCAACTTGAACGTGCTCTCAGTAACTTGGTTGACAACGCCATCAAATTCACTAACGACAGTTCTGAGATAGAAATTCACGTTGGTTCATTCCGCGTCGAAGTTCGCGATAAAGGCGTGGGCATCGCTGATGCTGATAAGCCTCTTGTATTCGACCGCTTCTACAGAGCAACCGCTACCCGATCAATGCCAGGCTCCGGACTTGGTCTGTCTATTGTTTCGCAATTCGCCACTGATCACAATTCCAGTACATATGTCTTAGACAATGCTGGTGGTGGAGCAATCGTCGGATTGCAATTCCCTATTCCAGCGGCTTAGGGGCTTTGCGAAACCCTCGGCGATTTTCTTGACGCTCGCGCTCGGTTTGTTCTTCTTCAACATTGAGTTCTTCTGCTACAAGACGGCGCATTGATTCAAGACGCACAGCAGGCAAAGTTCCGGCCGCTATCGCTGCAGTAACAGCACAATCTGGTTCATCAAGGTGTTTACAATCACGAAATCTGCATGATCCTGCCAGACCAAACACGTCAGGGAACGCGCGTTCAATCCCATTGCTGCTTGTCCACAACGTAACTGCACGTAATCCTGGCGTATCAAGCAACCACGCATCCTCCGGCAATGCAATCAATTCGGCAGCAACTGTGGTGTGACGTCCGCGCTGATCATCTTCACGCACTTCAGCTGTTCGCTGTATCTCGTAACCCACAAGCGCGTTAACCAAAGTTGACTTACCAACTCCACTGGCCCCGATGAATACAATCGTGGTGTGTGGTCGTGCATATGCACGAATCTTTTCTACACCTTCTCCGGTTACAGAACTGACCAATGCAATATCAACATCAAAAGTAATCTCTGCAAAAACTGCACGTGACGCCTCTGCTGCTTCAGCGCTAATGGTGTCAGTTTTTGTTAATACAAGAACAGGTGTTGCTCCACTGTCAAATGCCAACACCAGTTCTCGTTCCAGTCGTCGCTGGTTCGGAGGCGAGTTAACAGAATGAACCAAAAAGACTGTGTCGATATTGGAAGCAACTATCTGGCGCATGCCTCGTGCACCCTCAAAGGAGTTGCGTCGTGTTAAAGCACTACGACGCGGATGCACCATATCTATACGTTCAAAATCGGCAGACACAGACACCATGTCGCCAACGGCAACTTCCACGCCGATATTGCGAACACGCACACTGTCAGCAGTGCCTAACAACACCGTGCTCCACCCGCGATCTAGTCGCGTGATACGACCAGACAACACCTGTTCATCAGGAGTAATTGGTGGTGTGACATGTGTTTCCATCTACCGAAACGGTACCGCCATGTAGCCGTCACGGTGTTCTGTTTCGTAACCTAGAAGTCAGCCCCTCTTTGAATTGGACCCCCATGCTCTCTTCACTTGCCCGTATTTGCGTGCGCCATAAGCGCATTGTTGTCTTTGTAATCTGGATTCCGCTTACTATCGCTATGGTTTTTGCTAGTTCATCGATGGGCACAGAGTTCAACACAGAGATGTCTATGCCGTCGAGCGAATCTCGCCAGGCTGAGAGTGTTCTCGCTCGCGCTAATCCGAACCAAGGTGGGGAATCTTCACAGTTGGTTTTTCGAACAACGTCATCTATTGATGATCCGCAGGTAAAAAAAGTCATCTCAGATGCAATAGCAGCAGCAGATGCAATCAGCGATGTCGATATTACTTCTCCATTTGTTTTACAGAATCAAATAAGCAAAGACAGAAAGATTGCATTTTCTGAGGTCAACGTTCCTCGTATGAATCAGGAAGAGTACAAAACGCTTGGTGAAGAGATCAAAGTAGCAACTGCCCCAGCACGAGCTGCTGGAATTGAAATCGGTTACGGCGGTGCAATCTTTCAAGAGGTGCAGTTACCCGAGTCTGAAGCACTAGGTGTGCTAGCTGCGATTTTGATCTTAGTTCTTGCATTCGGATCAGTCATCGCGATGGGTCTACCAATCAGCGTTGCTCTGCTGGGTCTCATCATTGCATCGAGCATTGTGGGAATTATTAGTCACTTCGTTTCAATGCCTGATGCAGTGACTTCGATGGTCGGGATGATTGGCTTGGGCGTTGGCATTGACTACGCACTATTTATTGTGACGCGCTTTCGTGAAGGGCTCCACGACGGATTGTCAGTGGAAGAAGCAGTCGTCGAATCTATTGATACCTCCGGTCGAGCCGTGGTTTTTGCTGGTATTACTGTAATCGTTGCGGCCCTCGGACTTCTCACCATCGGACTTTCATTCGTCACCGGATTGGCAATCGGTATGGCAACCGCAGTAGCAGTGATGATTATTGCGTCCATCACATTGCTTCCTGCGCTTCTCGCCATGGTTGGTGAACGCATTGACACAACTTCTCGAGCAGCAGTTATCTCTCTAATTGCTTTTGTTGTCAGTGGTTTTATTGCTGTATTCACGAAAAATTTATTGGTCTTGTCTATAGGTGTTGGCCTAGCAGTTGCCAGTCAACTCACGCGTTTCATTATTCCTGCATTACGTGTTGCGATACCTCATCGCGCCCAAAATGACCACCAGAACACAATCTGGTGGCGTTGGAGTCGAGTCGTGCAACACAGACCATGGATTTCGTTTGTGGCTTCGTCGCTCTTTCTCATTCTTCTCGCCGTCCCTATGTTGTCCATTCGTTTGGGTTTCGGAGATGCAGGGAACGCTCCCAAGACTGCAGATGTACGCAAGGCGTATGACATGTTGTCTGAAGGATTTGGACCTGGCTTTAATGGTCCGCTGTACATAGTCGTCACTGGTGACACGGTGCAGGAACCAGAAAAAATGAAATCATTCCTCACCGTGATCAATACGACTCCTGGCATTGCATATGCAGGAGCTGCACCACTAAAAAGTGACGAGGTTGCGTTGGTCGTGGCGTATCCAACATCAGCACCACAAGATGAAGCCACATCAGATCTAGTGCACGCATTACGTGGCACCGTCATTCCATCTTCTGGAGTGGCAGCACAAGTAACTGGGTTTACTGCCGCATCAATAGATTTCTCGGATTACCTCGGAAAGCGTTTGCCGTTCCTTATTGGCATCGTCTTGTTGTTGTCATTTCTTTTGTTGATGGCAGTGTTTCGTAGTGTGCTTGTTCCCATCAAGGCAGTTCTCATGAACTTGTTGTCCGTTGGTGCTGCTTACGGCGTCATCGTTGCTGTGTTCCAATGGGGATGGGGCGCCGAACTCATTGGTGTTGGTAAACCAGGACCAATTGAAGCGTGGGCACCCATGTTCCTGTTTGCAATCGTGTTCGGTTTGTCGATGGACTACGAAGTGTTTTTGCTTTCACGCATCAAAGAAGAATTCAACCGCACTGGTGATAACACCTCTGCCGTTGCCGACGGAGTGGCGGCAACCGCCCGTGTCATCACCGCCGCTGCCCTCATCATGGTCTGCGTATTCGGCGCCTTTGTCCTTGGCGATGACCGCCAATTGAAGCTGTTTGGCCTTGGCATGGCCGTGGCCGTCTTTCTCGACGCCACCATCGTTCGTATGGTTTTGGTCCCAGCCACCATGGAGCTCCTCGGAGCCCGGAACTGGTGGATGCCAGCCTGGCTTGACCGCCTGCTTCCAAAGATCGATGTGGAAGGCAAGCACCACGAGAAGCCGGCCCCGATACCCTGATGAAATAAGGCTTTGCGCCTATTGCCTTGACAAAGGGGTAGCAAATCACATAGCCCTGAAAAAGATATGGCCAAATTTCTCGTAATAGTTGAGTCCCCCGCAAAGGCAAAAACGATCTCCCAATACCTCGGTTCGGAGTTCAATGTCCGCGCCTCAGTAGGACATATTGCCGACCTTCCGAGCAAGGGAATGGCTGTCGACGTCGACAACGGATTCGCACCTACTTATGAGCTCACCGAACGAGGCCGCACTGTTGTCAAGGAACTCAAGGATCTTCTGAAGTCATCTGATGCCTTATATCTAGCAACGGACGAAGACAGAGAAGGCGAATCAATCTCCTGGCACCTGCTGCAACACCTCAAGCCCAAAGTCCCTGTTCACCGCATGGTGTTCCACGAAATCAACGCGAAGTCCATTCAAGAAGCCGTTGCAAACCCTCGCGAACTTGATCAGCCACTTGTTGACGCGGCAGAAACTCGCCGCATCCTCGACCGCTTGTTCGGATACGAAGTGTCGCCAGTGTTGTGGCGTCGTGTCAACCGTGGGTTGTCAGCTGGCCGCGTACAGAGCCCAGCTCTTCGCCTAATCGTTGAACGCGAATGGCAACGCATCAGATTCATTTCAGCTGACTACTTCTCTCTTGAAGCAGTTACAGATACCGCTCCTTCATTTACTGCGAAATTGCTTTCCGTCAACGGCACTCGCATTGCTACAGGTAAAGATTTCTCAGAACAAGGTGTTGTCAACCCAGATGTCACCATTCTTACTGCTGCACGCGGTGCTGAAATCACAGCAGGTCTCGAGAATGTTGATCTTGTTGTTCGCACAGTTGACGAAAAGCCGTACCGTTCATCTCCAAAGCCCCCATTCACTACCAGCACACTTCAACAAGAGGCCGGCCGTAAATTACGTTTGTCTAGCCGTCAAGTAATGAGTGCGGCACAAAGCCTGTATGAGCGCGGATTCATTACGTACATGCGTACTGACTCCATTTCTTTGTCTGATGAAGCAATCAACGAAGTGCGCTCATACGTACAGCGTGACTACGGCAAGCAGTTCCTCACTGATGGCCCACGTAAGCACAATTCAAAAGTAAAGAATGCACAAGAAGCTCACGAAGCAATTCGTCCTGCATTGCCCTTGCGTTCACCAGAACAACTCGGTGGCGAACTACGCGGACAAGATGCAGGCGTGTACCGCCTCATCTGGCAGCGCACTCTTGCCTCACAAATGGCAGACACGCTCGGCACAACCGTCAGCGTGCGCCTTGGTGCAACAGCAGCTGATGCTCAGCGCACTGACTGCGAATTCTCAGCTAGCGGTACCACCATTACGTTCCCTGGTTACCGCCAGGCCTACGAAGAGGCTCGCGACGAAGATGAAACTCCGTCAGACGACGAGAACGCATTGTTGCTCCCCGTCCTTACGCCAGGTCAGAACGTTCCCGTCAGTGAGTACTCACCAACATCGCACTCAACCACTCCTCCTCCTCGCTACACCGAAGCGTCATTGGTAAAGGAACTGGAAAGTAAAGGAATCGGTCGTCCATCAACATGGGCAAGCATTATTTCCACCATGGTTGATCGTGGCCATTACTTATGGAAAAAGGGAACATCTCTTGTTCCTACATGGACAGCATTTTCTGTTATTCGCTTATTAAAGGAAAACTTCGACACCCTTGTTGATTACGAATTCACCGCCACACTTGAAAGCGGACTAGACGCCATTGCAAATGGTGAAACAAAAAAGGAAGCATGGCTACATGATTTCTATTTCGGCACAGATGATAAAGAAGGTCTGCACGGAATCGTTGCAGCCAAACTTGAAGGCGGCTCAATTGATGCAGCTGCTGTCAATACATTCGAACTCGGCGCGCACCCCGACACCGGTGAAGTAGTAATCGTCAAGCCTGGTTTGTACGGCCCATACGTTCGCTCCGGTGAAAACACGGCCAGCGTGCCTGACACCATGACTCCAGATGAACTAACGCTCGACGCAGCAGTCACATTATTAAAAGCACCAAAGGGCGATACCCCAATGGGTGAACATGAGGGTTACCCCGTGTTCGCGAAGTCAGGTCGTTACGGTCCATACGTTCAGTGGGGAACCATGGATGTTCCACCCGAAGGTATGGAAAAGCCAAAGATGACTTCATTGTTCAAAACAATGAACATTGATCGGTTGTCAATGCAAGATGCACTTGACCTTTTGTCACTGCCGCGCACGGTTGGTGCAGACCCAACCGATGGCGAGCTAATCACTGCACAAAATGGTCGTTACGGCCCATACGTGAACAAGGGTAAAGAAAGCCGCACTCTTCAAACTGAAGAACAGCTTCTCACTGTCACATTGGAAGAAGCGCTTGCACTTCTCGCCACACCACGCGTGTTCGGTAAAGGTCGTGCAGCTGCAAAGCCACCACTTCGTGAATTCGGAATTGACCCAGCGAGTGAAAAACCAGTTGTTGGAAAAGAAGGAAAGTTTGGTGACTACATCACTGATGGCGAAACCAATGCTGGACTGACCCGTGGTGACCGCATGGAACAGATGACAAACGAACGCGCATACGAACTATTGCAATTACGTCGTGAATACATCGAAGCAAACGGCGGACCAAAGAAGAAGAAAGCTGGCGGACGTAAAGTTGCCGCGAAAAAAGCTCCGGCAAAGAAAACCGCTGTGAAAAAAGCTGCCGCTAAGAAGGACGCAGCAAAGAAAGCTGCACCGAAGAAAAAGGCAGCACCAACTTCTTCGGACGACGAGTGAGCACTCCGGCATACATTGCGCTTGAAGGCTTAGAGGGCTGCGGAAAAAGCACGCATGCGAAGCGACTTGGCGAGCACCTAAATGCAGTCATTACTCGCGAACCTGGTGGCACTCGCATCGGCGCTCTTCTTCGTGCCATCTTGGCTGACCCAGAAAATACAGACCTCGCGCCACGAACTGAAGCATTGTTGATGGCAGCAGACCGCGCGCAACACATGGCAGAAATTGTTCAACCTGCATTAGACCGCGGACAACATGTCGTCAGTGATCGTTCCATTTATTCAACACTCGCCTATCAGGGGTATGGCCGTCGCCTTGGCACGCCAGACCTTTTGGATATCTCAACCTGGGCACTCAATGGTCGACTCCCAGACATGGTTGTCTTTATCTCAGTACCCACCGACATTCTGAATGAACGTCTCGCCAAGAGAGATCTTGATCGCTTCGAACGTGAAGGCGCTGATTTTTTCGCCCGTATCAATGATGGTTTCACCGAACTACGCGAAGCAGACCCAGATCGCTGGATAGTCGTCGACGGCACCGTTCCCAAGGACGATGTCGAGGCAGCCATCCGCGTTGCCGTTCTTGACAGACTGAATTAGTAGCCTGCCTACATGGCTTCAGTATGGGATTCAGTGGTTGGCCAAGGCCACGCCGTTGAACAACTGCAACACGCCGCCGTTTCCCCCGTTCACGCATATCTTCTTGTAGGCACTGAAGGATGCGGCAAAGAGGAAGCCTCTCGCGCATTCGCAGCCATGTTGTTGTCAAGTTCGGATGATCCAACTGAACGCATCAATGAATTGGTCATGCGCGGCGCACACCCCGACGTTCATGAAGTACGTCGCGAAGGTGCATCAATTCTTAAAGAACAAGCTGATGAAGTAATTCGTATCGCATCAATTACTCCCAGCGAGGGCACACGCAAAGTCATCATCATGCACGAAGTTCATCTCATGCATGCAACATCTGCAGCTCGACTTCTGAAAACAGTTGAAGAACCACCCTCTGGAGTTTTCTTCATCATGCTCGCCGACCAAGTCGATGACTCGCTGGCCACCATTGCCTCCCGTTGTCTTACTGTGCATTTCGGTTTACTTGAGAACGCCGACATCGAACGAGCGCTTGTCAATTCGGGTATCGCACCACATCTTGCAAACGCTGCAGCACAATCATCAGCGGGCAGCATGTCGCGCGCAAAGTTGCTTGCATCAGATCCACAACTCGCTCAACGTCGTGAATTCTTTGCCAACATTCCACGCCGCATCGACGGCACAGGCGCAACAGTTGCTGCAATCGTTGAACAAATTCTTGAACTCATCGATGACGCAGTAGAACCACTCAGCAATCAACACGCACAAGAAGTTGTAGACACCGAAAAGACTCTGGCGAAGATGGGTGTCAAACGTGGCGGAAAGAAAATGTTGGAAGATCGCCATAAACGCGAAATCCGTCGATACCGCACAGACGAACTTCGTTCAGGCCTCACCGCCATCGCAAGCATCTACCGCGATGAACTTGCACGTAATCCGAACATCCATCGCCCCGAGGCATACATCACTGCAATCACCAGACTTCACGAAGGCATGCGTCGATTGTCGCTAAACGTCAACGAAGCTATTTTGTTGCGTGATCTCATCTGGTCGCTTCCATCCCCATCCGCCGACGCTGCTCTGCAGTTCGTCCTTTCAGAAAACGCCGAATGAACCCCAATCACCTCGCCAAAGTCCTTGCCCTCTTTTTCGGTTTCGCCGGAATCATGCATTTCGCCAGCCCTTCGTTCTTTAACGACATCGTCCCACCATGGCTTCCACCAAGCCGTGAATTCTGGACCTATATAAGTGGTGTCGCTGAAATCGCAGTTGCGATCGCACTGATTCGACCATCCACCCGACGAACCGGTGCAATTGCTGCGGTGTGGTTATTCATCGCTGTCTACCCAGCGAATATCTACATGGTCTGGGACTGGCGCAATGAAGTTGCATCACAGCAATTCATTTCATGGGCTCGCCTGCCATTTCAATTCCTCTTTATTTGGGTGGCGTTGAAGATTGCCCAAGCAAACACAGACACTGATAAGCCGAAGGCCCCCGGCGACATCTAGCGATTGCTCATTCGGTCGGTAAAGTTGAACACCTACCTGCCCAGGTAGCTCAGTCGGTAGAGCAACGCACTCGTAATGCGTAGGTCAGGGGTTCGATTCCCCTCTTGGGCTCCAGTCGCTGGCGAATCACCAGGTGTGAATATGAGTGCCCGCAGCCAGCGCGTAAATGCTTCCATTCGGAAGCTCTAGGTCACATTCAGTTCCATTTGGAATCTCGCACGTAATGGTGCCCACACCGTTCTCAAGTGTCCACTCCACACCAATACGGCCATTTGGTGCATCGTGATGCGTGCGCGCCCACGAAATACCAGCACCAGGTCGTGGTGCTACGCGTACACGTCGGTACCCGGGCTCTTGAATAGTTAACCCAGCAACGTATTGATGAAGAAAAGAAATCACCGCGCCCTTGCTGTAGTGATTCAAACTGTGAGTTGCCTTATCCCCGACTATTCCGTCCCAGTCTTCCCAAATTGTCGAGTACTGATTAGTCATGTACATCCACGATGGTTCTGTGTCTTGAAAAAGCAGAGAATATGCAGTGTCTAGGTGGCCATGATCGGCAAGTACTGGGAGAAGCATCGGAGTTGCAAGAAACCCAGTTCCAAGATGCATATCTGCCTCTTTAATTAACCGGACAAGATCATCGGCTGTTTGCTGACGTAGCGAATCTGGAACAAGTCCAAAAGCAAGTGCCCGACATAAATTCGCTTGTGTGCGCGGCATCAAAGCACCTTCGTCATTAATGAATTCAGCACGCCATGCATCAAGAACATTCGCTGCTAATTCTGAATACCGTTGTGCTTCTTCAACTTTCCCAACAAGGATGCTGATTTGTGCAAGTTGATCTGCTGAGCGATACAAATATGCAGTTGCCACTGCGCCGTGATCCTGATTGCCCAGACTTGCAACATCAGTTTCAATATCAGCGCCTGGTTCTAACCACTCGCCGTAATGCCAACCGCTATCCCACAAGAATCGTTCATGAGGAAGCGGATTCGGCCGTTGCGCTTCTCGTAATAGGTGACGCCGCCCCTCTGCTCTGCGTGCCGCGAATTGAACCCATTGAGTCATCGACTCGAATTGCGCCGCAAGCAAGTCGGTTCGCGCACTTGCCCGATACAACTCCCACGGAACATGTACGGCGGCATCACCCCATCCGGACGAACCGTGACTTCCTCGCCACACTGGCGCACCAGGAGATGGGTCAGGGACAATGCTCGTTACTTTGCCATCGGCAAATTGATCAGCTGCGAGATCTCGCATCCACTTTGCCGACCAATCAAATACGTCATACAGATAGGAAGCGGTCTCAACGTAGATTTGCCAGTCACCCGTCCATCCTGATCGCTCTCGCGTTGGACAGTCGGTAGGAATCTCGCAAGCATTTCCGCGAAAACTCCAATCGGCTGCATGATGAAGACGATTGATGCGCTCGTCAGAACACTCAAAATCACCTACACGTTGAAGATCAGTATGGACTACGACACTGACTATTGATTCAGGGTCGAGCACACCATCAATTCCCTCGACTTCCACAAAACGAAAACCTTTAGTGCTGTGCCGTGGTTCGAACTCTGTGTTGTCACCTGCTGAGAAAACACGATCTGTTTGGAAGGGAACATTACGAGGTTCTGAAAATGCTGCATCAGCAACATTCGACTGTGTTACCGCACCTTCGGAGTTAATCCATTCTCCATATCTCAACGTGACTTCATTACCCACAGGTCCGAGTCCAGACAATCTCACCCAACCATTACTGTTCTGCCCAAAATCAACCACATGTCGTTGCGGTGCAATTTGAGCGATTGAAACTGGTGAGAGTTCTTCTATCCGCCGCACTGGTGGACCAAGAACCTCACATAAGTTGTCCAACGAATAATCAGCAACAATAACTGTGTCCCAAGATGTGCGATCTGTACCTGCGTCACACCAACCAGAAACTTTTCTACGAAAATCATGCGTTTCACCGGCAATGAGATCTGCGGCAAGAATGTGGCTGGGTGAAGAGCGCCACGTGTCGTTTGTACCGATGTTGATTTGTTGGCCGTCTTTTAGTTCAATATGTAACTCTGCAAGAAAAGAAACTTTGGCCCCGTACGCGTCAATCTCTCTGATAACTCCGTGTTGACCCCGCCACCATCCATCACTCAGAATTGCACCTATTGCATTGTTCCCGACATGCAGCAGATCAGTTACATCAAACGCATGCACTTGTAGATGTTTACGGTATGCGGTAAACCCAGGAGTTAATTCAATGTCACCAACCCGTGATCCATTGATAAACACTTCATAAACTCCATGTGCCGTCGCCCACAAGCGAGCCGAGGCGATTTGTGAGGGTATGACAAGCTCACTTGCGAGGTGATATGCGGGACGATGCATTGCAGGTGAATCCGCTGCTTCAACAGGCGCAATCCATGAAGCTGTGAAGGCGGGCAATGTGCTCGAACGACTGCTTTTTTTCATAGGCCGAGATTAGTTTGCTCCACCTACGTTTTCAGATGTGTACGCCAGGGGTTCGATTCCCCTCTTGGGCTCCATTTGCAACAGAAGTTTCAATCAACCTGTTGATTGGTACAGGGTTGTTAGGGTTCTCTCATGTCAGGAGAGAACGCATTACCTAGTTTTCCTCCGCCTCCGCCGCCACCACCACCATCAGGTCAAAAGAAACGTAGATCTCCGCTGGTGCTTGGTGGAGTGATTTTTGGAATTTCCCCTCTTCTCTTCAGCCTTGTGGCATCAATATTCGTTGACAATGCATTCAATGAAAGCACGGCCCTTGGCTCTACTCCGTGGCTTATGTTTCTCACTTTGCCAATCGGCTTTGTCATCGTCATAGTTGGACTCGCCACTGGTACTCGCAACATGGGAAATCAAAAACAGTAATTCCAAAGATTCAATTCAATACGAGATCTACTTTCCACTTGTAATGCGTAAGTCAGGGGTTCCATTCCCCTCTTGGGCTCCATAAGCCATATGTGTTTGATGAATGAATGATTATTGGCCCCTGCGTTTAAGAGGTAGTTGCCTCTCGCAACGGCGTAGTTACCGCTACTTGGGTCTAGGGTTGGAAGTGGTAGTTCAATTCCTGATTCTTTTCAGGTAAAAAGAATCAGGAAAGCATGCAGAAGAATCGACTAAGCGCTGTGAATCAAAAGTTACATTTCTATCTTGGACGGCTGGCCGTGGTGGCCACGCTATGCACTGTGCTGATCACTGGAATGGCCCGCAATACAAACGCACTTGTGGCAGAAGATGCATGGACTATCGGTTGGGGTGGAATCGGATACGACGGAGGTGTGATTGCGCAGCCATTGGATGATGGTTCCATCATCACCATTTCAAATGTCGGCGGAGGCACTCTGGCTAAGAAGTTCGACACAAATGGTTCGTTGCAGTGGAGCAACTCGCTCGACAACATTGGTGCAACCGGAGTATTCACTGCTGAGTCATCGGTTCTTCTTCCAGATGGTCGCGCGTTGTTCTTTGGTTATGTAGAGCAGAACCCTGTTAATCAACCACAAGTATTCGACGCAGAGCTGATTGCTATCAGTACTGACGGAGTCGCAACTCTGATTACGCAGTTTGGTGGTCCCTCAAGCGAATTTGTTAAGTCTGTTGGAATATGTTCTGACGGTAGTTTTTTTGTTGGCGGAACTGTTTGGGGCGGAAGTGTGGATCCCGGTAATACAGTCGGCGTTGGAATGGTCGATCTGTATGTAGCAAAATTCGACTCAAGTTTTAATCGGCAATGGATTAAGCAATTCGGTTCAACAAACCAGGACGCTCTTTTTTCAGTCTCATGTGGGTCAAGTAATACTGCAACGATTTCGGCTTGGGGTGCCGGTGCGATTAACGGCCAAGGCTCAAATGATCATTACAACTTCTATGTCATCAAATACGGAGCCACTGGAAATTTGATTTCAACCGTTGAGACCGAAAGAGATGGCGGATACTGGAGTCCTCAAAATGGCGCTGCCGGTCCCGACGGGTCTATGTATGTTGTCGGCGAACACAACAGCCGCAACCTTGGTTCGGTGCCTTGTACGCAACAGGCCTTAGGTGGTTCCTTTATTTCCAAGTACAACAACTCTGGAGATTTGGTGTGGCGCCAGATAATCGACTGTGGAAATCTCAACAGACGAGTAGCTGTTGATGCCTGGGGAAACGTTTATGTCCTCGGTGGTGCTGGAAACATCCGGGTGGCAGGTCAACAGAAGTTTGGTGGC
>Ga0209442_1001154_pt1 | contig 15098 bp, 14 predicted proteins | sample LauGreSBDMM110DD_2_FD_187565 | JGI IMG/M metagenome (GOLD analysis project Ga0209442, IMG submission 187565) | Freshwater lake microbial communities from Lake Michigan, USA - Sp13.BD.MM110.DD (SPAdes) (version 2) | ecosystem: Environmental > Aquatic > Freshwater > Lake | place: Lake Michigan...
AATAGTCAGCATCAAACTGTTCCTTCATCAACTCTTCACCCATGACATAGTCTTCGTCTGCAAAAGCTTTAGAGGGCGTAGGAGCCTCTATCGTCTGTGTTGGTGGGGTAGGTAGGGCTTGCTCTGTTTGGCTCAATACAGGCGCTTCTGGTGGCTTTGCTGCCGCTTCAGGAAGCGCAGGCGTAGGCTTTGCTGCAGACTTAGGCAGCACAGGCTTCTTACCCATCAACATGTTGGCGGTTTGATCCATTACTGCAGATGGCGCAGGTGCTGCAACAGCCTTCTTAGTTGCTGCTTGTTGCATTTCCTTGAGTAGATCAGCGGAAGATTTCTTAATAGCCGAACCAGCAGCCTTACCGATGATGTCACTGACAACACCACCAACTGCAAACTTCATACGCTTACGGATAGACTCAGCCATAGCCAACGCAGACATATAGTCTTTGGTGGTTTCTAAGTCTTGTCCAGTATTCTCTTTATAGAACGCTGCTGTTTCACGCTTAACTTCTGCTGGTAATTTACTATACTTAACAGAGAAGATGCGAGACTGACCACCCTGATCGAAAACAGCAGCCATGTCCTTGTTTGTGGCAATCTCTTTAGCATTACGCTGTGCCCAACCAAGCAGGTTCTGCAATGCAATCTTCTGCGCATCCTGTGATGCTGTCTGATAATAGTCAGTGTTCTTAACCTGATCAAACACATCCATGATGAGTGGTGCCATTGTCTTACGAGCAGCGGCATCAATTACTTTATCACCCGTAGTTGTGAAAACTTTATTGAAGTCAATCTTCAAACGCTCCACTTCAGATTCAAGTTCGCTAGGTTTACCCTTAACAGCAATACCACTCAACATCTTCAACGGACCAGCATCATTGAATGCTGCCTCTTCACGCAAAGCAGGCTGATACACAGGCAGTTGCTGTTTAACAACTGGTGTGCGCTTCATAATTTGTTGTTGGAATGACGTACCGAAACCTTCCTCACCTTGAGGAATCTGATAAGCGTCACGTGGCAAAGTTTCATCACGATCAATAGCACCAATGATGTCACTCACTTGAGCCAACGGAACAAACGCTCTACCAAGATATTCACCTGCCCATTCACCAAAGAAGGTGGCAATCTTTTGATCAGCACTGCCTTCACCAGTCTGCATATTAGACAGCGACTCTGTGAACTTATCACCCAACCAAGAGTATGTACCTGCTGGAGCTTTAAAGCCCGTCATGGCTTCAATGAACTCTTTAGTTTTGAACTCGTCAGTGCGCCCCTTTTCGAACTTCACCAACCAATCACCCATAGCCATGAATGGTGCGAGAGGGAACAGTGCCCTCATATCAACCTTAGACCCGTCTGGACCTTCAGCGTCATACCATGCAGTGTCTTGATGTTCTTGTCTGTACTTGTAAGCTGCATAAATTGCAGCAGTACCTATCGTCCCTTTAGAAACGTTCTCTAGTCCCTGAGCAATATACTTTGTACCAGTCTCATCACCACCCTTCAACAGAGTGGCACCCTTGGCAATGTCTGCTGTACCGGAAGCAAGTCCTGCAGGGCTGTGCTTATAGGTCCACGTCATAGCGTTAGCCATGAAACGAGGGAACGGAATAAGAGTGGAGCCAATAGGACCAAGTTCTTCAACGAACTTCACAGCATGGAACATCGGACCTTTAGTTGGCATCTTACTGAACGTAGCAGCCAATGCTTCATCTGTCGCGTTACGCAACACATCAAACGGAATAGTCTTTCCTTGAGCCATCACATCGTACATGTCGATGCCAACACGACTGAGTTGTTTCTCAACCGATGCTGTAAAGATTGCTTTGCGGAAGAATGCGTCCTGTGCAACGTTAAGGGTGTTAGCAACTTGCGCAACCTTAGACAGGTCTTTAGAGTCTGCTTCACCAACTGTCTTCAAGATTTTGTTTTGCAGTGCAGGTGATCCAGCAAGCAAGCGCTCAGCCACTTCTGACGACAAGTCATTCTGACCGAGATAAAAAGCTGTACGAACGGCATCGTCATAAACACCTTTCAGTCCACCAGTGAATGTACCAGTGACTGGCTTTCCTGAAATGGCTTCTGATGCAGACTTACCAACACGATACAGTACAGACTCGATAGCCTCTGATGCTGAGCCAAGCGTTACAACTGCAGCGCCAGAGAATCCGTTACGGATAGTGGTGGCAACCTGAGACACCATCAACGCTTTCAGTTCACGGTCAAGACGCATGGCGCCATCACGCAATCCAGAGAATGCCGAAGTCAACGCACCCCTATTACCATACATCGCATCAACTTCTTTAGCGGCAGCAGGGTCAATGCTCTTCAGTTTGTTTTGAATACGAGCCAACACAGAATAAGCCTGCAACGTTCTACCAGCATCACCAACTGTGGTGCGGTTCATACGTGCAAACTCTTCAGCAGTGATGCCAGCCTTAGCCAATGAGTCTTCCAAGACGATGTTGTCAATCTTGTCGATGTTCATGAAGACATTCTTCACAGCATCGCTAACTTTTTGATCTGCTTGTGGTGCAAGTTCTGGAACACGTGCCCATACTTCCTTAGCAACTTTCGCAGCTTGCTGATTCACATCATTGCGAATCTGCATCTCAGCAACAGAGGTGGGTTGTCCTTGTGCATCCAACAGTTTACGACCTTCGAAGATGTCATATTCATCTTCAACAGCCTTCATCGTTGGGTCTTCTTTGGTGACCTTCACTTCAGGTGCTGCTGTAGTTTTAGTTACACGTTGTTTAAGCAGTTCATCCAACTCAGCAACAGCACCTTTACCAGCAACAGCTTTACCACCTTTGATGAGCAGTGCTGTCTCGGCAGTGCCCAGTGCAGCACCAAGTGCGGCAGACGCTGCAACTCGCTTACCACTAACACCAGATTCAACCTTTTGACGAAGAGCATCAACGTCTGGTGTAAATCTAGCCTGATCTTCTTGAGTCAGCGTAGGTAAGATTTCTTCAAGTTGTTTAAGTCGAGCAGCTTCACCAGTCAACTCAATCTTCTGTTGAGCAACATCAGAAGCAGCAGCGCCCGTAGCTTCAATGGCTGGTACAGCAGCAAGCTTACCCACGTTGGTCTTGACAGCTTGTTTAACACCAGTCTTTGTTGCTTGCTTCATGAAAGCAGAAGTGGCGAGTTTACCCGCACCAACAGAGATGGCGGTAGTAGGATCGCTGACGATGCTACCAAGCACATCGAAGACTGGCTTGATGCCTTTCTGACCTGCGCTGCTGAAATAACCAGCAGTCTGATCAAACAAGTCATACGCTTCTTTGGCTTTCAACTTGTCAACATCTTTAGCGTTGTTGAGATATTGCAGTTCTTGTGTAGATGAGATGAGGTTCCCTGTACTCACCATTCGCATATGAGTAGCCCAACGCTTGACGTAGTCTTCAGCAGACTCACCAGCAATAGGTTGACCAGATTTACCGAATCGAGAAGTGGCATAGTCCTGAATCTTTTTCATGTTTTCAGGATTGCTATACAACTCTTCAAAAGGAATCTCTGCTTGCTTCTTAGCTTGACGAGCAGCCTCTTGACGCATCAAAGCAGCACCAGAAGCCTCAAGAACATTGAAGCCTTGAGGTTGTGCTGGTGCAGCAGCCTTCGCAGGTTGTTGCTGTGTTGGTTTTGTTTCAACAGATTCAGGCTGAGCAGTTGTAGGCTTCGGTAGCTTCTTCAACGCAGCAGCCATCTCATCCTTAGACATTCCATCGGGAAACTCAACAGGACCAACACCAATAATTTCAACGATTTGAGCCATCTATTATTCCCAAGAATTTGTAGCAGGATTCCATTTAGGCACAGCACTCTTTGCAGGCTGTGGTGTAGTAGCGCGTGGTGTCGCAGGCATCGGACCACCACGAACCGCAGGAGCAGCAGGTGTAGGAGTAGGTGTACCACCTCTACCAACCACTTCAGGCACAGGAGGCTTGATAGCTTTACCAGCTTCGTCGAACCTGATACCAGCAGACATCATAGCATTCTTGTGCATCTCAGAACGAGGTGTACCATCAGGCTTCGCCATCTCTTTGATGATGGCATTGGCAGCAATAGCATCACCTTTACGGAACAACTCACTCTGTGACAAATCACGCAACGTCATAGTGACATTACCTTGTGCGTCTGTAGAGGTGATGAATGTGCCCGGTGGAAGCGATTGCTCAATTGTTGTAGCACGTGTACGTGTTGCCACCTGAATCAAGTTAGCTTGAGAAATCTTATCAGCATCTGTCTTGCCTTCTGCGCCCGGTGTCTTAGCCAAGATCTGACGTTGACGCAACAGTGTCTGAGCCAACGCCGCACCTTTCTTGTCACCCTTAGCTTGCTTGTCCTGAATCTCAGTAATCAAGTCAGACTGAATCTGTGCTTCTGTCTTGTTGGTTGTCTTGCTGATTTCTTCAATGGCTACAATGCGACCAATGTTTTCTGTAGCTGCAGCAATCTTTGTAGGATCACCGCTTTGCTGTGCATTCAACATCTCCAACTGTGCTTTGTCTTTGACATCCTTGAACTGTGGCTTCTTATGGAAAGAGCCAACATCAACTTCAGCCATAGACTCAATAGTCTTTGACGCACCAGTTCGTGAACCAAGCAAGTCCTCGAGAGAAACACCCAAGCTAGATGCAGCTTTCTTAGCTTCTGCCATCTTGTTAGTCGATGACAAACGTTGAATCAAATTACCTTCTGTAGAGTCAGCAAAGACTGACTTAACTTGATCGCCTGTAGCACGTGCTGTACTGAACACAGTGTCAATCCATGTAGCAGGATCAACATCTTTAGGGGCATTCGCTGTAGCCTTAACAAAGTTCTTCGACACTTGATTGACGTACTCTGGATTCTCTTCAATCTTCTTCTGCACAGTTTTTGCCAATGCAGGATTGGACAACAAACCAATCATTTGTTCATTGTCGAGAGTACCGTCCGAGAACTTAACTCCTTTGAAGAAGTCGTATACACCACGCAATTCTTCCTTGCGCTTAGCCACTTCTTTCTTTTGCTCAGCATAACCAAGATACATCGACTTGATGTTGTCTTGAATCTGTTTCGTGTTCAGCTCTTCTTGTTTTTCAATTTGTTCGCTAAAGCCTTTAGCCATACCGCCAACAAATGAACTCAGTCTAAAACCCATATCATTCTCCCCTAGCCATCAAACCCTTACGAGCAACTTTAGCTTCAGGGTTTTCGACAACACTTTGTTTAGCTTCCTTGATCAACTCCATGATGATACTAGGACTCACTGTATTCTTCTTAGCCACTTCCTCAGGAGTGACGACATACTCAACGTCATTGAGTTCAGCCAAGGTTTTAATAATCTCAACAATGATTGGTGTTACCAAGAAGGCTGTCTCAACAGTGTGATAACCCTTCATGATTGAAGTCTTAGTCAGTGTGTTGACGATTGTGATGATCGGCAAACCAGACGAGATCAAGTTCATCAACTCATAAATTGATTCAGGATTCTGCAGCTTCTCCATGTAGAAGGAAGCAACATCATCAATTGTGACGTACTGTGGTGGTTGCTCCCAAGGAACACTACCGGGTTCTGATGTCAATGACATGCCGGGGATTGGTGCCGACAAGAACATCGCGTCTTTATTTTCTTCCATTCATCAACTCCTGTTTTTGTTTCCTGATTGCTTCGATGTAGTCAGCAACTTGATTATAAATATCGGCTTGCTTTTTAACACTACCGTCTGTCTTGGTAACAAGACCCTTACTTGTCGATGTTTTCTTTTTATTCATTCGTTCATTGACAACTGTGTCAATTTTAGAATAGAAGGATGAGAAGTTTTTCATTGTTGTTCCATTAGAAAATGTCAAGCTTACCGAGAATCTTAGATACGAATTTACCAACATCGGCACTAGACTCTGAGTCAGCCCTAATGTTAGCAGCAACAATAGTGGCGGCAGCACTTATCTCAGCAGCAGCAAGTTGGGTAGCTCTACTCGCATCGTTCTCAAACGACTTCCATGCGTGATCAACAGCATCTCTGTACATCTGCACTTCGTTATTATACTCAGCCATTGTCATACCTTGAGCAAGCTGTGCATTCACAATGTTAGCAGCATTAGTAGCAGCAGTGTTAGCTGTAGCAATCTCACGTTGCCATTGAGCATTTGCTTGATCAATAACAAGACGCTGTTGAGCATTGAATGTTTCTCGTTGGTTCTGCACTTCAGCATTGAACTTGGAGATTGCATTAGTCTGATCAGTATTAAACTGAGCAATGGCATTCTGTTGAGCAGTGTTGAACTGACTCACCTGTGTAGCCATCTGCGTATTGAACTGATTAGTCTGATTGGTGCTAGTTGCGTTGAACTGTTTAGCAGCATTCTCAGCAGCAGTGTCAGACAAGATAGATTGTGAAATCTGCTGTGCCTTAAACAATGTTGTCTGTTGAGTGTTAGACAAGTTCGCCATGTCCATCTGCAAGAACGCCTGAGCATTCACCACAGCAGCTTGTTGACGATTGTTGAGGTTGGCTGTCTCAAGTGTTGCAATCTGTGCAGCGTTTGCCATCACCATTGCTTGACTATTGGACAGGTTAGCCAAGTCCATTGTCTGAGCCAAACGAGCATTCTCCAAAGCCACTTGTTGTTGAGCACTGAAGTTCATGTTAGCGATGTCAGACACTTTAGCTGCGTTGACAACACGAGTCTGAAACTCTTGATCGAACTCTTGACCCATGAAAGCAGCACGTTGTTGTGCAGCCAACACAGCAGTTTGTTGACGATTGCTTAAATTTTGAGCAGCAACAGCTTGATAAGCCTGTGCGTCAGCAGAAGCAATAGGCAATGCAGACTCAAGCGTGGCCTGAATCAAAGCCTGTCCAGCCAAGCTAGAAGCACCCAAACCACGAGCAGCCAATGTAGCTGTCACAGCGCGAAGGTTAGCAGCAGCCCAAGGTGGAGGATTACCAGATTCAAAGTTGGTCATCAACTTGTTAAGCTGACCCTGAACAGTCATCTCTTCAGTGACAACACCCTGTGCAGCAGACGCTGCAGTCTGTGCAGCCAATGCTTCAGCACGAGCTTGATCAACTGCAGGACCAGCCACCATTTCACCAGCCTGTGCTGTACGAGTAGGAGCACCTTCAACTTTACTAGCAACACCTTGTGCAGCTTGCAAATTAGACAATGCTGTTGATGTTGGCTCCATAGTTTGAGCAGCCACTTGAGCATCCGCAGACACAGTACCTTGTGCGGGTGCAACACCTTCCATCAACTTACCAATATCCGTTGCAGTCTTTGATGCATCAAATGTAGCAGCACCAACAGCGCCGGGTGCATTGACTGTAGCGGCTGTAGCCTGAGTAGCAGTGGCTGTTTGAGCAGCACCAGCACGTGGAGCAGTGTCAATGTTCTGTGCTGCTGTTGGTGTAATCAACGCAGCCGAAACCTGTGCAGCGTCAGGAGCAAGAGGCTTACCTGTAGGTGAGGTAGGCGGTGTTGTAGGTGTCGTAGGTGTTGTAGGTGTCGTAGGTGTTGTAGGTGTCGTAGGTGTCGTAGGTGTCGTAGGTGTCGTAGGTGCTGTAGGTGTTGTTCCGCCGGGACCAGCAACAAACGGGTCTGGTGTGGCAGTTGTGGTTTCTAATGCCAACGGTGAGTTAGGTGCAAACATTGGCTTATCAAGACCGGGACCATAGCTGCGACCAGTGGTTTGACCACCCGGTCCAGCAACAGGACGTTGACCTTCTGGAAGCGCGGCCCAATCAGCAGCCTGCTTATCCATACGAGCACGTTCAGCATCTTCTTGTGCTTGTTGTTTTTTTGCCCAGTCTGGATCAGTCCAAGGTGCAACACCTGAAGTCTCTACACCAGATCGGGCCAGCAACTCACCCCTTCTATTAGCACGATCAATCTGTTCCTGAGCACGAGTAGGATTGGTATATGGATTAACACCTTGACGGGCGTATTCATCATAAATACGTTCTCCGGTGTTTGGATTGATCTGTGCCATTTGCCAGTCAATAAACTGTTGCTGCTCAGGAGTCAGCTTTTCTCGGGCAGTTTTAAGTTCAGTTACAGGAACAGAAGACATAGCAGGAGATGGCATAGTTCGGAGTGTTACATCACCACCGGGATTGGCGACTCGAACCTCCTCACCCCTTGACTCCATATCCGCACGAACGGCTTCACGATCAGCGGTTCGTTGTTGTTGTTCTGCTCGTGCAGCAGCTTCACGGGCTGCGTTGTTGAAGTCAGCAACATTACCAAACTGAGGAAACGCTGCAGCCATATCAGCAGGTGAATACTTGAGTAATGCTGCATCAAGTGCGGCTTGAGTCTGTGGACCTGCTGCCAACTCTGCTTGAATCTGAGATGCCGACACACTGCCGCCATCAGCAAACTTCTTCACTACACCACCCTTCGCCATACGCTTTGCGAACTTATCAGACAACGCAGCATATTTCATTTCCAAAGCTGGAGATGAACTGATGAAGTCGTCAAAGCCCTGCATAGGGCCGTCATAACCGAGCTTACGAGCTACGATTTCTTTTTGTTTTGCTGTAAAATTGTCAGCCATATCTTACCTTTTTAAGCTACCAAACCTTGGAGATACACAGTTCTACCATTTTGTCGAACCGCTGTCATCACTTGTCGTTTAAGATTGTTACTGTCGTATGAAACATGTACCCAACCACTATCAGGAATACCTTGTGTGTAGAACTCTAAAATCAATTGTGTGAATTCAAAGTTGTCTGCTATATATTGTGCAAGATCTGCATTGGCTACACCGGGTATTTCAATGTCAGCAGCTTGTCCTTTGCAGTGATCGCTAGTACGACTACCACCAACGGCAGCATTGACATCAGGACTGCGATAGCCACTATTAACTTTAATACCAACACCATAAGCATCACGCAATGGTTGCAACACTTGTTCACACAGAGTAGTTAAATTATACACAACTTCATCACTATGCGGTGTGTTGTCCATATCTCTACGTGAAGCTGTCTCACTCTTAATCATCTCGTGTAAAGAGAAGTTGTCAGTCAGCATTGTCATTTTTTCTCCTTATTTGTAGGCCAAGCATCTCTCAAGGCTTTCGCATCAACTGCGTGTCCGTCAGCGAATCTTGCCATTTCTTCAAGAGCAACTGTACACTCTCCGAATACGGACGTTGAGGTTGTGGCGTAGTCTCTAACGGCGGGGCAGGTAGCTGTAGTGATGGCGGTGGTGGCACGGTTTGCTTCGACGCGCACCCGGTGAAGCTCAATACGAGCAGCATCGGCAGCAAGAGAGTTTTTACGAATTTGTTGTTGAGCAGCTTTGAGAGCATCATCTTTCTGTCCTTGTAAACGAGCAGCTTCTTTAGCCACCTCTGTTGTTGCAGCCGCTACAGCAGCAGCGTTAGTTGCTTCCATCTCTGCAATGGTTGCACTCATTCTCCAACCCTGAACAGCAAAGCCACCAAAGAAGGTGGCAATGGCTATGACAATTGTGATGATAACATTCACAGAGGATGCTCCTGTTGATAGGGACGTGGTGTAGGATGTGGCATATGACGTGGGGGTGGAGGAGGCGGCATGTGCTTTGGTACATCCGTCATCTTACCACGAACGTATGCTGTAGCAGCCATGAACGCAACAACAACTGTACCCATTGATGCAGAGAATGTGGCAACCAAACTCATTATGAGTGTCACCTTTGTTGCCTCTACAAAACCTGATGCTAAATAAATAATGAGGATGAACGGAAGAAACAATGCCAACCACGCCATGATGCGTTGTTGGTCAGCAAGCTTATCCATGTTGTCAATCTGCAACATCTTCTCGCTGCGGTCAAGCTCTTCGTCTGTTACAACACCATCATGATTTATATCAAAATCATTGTAGATAGAATGTTCTTGTAGTTTTTTACTCATGATCTATCTTTGAATAAGGTGATAATAATTACTGTAAAGTAAATAGAGAAAGCCAATACACCTGCCAAAACACTCCACCACAATCCTTCAATGATACGATTGCGCCGTATCATCTTGTTTTTGATTTCTTCTTCGACAGCTTCTTTACGTTGCTTAGCAGCTTTAGCCTGAAACATACGCCAGTCGTCAATGAGTCCCGGCCTACCGCTGTAGGTCATAGCAAGTTCAAGCTGTTCTTTCTGCACTCGAATTTGTTCAAGAGCAAAGAATTCTTCAGCGTCTGTGTTGACAGTGTCGCCTGATTTATCTAACAAACGCTTACGTAATGTTGCTTCACTGTCTAATAATTGTGACAATGCTTTACCAGCATTCATCAACTCACCAGTGTTTGCTATAGTTTCTTTAATGACAGCAAATGCGGCGTTCGCTGCGGCGAGTTCTACCAACATTAACGCAACAATCTTTCACCAACGAAGGTGAGAAAGCCTCCGAAGATTGAAGCGATTGTCATACCCATCCAGAAACCACCCTTACTTTGATTAGCAAGTTGCAGTAAAGCTTTAATATCAGCGTCCATACTATCAACCTTCTTAGTTAGATTGTCGACAGTGCTAATTAGTTTTCCGTATTCAACCGGATCGATAACATCAGACATTTCTACCTCAGCAAGGGCCAACAGTAAATTGGTTAGGTTGGCAACGTGGTACACACGGACCAATTACAAAACCATCAGTACACCAGTTTGGCTCGGGAGTATTGGGTCGAGTACTAATAATAGGAGTTGTTACTATCGCTACAGGACCGACCACTGGACCAGTGACAAAGCTCACTGTAGGACCAACTACAACCGATGGAGGCTGAACAGGAGTAGGACCGACCACAACCTGAGTATCAGAGGGACCAATCATAAACGGGGCAGGCAATTCAGTGTCTGCTGACAACTGAACAATCATTGTTGCTGGTTCAGGCTCAGAACCGCCACCACACCCAACTAACGTCAGGGCCAGTGTACAGAGGATAGTTGCGATGATTTTCATGGTTGCTCCTTAACTTATACTATAAGTACTGTGTAAATGTTTTCTGTTTACTTCTGCTAAAAAACTCTTCTTGCAGTGCTCTGGATCAAACCAAAGCAGCTTATCAATCAAGGGTCTAAACAGTTTGCCTTGCCACCGTCCTGCTTGTTCAAGTCGCCACGCTGCAGCACTTAAAGTTTCATCAGGTGAACCGTTCCCCAACGTGATGAGCACGTAGACTAGTTGGTCTATAGCAATCAATACGTTGAGGATACGGCGCTTCATTGAACTTCGTTAGGTGCCGCAGGTGTAGTCAGCAGCGTGTTGGCCTCGGCTGTCGTCAAGCGGAATGCGTCAGGGAACAGGACGTTGGTCGTCATGTTCACGTAGTTGATGGTCTCTTGCGACTGCAGGTTCACCTCTGTGACCACACCAAGACGGTTGTTGCCCGTGATGATGATGGAGCGCAGATCAAAGATTGCAGAGCCAGTCACGCCCAGCGACTCAGCGTAGGCTGTGTCCGTCAAGAACAACGTCATCAGGTCGTACTTGGTGGACACGCCGTTGGCCGTCATTGGAAAACGGTTCTGGAAGGCATTGCGCGTGATGACCCATGTGTCCTGTGCTGGCGGGGCAGGCGGGATTACGGGAGCCGTGAAGACGCCCCCGCTGTAGCCCCAACCAATACCCGGCTGGGGGTTCGTATTGGTGATGTTGACCACGGCTTGCCATTCGGATGCAACCGAGTCAGCCCAAGCCTGATCGGCTTCAGAGACGTTCTCAACGAGATTGTTTTTGACGAGTGCAAAGTTCATGTTCATTCCTTATTCAGACCACCAGACACGGATAAAACCAGAGCCACCAGCACCACCCGCATTAACGGCGTAAGCTCCTCCTCCACCACCACCAGTGTTTGCTGCGCCCGCGCCACCCGCTGCATTTCGGTTGGTAGTTCCACCACCCGATGCGCCACCACCACCATAGTTTGACGAGCCGGGAGTTATGGAACCACCTCCACCACCACAAAAACCATTAACACCCACACCCCCAGCGCAAACCTGAACAGGCGCATCGGCAGCACCTGCGGAGCCACCACCAGAGCCGCCTATGGTGCCTTGACCACCAACTCCCAGTGCGCTTTGACCCATTCCCCCGCCGCCACCAGCATGCGGGCCACCATGGCTGGGAGACCCACCCCCGCAGGCTCCGCCGTTTGGGCCAAACCAAGCGTTGTTATAACCACCGCCACCACCGCCGCCAACAACAGAAAAAGACCCCAAAGAACTAGTCCCGCCTGTGTTGCCGACGATGGCAACTCCGCCACTGCCTCCGCCGCCAACAGTGGCTGATACCGCGCCCGTAATTGTTACAGGCTTTATCACCAAACCACCTCCGCCGCCGCCGCCACAAGCAGCTCCGGCGTTCGAGCCGCCACCAGCGCCACCACCGCTTACGACCATGGCCCAGCACTGACCGCCGTTGGCAACCAGCGTGGCCGAAGGCGTGAACGTGCCAGAGCTTGTGAATTCTTGGTAGCGCAGCTTGCCGCCACCACCACCAGCAAAGGGGGAGAACTGAGAAAGATTGCTCATTGGAAGTGTCCTTTCTTGACCTTGTTAGCCAATTCAGATGTGGAAAGATTCTGACTGACAACCCAGCCAGCCGAGGTATTTGTGTAGATCAGCGCAAAGATCATATTAGGCACGTCACACGTCATGTGCTCTTCAAGCCCCATGATTGGTTTTCCGTTGCGGTGGATGATCAAAGGATGATAAATCCAACTGCCAAAATAGTCACTCACAATCAGCTTGAAGCCGTCTCGTGGGTTGGGTGGTAGCACCAGCATGCCCTTTTGCATGTTCGTGTCCACGTAGTAGCTGCGCTCGTGCTCCACGTACTCGTAGGCGTACTCGTCACCAGAATTTATGTGCAGCTTGTCATCAATTCTCCATGTGAGCCATGGCTGAAACTGCGCGGAGTTGTGCAGGGTCTGCTCCAGTGTGACCGGAGCATCGGGATCGACCTTGATGGGGTCAACAATGATGGCGGTCATGTTATCAACCTCCGGGAGCCACGCCCCAATAAGCCGTAGCACCATCTTTCCAGTGACACGTCAAAACTATACTTGCAACGTTGACATTACAAACAAGGTTTTCGTTGAGCATCATGATTTGAGTGCTGGCATCTGAACGCGCAATCGTGAAGCTAGCACTGGCCCAAGTCAGGTGCAAGTTTTCTATGTAAATCTTGTCGCCGTTATTGGTGTTGGCGAAAGTCGGCAAATACATGGTGACTGCTCCACCACCTGTGTAGACGGAGTATGTGTTACCAGCAATCATCGTGCCGTTGTTGGTTTCACGAAACCAACTATTTGCTGTCAGGTTGCGGTTGGCAGATTGGGCAGACGTAGAGCCTGTACCACCATTGGCAATGGCAACAACACCAGACACGTTAGTTGCGTTACCACTCAATGTCGCAGTGATCGTTCCAGCACTGAAGTTACCAGAAGCATCACGAGCAACAACCTTACTGGCTGTGTTGGTCGATGTCGCATCCACCGCAAATGTCCGTGCTGCGGAGCCATTGAATGTACCACCACTGGTCAGGAAACTTCCTGCCGTCAAAGCGTTGGCAACCGACCCAGCAGAACCTGTAGTGTTCTGATTCAGCGTAGGTACATCAGCAGCTTGAATAGCTGACATGACAACGTCTGTACCGTTACCTCTCAAATACTGTCCTGCTGTCACTGCACCAGCAAGAGCGTCCATTGCCTCTTGACGAGTTGTTTGACCTGTACCACCATTAGCAATTGCCACAATACCTGTGACGTTAGCGGCATTACCTGTAGTATTCTGGTTCAACGTAGGCACATCAGCGGCCTGAATAGCCGACATAACTACGTTTGTACCATCACCGCGCAGATATTGACCAGATGTGACAGCTTGTGCCACACGGTTCATTTCAGCTTGTGCTGTTGTATTACCAGTGCCACCATTAGCAACGGGAAGAGTACCTGTAACACCCGTAGTCAAACTGACATTGGTGATTGTGTTGTTGCTACCATCAATTGTTTTGTTGGTCAGCGTTTCAACACCCACCAAAGTGACAAAACCAGCAGAGGTCAATGTTGCCTGCGACCAAGCACTACCTGTCCACAAAAACAATTCATTGCTCGTAGTATTCCAATACAAAGCACCAGTCAACAAAGCATTGCCATCATTGTCCAGTGTAGGCGCTGAAGCCTTCGCACCAAGATAACGATCATCAAAGCTGTCATAGCTTGCAGCAGCAGCGGCTGCACTAGCACTGGCTGCACCTGCGGAGTTGCTTGCATTAGTTTCGGATGTAGAAGCGTTGCTGGCTGAAATAGCTGCAGCAGCAGCAGAGGCAGAGGCAGCGGTAGCGCTACCCAAGATACCATCAACATACACTTTGGTTGTTGCATCAGTATCAGCGGTAGGTGTGCCCAATCCTGTGATTTTGTTAGCGCCCATTGCGATGGCACCAGACATTGTGCCACCAGTCAGATTGAGCTTCAGAGCATCAGCAGTGTCAACATATGTCTTTGTTGCTGCGTCAGTACCAGCAGACGGTGCAGCCAATCCAGTGATCGAATTAGCACCCATCGCAATAGCACCGGACATAGTGCCACCTGACAAACTGAGCTTCAACGCATCAGCAGTGTCAACGTAGGTCTTTGTTGCTGCGTCAGCACTCGACGTAGGAGCACCCAAGTTCGTAATCTTGTTGCCACCCATTGCCAACGCACCCGTCATGGTGTCGCCAGCTTTGCTAACCTTTGTAGCAATCTCGTTCGTCACTGTGGTGGCAAAGTTGGGATCATCACCCAACGCTGCAGCCAACTCATTCAATGTGTCGAGAGCACCGGGAGCGCTATCAAGCAAGTTAGAGATGGAAGTGTCAACATAACCTTTAGTGGCTGCATCACCTGTGGCAGTAGGCGTAGCCAATCCTGTCACTTTGTTGCCACCCATCGCCAAGTTGCCTGACATGGTGTCGCCAGCTTTAGCAACCTTCAACGCATCAGCAGTGTCAACATACCCTTTAGTGGCTGCATCACCTGCATTGGTTGGTGCTGTGAGGTTGATGATGGTGGCAGTGGTGCCAGCATTCATGTTCAAGTTGCCGTTGATGACAACATCATTGAACGAGGAAGAACCGCTAGAGGCTGTGAC
>Ga0209442_1001156_pt1 | contig 15089 bp, 16 predicted proteins | sample LauGreSBDMM110DD_2_FD_187565 | JGI IMG/M metagenome (GOLD analysis project Ga0209442, IMG submission 187565) | Freshwater lake microbial communities from Lake Michigan, USA - Sp13.BD.MM110.DD (SPAdes) (version 2) | ecosystem: Environmental > Aquatic > Freshwater > Lake | place: Lake Michigan...
TCAAATGCCTCTTTGAAAATGCGCCTCATTTTGTCACTATCCAATCCATTCGTGTTTTCTTTTTCTTCATAGCTGATATTGTACCCTTGAATTACCTTTTGCGATATGTACCATGACGTAGATAAAAAGGACCATGGAATCCTTATCACATAAGACAGGGCCATGGTATTCATTGGAGACCACCAAGTATCATCTACTAAAGGAATCTTGTCACGAAATACCTCTCTTCTTCTTGGATTTCGTAATACTTGTAAAATTCGGCTTGTTTTCTTTGATGGAACAGCATTAAGATGTTCTTCGTACCACCCTTTATCTCCTAATATAAGCCTTCTAGCCGTAACTAATGGTTTATTCGGAAGGTGTAGGAACGTTAAATCTTCTAGGTCATAACTTATTATGGACGGGTGCTTTTCATTGACAAATGTTAATGCAGTCTTTAGCAGATAGATACTTTCAGCCCATTTCTCATGTAGTTCATCAGATAACGTATCTATAATACCCGTATCGTCATCAACGGTAATTTGAACGCATGGTTGTGGATGTTTTGACATAGAAACAAACCGATAAGTATGTCCTATCCATTCTTGTTCATGAACGTCTACAGCAAATGTATATGTGTTTGACACTATGTATTTCATAAACAAACATAACATTACAATGGCCTCAAGAAAACCACAGAAGTTACAATATATATTCCTTGAGTTTTAAAGCAAACCCAGTCTATGTAAGCTTGGATTTACTATTACAGCTGCGTAAAGACTATTTCAAATACAAAATTTTGGATCGGATCTATTAAGAAAATCCAAACTATAAGGGCAGTCGTAGTTTAAAAAAAAATGATCTTGCTAAACACTCAATCAAGTTTGAATCTCTTGCCTGCAGCGAAGCGCTGGAATGTAGCATAGATTTCATCAGCATCGTCCTTTCTTCCGGAACAAAACATTGGATTGGGTGTGAAATTATTGGGGAGACACAGTCTTGTAGCCGAGACTTGACGCATTGAACTATGAGGAAAAAATGAGATATAGTTAAGGGAATAGTTGATAAGACTCATTATACTATGTAAGGTTTGTGATGACAGCGATTTCCTTGAGTCGTAAGGCACCTATCATGAGAGCAACCATATGACGTGTAGCAAATGACACCAATATAAACGTTATGATCCTGTACTTTTGAATGGAGATTACAGTTATTGAAAATTACATACACACTTGCTTTCTCGGCTTAGATGTTCAAACCCTATACCAAAGCTCATTGTTATTGTACGACGTTGTACTAAAAAGTTTTGACCTCGACCAAGGTGCTTACAAAGGTAAAAGTACTCTCTCCACTAAAGTATTCAATCTTTACAATGTATTCTTCTATCCATTCGATGGCTTTCATGAACTTTTCCTTGCTATCCATGAAGCATTCCGTGCTTGTAACTACCAAGAATGTACAGAAAACAAATACTATATACAGTGTTGGTTGAATGTATACAAAAAAGATGACTTCATCAATTGGCATTCTCATTGGTTACCAAAGTATAAAAGTTGGCACGGCTTCTATTGTGTGAATGCAGGGACCTCTTACACTTCTTATTGCCTACCTGGGAATCACATAGGTCAATCGGATGTCCAAATTCAAAGCAAAAATGACTTATTGGTATTAAGTAGAAGTGATGGGGACAAACATAAATCTTCAGAATGGGTTGACGAACTCGTCCCAAGGATAACGATCGCATTTGATATCGTTCCTGCTCAATACTTGACTTTGAATAAAGAAAGCTTATCTCATTGGATTCCGTTCTAATATGAGGCGCTAGTTTGTACGTATTTTTTTTATAATGCCCAGTAAGTAATGGCTTCATTCATTCTTACATTTCATGATGTTTTCAATGACAAGGAACGGAAAAACTTAAAACGAGGTACGAAGCTCATACACGATCGCTTTCAATATATATGGAAGTTCGGAATTGCTCCTTACTTACAAACGCAATGCTCTGTAGATCTACGAACAATTCAATACGATGTAAGCATTGAGAGCTTAGAATATGAGAATGTAGCATCCCCTACTGGTCTTCAATCGCACACAAATATAGGACAACTGATTTATTCATTCAATGAAACAAATGATGCGCTCGTCTTCCCGCTTTTAAATTATAAAACATTCCTTCTTGAAAACTCACTCATATTTATACCACCGTCAGTAGTGTATTCTTACTATACTATCAAATCTTCAAGAACTCGCATAAGTCTTACTTCACGATTTCAGTTTTTGAATAAAGTCACATTACCGCAACCATTCATAAAAAACTCAACACTTCCAATCATTTACGACGAGTTCATATCATTAAACGAGAGCGCGACAATTATGAAGATTCTCGAAGACATTCCATGGGTATTTGGAAAGACGACGTTCCGTTTTGATAAGGATAATGACTATGAAAACATGTTTTGGTCTAAAGTGATACGACATCCCTACTTTTCACACCATCTTCTTCAAAAACTTCAAGACACGCTTCGTGTAAGCTTTAAAATACATCGGCTTTACATCAACGGTCAAACATTTGGTCAAGATGGAAAATTTCATACGGATGATCATCGTGAAAACATGTTTACCGCTATTATTTATTTGAGTGATTTTCAAGGAAATGACGGCGGGTTTACGCTTTTCAAGAATAATGATCAGATCACTTGCATTGAGCCTCGATCACGTAGGCTAGTTGTTTTTAGGTCGAACATAGAGCACAGAGCTCTTGCTCCATTTCGGGAAGGTGGTCATTTGCTTAGACAAGTCTTGGTCTATAAGTTACAAGCAATATAGAGAATAAGCAAAATGTTCAAGTAATGTTATTCCATCCTTCTTTTCATAGCATATCTAATTTTTACGAAAAGCCTGATGAAATCCGAGAGCACGCACTTTCACTATCGTATCCACCCTTAAATCTTACAAATGGAAGTCCGGGGCGCACAGTCAATATCTCGCATCATCCACAATCAGCATACACAAGGGAAAAAATAATCGAAGAGTTTCACAAGCATGGAATTCGCATTCAAATTATAAATCATAGCTTTCGGATTGCTTCACAAAATGAGCCTCCACTCAAACACATACACTTTGATCCAATCGACTTCCAACTCGTTATTTCATTATCAAAGCATTCGTCACCACTTGACGCAAACCAATACTACAAACACGATAACGGATTCGATAAAGTTGATAAAATAAGGATACTATGCGACAACGACTACAAAGGAAGCATAAGAGAGATGACGTTTGAAAAACGATACATGAAAAGCATAGGTGAGATAAGGGTTGAGTATAATAAGGCAATATTCATTGAAAGTCAATACTTTCACTTGGCATCACACAGTCATTTTGGAAATGAGAAGGAGACAAGCAGATTGGTCGAAATATTAAGCCTAAATATAATGTCATATCTCTTGCCTAAGGCTCCTTCAAGCAATTATAGCCCACTTGTATTTTACTTTCAAAACGCGGTACCATTCACTTCTTGTGATGAATGTGTTGAGGTTTTTCAACACCTTGTTAAATTAGAAAAACATGCTATGTTTCATTTGAAACATCCAATTATGACATCATTTCAGAAGTTTGCAAACGAGTACATCAAATTCATATCATCATCAATCCCCATGCTTCACCATCTTTTATCAACTAAACAAGTGGTGACAAGCACTACACTCTTTTACGAAGTCATGCCCGAAAACTTCGTTAAGAAATGGGACATCAGTTCAGATATTTCTGGAGCTTCTTTCAAACTGATTTTCATTTTAAACGACACAGAGGATGTTCACCAGATATATGATAGCACATTGGGTTTACAAGCAGCATTTCCAAACAAGAAGGGCTCGCTAATCATTTATCCAAATTCATGGTTGTTTCCATTCTCGCAAAAAATAAGCTCAAATCGACAACATCAAATCGTTGTACAAACCTCTATTATTGAAAACAAGTTCCTATAGAACAACTTGTCCATCAATTACAAGAATGTCCATATCAAAATCGTAAGGAATTTGTACAGGATATATAAATGAACATGGGAAAAATATTATTTGACCTGGTAACGTATTCAAAACAAAAACATCATTTGTTTTTATATTTTTAATTGATAAACCTTCTTCACAACATGGAGAAATAACGATCTTAAATGCTACCGAATTATAAACATGGTTGAGAATCATATATTGTTTGTCATCGTCACAGCACCCTTTTGGATAAAATGTCAGATTCCATGAAATTACTTGTGATCCTTCATGGTCATTTATATTCCATGATCGTTTCACATGTTCCAAATGTTGCTTTACAAAATCTTGTATCTCATCACCCAATTCGTTTGAAATAACGTTTCCTGCAATAGATTGCATATGTTGAAGAGATGGATCAATCAAGCACATAACATTTTCGTTTATTTTGGTTCGCAAACCATCATCAAGTGAACTTTCTGAATAATATAAATAAGGAAATTCATCTGTCATTCTCATGATGTTTGCTCTGTAGGTTTGCTTTTATTGTTTTTAAATAATTGTTGCATATAGATGGAATTTTTGTTCTTTAGAAAAAACGTTTTTGACGAGACAACATGTAATGATATCATCGATTTCATGAAAATAAATGAAAACAACCAATCACCACAATATAGAGAAAAAGGAAGCCACTCACTAGCAAGTGTCATTTACTTGGACAAAAAATCGACACCGAAATCGTACATACATAAAACAATCTATGACTTCTTAAATATCATTTTTAACAATGAAATCGGACCAATAATGAACAACATCTTGGGTAAAAGACAATTCAGAAAAACAAACATTTCTTTGAAACCATATCAATATCGCATTGTTAAAGGACCTACAAGGTTACACTCTGATGGTTCTGTCATAGTAAGGATTGGAAACGAATTCTTTAACCGTGTTGGAACAGTTATTTTGACATTAAATGACAACCTTGACAGACTCGTATTTCCTGCTCAAAACAAAACATTTCTCATGGAGAGGAACTCCCTTATTTTCTTTCCATCGGAGTGGATTTATCCACATTACACAATCTTTAGCGCTAAACAACGATTTTCGATTCAGACATGGATATACCGACAGGTGAAGGTGAATGATGGCTCATTAATTAATATTCATCCACAACGCGGTATACAACGAACACCTTCATTCAGAATCATTGATGATCTTCTTGATTCAAAAGACTTTCAAGAGTGCCATTATCATTTTGAGAAGTGTCTATGGCACTTTAAAAAGCATCCCTCATATGGACTCGTTTGGATAAAGGACCTAAGTAAAGCCAGGTTTTTTACCACGTTCATTTTGTTTAAAATCATGAAAGCATTTGATATGAACTTTAAATTGAAAAACTGTTACGGGATTGGCCAAACGTTTGGGACCGGGGATGATACATTTATAAGCGAAGATTCTAACATTATGACAATTGTTCTTCATTTAGGGCAACTTCATCATAGCACACTCGTGGGATATCTTGGAGCAACAGAACTACAATACAATCTTGACTTGTTTGTTACCTCTATTTTGTTTAAGCCAAATAGATGTGTTCTTTTCTCGAACAACATTCCACATCGTGAAACGTGTCCAGGGCGATCATTAGGGATCTTAAAAACATTAATCTACTTTGAAGTTGTCTTATAGCTCTATACCATTGGATCGTAAAAGATCCAAAAGTTGCTGCGTTTTTGTAACAAAGATAGGGTTTTCAAACAATATCTCAAAATGAAAAGAAAGTGGTTGTATGTTTAATGATGTTAGAAACTGTATATAGGTTGTAAGAGCACCCAAGTATGGACTGGTTTGAGAAATTTGAATATAAAATGATGTGAATTTTATCATATTTTTCATGATTTCTAAAGAGAAATCCACTTTTTGCCATTCTTCAAGAGCGTCTTCAAAAGAAATAACTGACGGAAAGGTCTCTTCGAACTTCACATTTGTGTGAAGATCATATGTAAATCGAAACATATCGATCGAGGACGATATAGAGTCCAGAGAATTTTGATTGAAGAACCTCTCCAAGTGTTTTTTACATTTTGTACAAGGAACAATACGATGAAGTCCTTTTATACCATTTTTATATACTTCTTGCTGCTCTTTTGAGAGCAAATCGTACCTCAATGATGATGAATGTAAAAATCTCCAAAGAGCGGGTATCCAAAGCATTATTTTCTTAAAGAATAGTCATAAATTAAAACCAACAATCAAAGCAATCGAAGCAATCATAGCAAAAATAGTAAACAACTTCTCGACAAAAAGCAACATTATCTCCCGGTGCACCGGGTGCACCTTGGGAACCTTGATCGCCTTGGAGACCTTGTGGACCCACAACACCTTTTAAACCGGTTGGTCCTACGGGTCCAATCGGACCCACGGGAGATGGGATATTGACGGAAATAGATGATCCATCCATTTTAACGAAATTCACAGTGTTCATTTTTGTTGAAGCATTGTTCACAACATTGATAGATGAAATATTACTACTATTCAAAACAGTTAATTTTATTGGTGTTGACATTATCACTTATAACTATTTTAAAAACAGATAATGTTATTGAAAAGGTGGCCCTTCTATCCACAAAACTAGGCTCCTTCTTTTTCCCGACGTAACCGGAAGTACTTCATGAGGCATAAATGAAGGAAAAAGGATAACATCACCAATACCTTTTGACAATAGGTTTTCCATATTTGCTGGTGTACATAAAACAACTCCCCCCCCTTCATACTCATCATGATTTGAGAGCTGAACAATAACTGATATTTTACGAAAAACACCGGGCGGTGACGACGCTATGTCATAATGACACTTATAGCATCCTCTATACGATTCGTGATACTCTGAATATTGAATAACCTGATGAAATTCATTTATTTTAAAATCCCAAGTACAATTAGCCTCAAATATCATAGCAATGAGCCTATTATAAATCCAAAACGTGGTTTCATTTTTTGGAATCCATGCAATTTTTGATCGTCTTATATTTGAAACATTATTGTCATTTGCCATTATCTGTCCATTATCAAGCTTGAAACTATTGCAAATGGAAATAATTCGTTTCACTTCGGATTTTGAGAATCCCGATTCAAAAATATAGAAATCACCAATCAAACGTTTTTTATCGTTTTGATGGGTTTCTTTATCTTGATTGATCATAGAAAACAATTGTATGTGTTTATATAAAAGATCATCTTTTCTAAATGGCTCAAATTTCATTGCTTGTAGTAAGTGCCCTTACAACAAATTTATCGGCTAATGCGATATCTCAAACCACATCATCAACAATAATAACAATCCCTTTGTCAAACGGTACATATAAAACGGCAACAATAACAAATGAAAGGGGTCCGACCGGTCCTACGGGTCCAATAGGGGCAACCGGTGACACGGGAGCAACAGGTTTGGCGGGTTTGAAAGGGATACAAGGACCTCGAGGGCCCAAAGGTGTATGGTATCCTAGTGACATGCCGGTATGGAGAGCCACCGGATGCTGTTCAGTTTTTATAGAAGACTAAAATATTTTGTCTCAAAAAAGTAGGAATGGTGTCATTTTCAACTATTAAAGCACAACAATTAACAAATGTGACTTTTACAAATGGAAATATTATATTCACTACAATGAATAATACGACCATTACAAACTCGGTTTCAGGATCAATTGGACCAACGGGGCCGACGGGCCCTACCGGCCCTACTGGGCCAACAGGTCCAAGAGGCTTAAAAGGAGCTCCTGGGGTAGGAGGGGACGTGGGACTAAAAGGTTTAGCAGCAAATCAATAGATTGGAAAACGATTTAAAAAAATTACTGTTAAAAGTATTGAATGGAAACCTTTATGACAGATGTCGTTCAAAATATAGATGAAAATGACGTTCGGGACCTTTCTTTTCCTTCTGTCGATGATGAGTACAAAATATATATTTTAAGGCAAAACTCGATTGATATAAAACAATTTGATGAATATCTTTTAATGAAGCAAAGTAGGTTGATTCAATCGGTCTCTGAATATTTTACGCAACAAGTTGTAAATCCTTGGGAGGTAGACTTGACGGATAAGTTTTTAGAGACAATTTTAAAGTTCAAAGAAAGTACCCCTGCACGCATCTTTCCAATGATTGTACGTGAATTTAGTGAACACCATTTTCAAGACCTTCATTTTCCCAACTTGTCTCCAAACATAAATCCATATTTTAGTTTTGAGAATAATGAATTTAAATGTGTTACAATTCTTACATTCCTATCCGACCATGATGCTAAAGGTGGGAGCGTGTTTTTTCCAAAACTCGCAACAAGAATATATGCAGAAAAAGGTAAAAGTTTAATTATTTACAACACAACTAACAAAGGCGAAACCATAATGGAATCAATGTTTGGTATTTCAACAGTTATAAAAGGACAGGTAAAGATGTTGGAAACATCAATTCGTTTAAGAATATAAATGACAATTATTTTTCGCATCGAACTATAGCAATATGATCATCATCAACGAAAGTTCTAATTTTGAAACTTCTGTGAGATCAATTTTATACGATCAACTACGTAAGCAAGTGCCAGATGAGTTGACCATCTTTATTAAATTTGATTCGTGTTCAAATGTATATACAACACAAAGTAACTCACATTTTTTTCAATCATGTTCGAGTTACAATCCAATGGCATATTTCAATTTTCTGAAAAATGAACAAATATTCTTGAGCATGGAGGAGGATGCATGCGTCATTTTACAAGACTATTCATTGATAACATCATCCTTTTCATCAAATTACAACATATCCATGACAAGAATACGTGAAAACCCGTGCGAAATTCTTTTACCATGTCGAGATATTCATTTCAATGAGAATGCTGTCATTCATTCATCCATAATAAAGTTTTGTGACTTCAAAAGAATACCATCGTCCAATGAATACATTGAACTTATAAAACAAAAACAACTTCACCCAAACACTGTAATCATCGATAAACTTCAGAACCATCCAATGCTTTATATTGATAATGTTCCGCACGTTGTGGAATACAACCCCGACATGTCATATTCGTTTTTAAATGATGAATGTCACCTTATCTTTAATGAGCACAATCCCAACAATAATAAGCTCTATAAGTTCAAATTAAATGAAATATCACTATTTACGTCGGGTGCCTTTTATCCCCAATTTTCAATCCTGAATTGTACAAAGATTATAGCATATACGGGAAAGTATTCAATACAAAAAGGGCTAGATATTCAATCCGTCGACGGAGAACTCTTATAGCCCTAACGTCCAATGTATACGTTTAAATTTGAATATTGATTTTAACATTATAGGATAGCATATACTTTTTCTGATATGGATCATGCTTTACCTTATTTTATTAAATTTGAAAATGAAAGAAGATTTACTAAGATTCCAGGTCACCAACCATGTAAGTCTTGTTTTCCAAAATTTTATGATTCGCAAAAATATGAAATCGAACTTAACGAAGGTTCTTGTCTATTCATACCAAAATATTGGTTCCATATGTGCTTTTCAGAGAAAGCAAATATGAAGTCTGGACTCAATATTGCTCTTAATACCTGGTTTGAGTTGAATGTTAGTCCATTGTCAAAATCAGAAAAAGAAGTTCTTGAAGAGGTCAGAATATTAAGTACGATCATTCCAACGCACAATGAATGCTCATCTGAACTATTACAAGATCATTCCGGAAACAGTTTTCCTTTTATCTCAAAGCACACACTTTCTCATGACGAGTTTATGAATATAGAAACCCTTAAGAACCTCACCGTTGATAGATCAAAAAAGGTAAACGTACATTCAAGTTTATCAAATTGTTTTGATTCAAATTTTCTTACAAATCCCACTACTATAATGAAACAGCAAACAATGGAGTTGTTTTTGACAAAAGCAAGACAACAACAAGAGATGGGAAAAGAATTTTTTTACATTTCTGCGATGGCACCGAAGAACGAGTTTTCTGAGAGGTTAACTCCTCACGGCATTCGTGAGATTGCAAATGAGCATCCAATCGATGTGTTCACATGGATCAATTTTGGAAATGTGCATACAATATGCCATTATGATTGTCGTGATAATGTAATAAGTCAAATTCATGGGAAAAAGCGAATTTTTCTTTTCCCCCCCTTTGAAATCGCAAACCTCTACCCATATAATCCCTATCCGCTGAGGTTCCTAGAAACACTAAAAGATAACACTAGCAATATGTTCTTCTTTCAAATTCAATCCTTGGAATGTTTCAATTTACTTTGGTACATAAATAAACAGACATCATTCAATCATTTTGAAGAGTCGTATGAGAAATATAAACCGCTTTATAGTTTCGTATTTAAATCGATCTCATCAATCGTTGACCACATACCAAATGTTACCATTACACCTGTTTCACCATTTTCATACATGTGCTCATCAGATGTTCTCAAGAGCGCATTTAATTCAAAGCATTGTATGGAAATATATAGAAATGAGCCAAATAATATGTATTGTAAATCAACATTCGCTTGTTTTATAAATAAAGACTTTTCAACCCAAATAAAGTTTGATTATGGAAAACAGAATGTTGTCCTTGAGCCTTTCACTTTATGTGTTATTAAAAAGGACATTATGCGCACTTTCTCTATGGATGAAAGCTCTGATTTGAACGTTGTTTTCTTCGATATTGGATTGAGAATGAATGTTATAGCGTGCTAAAACCTAGGAATCCAAAAAGAATCGGACCTCCTCAATTTCTATATTTATTCTTTTATTAAAGATCGCCATAGAATACTTTGATTATAATTTCTTTCTTTTAAAACAAATAATGTCAAACATTATCCAGTTTTCAAACGTTCTCAATCAAGAAACGCGCGACGAAATCTGTCATTTTATTGATGAATACATAACTCGAAATGACATTCAACCGTATGACCATGCATTACTTAATTGCTTTGCCATACGTTTGGAGGAAATAGAATTTTATCAAGAAATGTCTGTTTTCAAAACACTTTATAATAAGTGTTGTATTATAAGTAAGGAATACTTGTTGAATATAAAAGAGAAGCATCGTCACGATTTTGATTCCATTGTTCTCTCGTCAATACAGCTCCGAAAAGTAGTTGGGCCAAGCCTTCTCCATGGAGATGGTGTAAAGCCCTTCCTCAATAAATTAAAAACAACTATATATCATCGGATTGGAACAGTGATTGTAGTTTTGAATGATAATAATGATGTGATTTATTTTCCTGAGCAAGGAGCCAGCGCACCGTTGACAGGGAATACGGCCATTATATTCCCGCCTTATCCAATGTATTTACATAATACATCTTATGGGGGAATTCCAAGGTATATTGTGCTTTTTTGGATATTAGCAACCTCGGATTCAGAAATTGATGATGTGAATCCACTAGTTTAGATTCGTCTTGAACAGCTTAATTATAATCTAGTTTGTCTTATAAATGAAAATAGTTATAATTGGCGGTGGTTCTGCAGCATGGATGTCAGCAATCACATTATCATTGCTTGAGAATGCTGAAATTCATGTCGTCCAATCGCCTTCAATACCTACAATCAGTGTTGGTGAGTCAACAATTAAAGAGTTCGTCGAATGGATGATCATTGTCGGTCTAGATCCTCAAGATGTTCTCAAGCAAACGAATGGGACCTATAAGCTTGCAATCAAGTTCACTGATTTCTATGAAAAGGGAAAGTCGTTTTTCTTTCCCTTTGGGAAAAATGTAGCCAATAAGACACTCTTCGAAAAATGGAATTGTGCTAGGTTGCTTCATGATGACGAAAACATTACCTTTGCGGACACGTTTTACCCAAACATGGCATTAATTAATGAAGGTACATTTGCGACAAATCGAGATGACTTCACTTTCAATAATTATGCAATTCATTTTGATGCTTCTTTGTTTGCTCGATACTTAGAATCGATTTGCATGCGCAAAGGTGTTCATCTTCATTCAGCAACCGTTTTAGATATATCTTCCAATCATGACGGCATAGAATCAATACATCTCGATACAGGGGAAGTGATTACTGCTGATCTTTTTATTGATTGCACGGGTTTCAAGTCATTACTCCTCGGAGATGCTTTAAAGGAACCCTTCATAGATTATTCTGATATAATACCAAATAATAAAGCGTTTGCAACTCATATCGATTACAAAAATAAGGAATGCGAGCTTGAATCCGTCACCTCTTGTATTGCTTTGTCAAATGGGTGGGTTTGGAATATTCCACTCTGGTCTCGTATAGGGAGTGGTTATGTTTATTCGAACAGATATATATCAGACGAAAAGGCACTCAATGAGTTCAAAAATCATCTTGAATCAATTGGACATTCAACTGAAAAGCTAAACTTCCGTAACATTGATGTCAAAAATGGCATTCACAAAAGGCTTTGGGTCAAAAACGTAGTTGCAATAGGTCTTTCGGCAGGATTTGTTGAGCCATTGGAATCAACCGGCTTATGGTTCGTACACACATATATTCTTCTCCTATTAAAAACCCTGAAGAAAAACACAAGCCCGTGTCAATTTGACAAGGATATATTCAATGACCTAACATTTAAAATGTTTGACAACCTTACAAGCTTTGTTTCGATTCATTATGGTCTTTCTAAGCGTTTGGATAGTGATTATTGGGTCAATATCTCCAAAAGATCATATTTCAAACAAAACGACATGATAAATGGTATTTTGCCGCACTTTGCAAACAAAACGGATAAAATCAACTTTGGTCTACAGTGCATTGCATCAGGTTTCAATCATTTTATCTTCAACGAATTTGATATAAGTATTTTGAATCACCATAAGGATAGTCTAGATATCTTGTCAAGAAACGTAAATACATGGGAAAATGATGCCAAAAAGGCACGAAAACTATTCGAAGTCCTAGAGTCAATTCATTTATCCGATGCGTGACTTTGAGTTATCTCAACATACATTTCTCCATATTTGTCTTTTTTCAATCCTTCCTCAAGTAAAAGGTCGAACCCAAGCGTGATTCTTGGTCTCTCATCAATCTGAGGGGTTGTCCAATGATATAAATAACTTGGGAAAATGATCATCTTACCAATCTCATTCGGTACATTGTATGTCATATGATCAAAAAATGGATATTCGTAGAACGTTTTCGTTTGACTAGATTGAATAGTTACATGACCCGTAAGAAAGCAATGGTCATGTACTTTATGAACATGTCGCTTGAGTGTCTCACCTTTTGAACGTAGAATGTTTGCCCAACACTTCCCATAAAGTTTTGCTGGAAAATGATCAGAGTCATCCTTCGACTTCATGGCATCCCAAAGAGATTTCGCTTCTTGTAAAACTTGTCTTTTTAGCTCTTCTATAAATTTATTGCCATTCCATGAAAATAAATTGTATGTATGATGAGCCGTCGTAAGGCAAAAATAGTTAATCCCCGTCCCTGCGGATTTGGCTTCAATATTGGCTGTTTTATTGAGCTCCATCACAAACTCATCGAAGTCAAGAATATCTTTTTGAAAATTGTCAAGTAAACATAAATCAAGTCTTGACATTGAAAATGGCACTCTCACATGAGGGGAGAAACGTGTAATCTTTTGAATAGGAGACCATATCGTCAAATTGTGTGTGGATGTAGCTTTTTTTTTATTGTTTCGCTCTTTGACGCATTGTATTACGCATGTGAAAACATCTACACACATCTTCAACTTAACTTCTCCAGCCATAGATAAGATTTGTATTGTCTTCCCACAACCAACAATATACTTGTTGTCATGAATGCAAAGACCCCTCATCCATTTTGTTCTTGCACCATCGCGCTCAAAGGTAACTCTCTTAACCGGTTCGTTTTTATTCATATTAAAATGAATGATTTCAAGATCGCTATTTACATAAACAACCTCGTCATTGTGCTCTATTAAATCGTGTGGTATTGCCGTTGTAGGAAGCAATGTTTCGTTGATGTAATCATTCATATCTACAGACAATGTTGCGATACACGGATGCTTCCGTTCGCATACCTTTTGTCGTCCTAAATATGGGGATAGAACGTATATACATTTTTCTCTAACTAACATTGCATTCATATGTCTATATAGATGATGTCGCTGGCATTCATAACTTTTTTCTTCGTCGGATTTGATGTACGAGCCTTCATCAAGGTAATGATAATTAAGCACGTTTTCACCAAATGGAAAAAACTTCTTACATGAGGATTCAATCACATGTTCATTTTCGTCTAAATTAAATGTTTTGATCGTTTGGCAATACGTCTCTTGTATGTATATCACGTTATCACGTACACAAATTTGGTGTGTTCCATTATCCAAACCAGATGCTTCAATCACAATGTCTTTGAGACCGGTATTCTTGTCGTATATGAATGACAAAAGCTTACCTTGTGGAATGGAGCACATTCGAAGGTTAGCATTCTCTATTGTAAACAAAAACGTCCGCTTTGTGCCTTCACAAATTCCAAAACAAGGTGAATCTAAGACTTTGTAAGTTTTATTACTTGCGAGATCCAATATGTGAAGTCCATCGTTCAATGATGTGAGCCAATACATCATTTACAGTCTTTACATATACGTAGTTGATTACAAATTTCTTATATGAACCTAAGACTTGGAAATATGGGAAAAAATGAGTATAGAGTATGGGGGAAAATGAGTATAGAGAATCATCATTAAAGTGTACTAAACGTCAAGATGACAGCAATTTCCTTGAGTCGTAAGGCTCCTATCTTGCTTATTGATGCGAGCTACTATGTGTTCTATAGGTTCTTCGCAACATCTCGATGGTGGTCGTTCCAAAAGAAAGATGGGACTGACACATGCGACGAAGATGCTCTATTGAGTGACGAGGGCTTCAAAAGTGCCTTCGCGAAACACGTCAAGGCTGATATTGAAAAACTACAAAAGCGTTGGGGGCTCGTAGGCCGCGGGAAGAAACCAATTGCTCCAAACAACATAGTGTTATGTAAAGACTGTCCGAGATCGACCATTTGGCGGAATGACGTTTACAATGAGTACAAGAAAAGTCGAGCGGTGAATACGCGCTTTGATTCTAATGCGTTCGCTTGCTTCTCGTCACAAGTGTCGCTCACTCCCGAAGCTTTCG
>Ga0209442_1001157_pt1 | contig 15081 bp, 9 predicted proteins | sample LauGreSBDMM110DD_2_FD_187565 | JGI IMG/M metagenome (GOLD analysis project Ga0209442, IMG submission 187565) | Freshwater lake microbial communities from Lake Michigan, USA - Sp13.BD.MM110.DD (SPAdes) (version 2) | ecosystem: Environmental > Aquatic > Freshwater > Lake | place: Lake Michigan, USA...
CACCGTTGTCAAAAAACTGAACACCAGTTACTGAACCACCGTTATCTGTAGCGGTAGCCGTAAATGTCATAGATGTTCCTGTAATGATACCAGAAGTTGACGGAGCAGAAGCTAAAGTAACAGTTGGAGGTGTGTTTGGAGCCAATGTAAGTGTCGAATGCGTGAAGTTACCACTTCCACTTGGTGGGTTAGATGCGTAGTAGTTTTCAACTGTAGATCCATTTTGAATCTGCAAATTCAACGCAAAGCTCAACTGACCAGCTGTAGTAAACTGACCAATCAAAACCATATTCGATGTAAGTGCACCAGTAATACCACCCAAAACTGCTAGAGAACCATCGGTAATAGTAATAGAACCAGAAGTGGAGGCGGTTAATGCTGGGATATTTGAAAATCCAGCTAATGCATTTGTTCCAATATTCGGAGACACCGGTAAATAACCATCTTGCGCACCGGTTCCTTTGATTGGTAAACCAAAACAACCACCTGGGTTACTGGTCAATAAACCATTTGATTGCGTAAAAACTGAACCATCTGTGTCTTCAGACTTCAATACACCCTGCTTGCCAGCCTGAGTCATTCCCATCGTAAACCATGAATCTAAGGCAGAATGAAAACTTGCGTTGTTAGTATTTGAAAGCAATGGTGTATTCTCTACAGAATTCGAAGGATTGTTGTAAAAACCTGCAGTAGAGTTAACAGTCAAAGAATTTCCAGCTACAGCGAAGATTGTATTTAACTTCCATCCTGCATTCATGTCTACATAAATACGGTAAGTTACAGAAGAAGCAGTAAGTGGAACTGCAGCACCCGACTCTTGCCCTGATACGTCAGCAGCATTGGCCTGGTAGTATTTCTCCACTAAAATGCCTTGTAATCCAACTTGCGAAAAGGCTGTGCCTGCAAGGAGAAAAAAGCATAAATTTGTAAGTAAACGAAGTGTTTTCATAATTTGCTTTGTTTTTTTTTATAAAAAAGCGCCCACCGAAAAAGATGAAAATTAAAGTGGGCGCTTTGCCTGTTTTAGGACTTAAGATTAATTACAGTTTGTTCCGTATTTAGGAAGGAAAATCAAGAAGTCATTTGTGTTGGTAGTGCCATCACCATTAAGGTCTGTAGGACAAGCCTTAACACCTAATGTAGAACCTAATAATTCTGAGTAAGACCAATCAGACAACCAGTTGTCACCAGCAACTGAAGAAAATGCACCGCGGTAATTCGCTGGCTCAAAGAAACCATCTGATGGCGCTTGAGTACAACCTGCACCAAGTGGTAAAGCTGGATTTGGCGTTGCATCATTTTTAGTTGTTACAACGTTAGAAGTTGTAATTGCAAAGCTTGAGTTGAAACCAGGGACTGTTGCTGTGAATAAGTTTCCGTCCGCTGCTAGTTGAGTATTAACCTTTGCCAATGTTGTAGTTGCGGTAGCACCCATACTGACTGGTGTTGTATTGCCGACAAAAGTATTACACTTCACTTTTAAACGTAATGAACCATTACCCGTAGAATCTGTACATGTCGAACCTGCCAGGTAATTGTGTACGGTTTCACCCAATTTGTAGTTTACAGGGTAACCATTAAAAGCAACAGCTACATTACGACCTCTAGTACCACTTGTTGCGGTTGCGGTTGTAACTGTAGTCATGCGAACACCTTCTTTGAAACCTGCAAAGATTGAATTTCTGATTTCACCTGCTGCAAATTCCTTCAAACACAAACCAATCATACCTGTATTATCGGCTGTGTTAGTTGATTTAGCATTACCCATTACAGTAGCATTGTAAATTACAGGAGCTGAAATTGGAGTAGCATAAGTTTTTCCATCGTCACCGTCACATTCGAATCCGTTGTCGTTGTCAGGGCTAATTCCTGAAGGATGGTCAGCTTTCATTCCAAATAAGAACTGCGCACGGCCAGTCCAACCTAAGTCGTAGTCAAACATATCATCGTTACCAAATAATGTTGTACAGTACTTGAGGTCAACGGTTCCACCGAAAATCTCGATGTTGTCGTCTGCACAAGAAACAATCTCGATGTGCTCAATTTTAGTACCACGACCAACAGATGCAAGTGTTAAACCATTGATTTCAGAACCTACTAGTAAGTTGGCACCTGAGTGACGGATAGAAACGTAAGTCATGACACCTGAGTTATCATTGTCGTTGAAGCTCTGACCACTCGTTGGTGCTGGGCTCAATAAGTTTACTAATTGTCCGCTTGTTCCAACGGCAAATACAACTGGACCTTGTGGAGTACTACCAGAGATGTTTTGAAATGCAGTTGCGGTTGTTGTAGGGTAAGTACCTGTAATGGTTACGTTTCCTGTAGGGTTTGCAGTTAGTGCTACAGGGACGCCAGATGCATCAATAAGATACAAGTTATTTCCTGAAACTGAGCCGATAACTGTACCATTAGGGATGCCTGTACCCGATATACCTAAGCCTAAAACACTAAATAATGGAGTTGTAGTAATACTGATAACATTAGAACCAGAACTGTTATTAATCACAGATGCTGGGGCGGCATCTATGCTTGTTGCACCACTTGTAAAAGTATAATAGCCTCCATTTAAGTCTGCGGTGGCTGCTGCAGACAAAGTAACGCTTGCGTTTCCTGATACTATTGTTGCGGTTGTTCCCGCAGGAATTCCTGCACCTGTGATCGTAACTGGTGCAGCCAATGCTGCAAGTGCAGAACTAGCGTTGGATGCCAAAACCAGGGTCTGTGTACCTGAAAGGTTTCTGTTAGTAGTTGCGAAAGCTGGCGACCATGTGTAAGATCCAGAAGGATATGTACCGGATAATGCCGTGTAGCCTGCAGGTGTACTACCCGACTGTGAAATTGCTACTCCAAACTGATCTTGTGGGTACGAAGATGCAAAACCTTCTAGTACACCTAAACCATCGGCAACTGCCATTTTACCACCTTGTCCAGGTACAAATGGGCCGTTACCATCCAATTTTAAGTTGTTTGTTGCGGTTCCACACAAAAGAATACCACCCCATTTACCTTTATTATTTACTGAATAAGTACCATCTAATGGATCAGCTATTGCAGTAAAAATAATTGGACAATCTTCAACACCTGGCGCAATAATTTTAGCTCCGCGCTCAATAATAATTGCTCTTGCAGCCGCAACGTTTGTACCGGCATCGGTTGATTTAATTACAGTTCCTGGCGCAATGGTTAGTGTTGAACCTGGACCAATGTACAATTTCTCATTTAAAGTCCAAACTGTATCACATGATAAAGTGATATTTTGGCTATTTTGCAATTCTTTTCCATAGGCTGATGCAGGAAGCGTTGTCCAAGTTCCTTTGGTAGTAATAGCTGCAATGGGTCTTGAACCAACCGCCTGACATCCACAGGCTGCACCTAGGGATGTTTGAGCAAACATGGTGTTGCTCATCGTGGCCAATCCAAGAATTGAGAAGAGGCCAACAATTAAATTTCTTTTTTTCATTGTTATAAATTTTTAAGTTCGATGTAAAATTAACGCACAAAAAAAAGTTGGCTGTGAAGCCAACTTTAACTTTCTAAAAACTTTGTGCGCGTTTTAAATTTTCTTAAGTTTAACTGAATGTTAGTATCAACATTTTGAAAAAAAGTTATTAAAAATTATAAAGCATTGCGGTCTGAAATCCGAGCTGATACGGGCGTTGCGGAACATTACTCGTGCCTAAAGAGTTGAGTGTGTAACTTAATATTACACATGGCTTAATGCTCCACTTGAGCGTAACTGGCAACTGCGCACCAAATTGTAATGCACTACTCATTTGCCATGTTGTGTTGGGTGCGTAGGCTTCGGGTTGTTCTTGATTCCAGCCATTCTGCAATACATAAGAAACATGGCTGTCAACCAATTTAGAAGTAACTAGACTAAAACCAATAAATGGCTGCCAGTTTTCCGTTATGAAATTATACTCGAGTCCGAGTGGTAGGGCAACATAATTCAATACGTGTTGATACGTTTTCATGCCAGGCAGCGAATTCTCCAAAAAATTATAGCGGTAATTTTGAAATTGTAGGCCACTCACAAAAGCAAGCTCTCTAGTGAGCCTACGCGTGTAAGAAAATCCAGAGGTTTGCGCCAAGCCACCTGTTTGCAAGCTGTCCATGAGCAAATTGAATCCAGGATTATCTGCCGCTTTTTGGTAAGTCATTGCAGTATACCCTAAATGATAAAATGCACCTATTTGGTTTCTTTCTTGAACTTGAGCATTTGCCATAGTGCCGCCGAAAAGAAAGATAAAGAGTAACTTTTTCATGATTTAATTTTTTACACAGCGAACACTCATACCATAACGCATGTCGGCATACTGACGAAAGATTTGGGTACGTTGGTAACTAATAGACCTATACATTGCTTGCTGTGCGGTGTGCGTAGCGGTCCAAAAGTATGCCTCGTAACTATTCGCTGATAGCATTCCGTTATAGAGCACAATCCCGCCAGGATTTATATTTAAAGCATATTTATTATTGCCAAAATGCAAACTAGAAATTGGCCAATTATTAGAGTTCTGAGGTAAAATACCATTGACTTCGTCTTGCCCGCGCCAAGCCATAAGCTCAGTTTCTGTGCTGTCCATCCCTATGGAACGCTCTAGTTTATTCCAATCTCCGTCTGTAGCAATATGCCATCCCTCGGGTGCCAAGCCCCTCTGGTCAAGAATACTAGCATAGTTATAGAGACAGCCATACAAGCTATCGTTTACACTTTTATACCCATCGCTCAATTGCCACCCTGTTGTGTCATTGACAGCAAAAAAAGGAATCGCCGAACCGTCATTATAAAGCGTTGTTTTGAGATTTTCACACATCCACCATTGGTCATCGATTTTAACCGTTTTATACGTGTTTCCTTCAATATCAGTAACTGTGCCATATTCCAACACAAGTTCTTTAGGCGTATCTTTTTTACAAGATACTAAACCTACTAGACACAATAGGAATAAAATAATGATCGAGTTTTTCATTTTGTCTTGATAAGTATTACTGATTTGCTTAGCCCCCCAACGGTAAAGTCTAAGAAATAAACCCCTGCTTCTTGTGCGGCAAGCCCCATATCAATTTTTAAGTTGTTTTCATTGGCCATGCTGGTGTCTGTTGCCAAAACTACCCCAAAGGCATTGTATAATTTCCAAGAAATTTGCTGTCCTTCAAAATTGCCATTAGCCACAAGTTGAGACTCCCCATCAGTAGGGTTTGGCACCATCTTGATTTCAAAATTAGTAGACCATAACTCAGGGCAAACCACCGCAATGTCTCTACCGCCACAAGCTCCTGGATAGCAACAAAGTCCCGAAACGTTAAGGTTTGCTGCTGGGTCGTAGTTACAGGCATTGGTGTCCATACAGCCAAGTACCACAGGTGTAATACATGAACCATCCAATAAACAAGCAAAAGCCGGGCTATATTCCAAATAATTTGGGTCGTTACACCCGCAAGAAAATGGATAACTCAAGAATGGGCTGAATACTTCGTTTGTGCCCAAAAGGGTATCTCTTGCTACATATTTGATAGTACTTGATGTGCCATTGATAAGCACTTCAACTTCTAAATTCAATTCAAAAGCCAATTCACCAGTGGTTGTTAATTGCGCTACCAGAATTTCATTAGCATTTGGATCTACCCCACTAACGCCGCTATTTTGTAATAGAAACTCTTCGCTGTAGAAATTCGTTCCCTGTTGCACAGAACCAAAAATGGTATTATCTTGACCAGAAGCAATATCAACAAGACCTACTGTAAACCAATTAGTTGGAATACTTACCATGGTATCCATACCATCAGAGGTGGTTAAAGGAACGCCCAACTGTGCATCTGTATTTATCAGTAAACCTGACGCAACAAGTGCACTACCCCCGTCGTTATTTGCGCCACCAATGAAAGAACCATCTGAGTCAGAAACTTTTGGAATGCCAAAATAGGTTTTACCCGCTTGTGTTTTGGTGGTTTGCCCGAGTGTCATCCAGGTATCCAACGCTACCAAACCCTCACTGTAGCGGTTTTTCAAAAATTCTTTGGCATAACTTTGCCCATCGGTAGCATGGTTGTAAAAAGGAGCCGTACTTTCAAAAACTACAGGATGGCCCGTACTGCCATATACAGATTTTAAAACTGTATTCGGAAGTAAGTCGATATAAATCCTGTATGTTGTGGTGCCAGGTTGCATAGACCCTCCATTGGTATCCGTTGCATCCGTTGCATCCGTAATGTAGTATTTTTCTACAATTACCTTCTCTAACTGAGCTTGTGCAGTAAAGAACCCGCACACAGAAAATAAGGCAAAAATTAACTTTTTCATCATTGTATTTTATAGGAGAAGCCAAACTGGAAGGTTGTTCCGTAGCGGAAATTATCAAAATCAATATAAGAACCATCTGAAAGCTGATAGGCCCTTCGCACTGGCGCATTCAAGATGTCGCGAACAGTTAAACTCATGGCATAGTGCTTACCGAGGTTTTTTGAGACTTTAAAGTCCAGGGTATGACGCGGCATTTCGTAGACGTTTGCAAAACCCTTCAAAATTCCGGCAATCACCAAACGCGGCCCTTGCACGTTGTATGAAACCGTAGCAGTTAAGCCCAGCGAATCAGAATTGTAACTTAGAATTCCATTGACAATATAAGGCGCCTGCCCAAACATGGTGCGCACAACCGTGTCAACAGGAAAATATTCAATCTGATTGTTATTAAGGATAATAAAATCCTTTCTGACAAACTGTGATTGAGACCTTACCACGGTTACATTGGACCTGAATTCAAGGTGCTTGCCTATGTTTTTACCTACCTCAAATTCTAAGCCAGCTACATAAGAGTTTTCATTGTTGTCCCAGGTGATGCCCGAGGAGCCAAAACCCATCTCAATATGGTTCAAGAAGGTCTTGTAAAAAGCACTTACAGAGAAATTATCTTTATTCGCAAAATAAGACTCATAACGTAGGTCATAATTGGTGATTTGAGTCATTTTAAGGTTGGAATTACCATAAATTAAGGTACGGAATTCATTGTCATAAACAGCCGCATCGTTCATTTCACGAATGTTGGGGCGTGCTACACTTTTACTGTAGTTCAAGCGTAAGTTGGTCGTGGTCTTATTTTCTGATTGGAACTTAAAAATCATACTCCCCGATGGCAAGAAAGACCATTCATCTAAAATTCCTGGATTGATGATTGGGTAGCCAGGTACACTCACCCTGCGGCCATCGTTGCGCTCATAACCAAGCGCATGGTATTTGTAAACATCTGAAAACAGCGCAACATGCTCAGCGCGCAAACCACCATTGAAACGAATAATTTTGTTGAATTCAAAATCCAAAAGCCCATATGCTGCAGTAATGGCGTTGGTGCCTATGGTGTGGTTCCAATCCCAATTGCGGGGGTCATAATAATAACCGAGTATGCCATTTTGCATCACCATTTGATTGGTATCTAAAAACGCATTAATGTCGGTATTTTGCAGCGTGGAAGGCAAAGCATTTCCTGCAGTAAGGAAATACTCCTCCATTTTAGAATTTCTATCCGTCACTTGGTATGCGCCACCAAATTTCAATTTTCGGATCAGCTTGAGGCTATCCGATCCCAGGGGCAACTCAAACGATAAGCGCGAGTCAAATAAATTTTCGTCTAAATACCTAAAATACCTGCGGATACCATCACCTGCGTTTGGTGAAAATTGATAACTCGTTATTTGATTGTTCGTAGAAAAACCAATGTATTCTGTCAATTTAAAATCTGGAACGTTACTTGCGCCGTCTGTATAAGACACATTCGCTTCTATTTTAATTTTAGATTTAGGTAAATAGTGCTGAGATGCATATTGGTAAATCTTCTGCTGGCGGTTTTCATAAAAAATATTTTTTCTAAAACTGATTTCTTCTAAAGGCTCACCTAAAGGCTGGGTTTGAAACGAACCTACATCATTGGTTCCCGAAAAATTTGGCATCAGTAAAATAGAAACCTTATTGTTATCATTGATTTTATATGCTAAATTCAAAAGCATGCTCCAAGAATTGATTTCTCTACTGAGTAAAGCATCATCGGTGAACAATATGCCATATCCTGTAGACTCAGAACCAATGCGTTGTGAGATGCCATTTGGGTCAAAACGTACGCTATTACCATACCTGAAACCAAAAATATAACCAAGTGGCTTGCCTAAAAAAGTAGCTTGGTTGCCGATGCTAAAGTTTTGTGTAAAATTGATTGGTGCGCGGCGCGTTGTAGTATTCCACGAATTGGAGAAGCCATTATTATAACTTGTGCCGTTGGGGTTCAGCTCCGCCCAAGCTTGCGGCCTAAGTGTTGAATTGAAAGCCGCCTGTGCTGCCAAAAAAGCAGTTGGGTCATTTACTTGTGCCGGATTAAGGAGGCCTAACTCAACCAAACCTAAAGCCATGTAGGTTTTATCTTCATTACTTCCATCTTGCCAACCTGTTACCCCTAAATTGGCATAAAAGTCACCCAGACCAAGGGCTACCATACTTTGGTAGTTGCCAGGGCTCAAATTTGGCATGGCAAATCTAACGCCTTCGTTGAAACCTCTAAAACCGTTGTCAAAACCTAGCCAATCAGTACTGCTGCGGTCTGAGGTAACAAAATCTTTAAATGTAGACTGCACATTGTAGCCAAATTGCGACTCCACATTCACCATCAGTTTGTCCGGATAATCTTTGGTTTCTACAGAAATGTAGGCACCGGCCCAATCGCCAGGTAAATCTGGGGCTTGGGTTTTGGAAATAACGATATTGTCAATTAAAGCGGTCGGGAAGATGTCTAGTTTGATGTTGTTGGTAAGCGGGTCTAAGGTTGGAATGCGTGATCCATTGAAGTTGGTGCGGATATAACGGTCGCCAATACCCCTGACGGTAATCATTCCTCCGTTGGTAGACACGCCAGAAACCCGTGCAACCGCATTGGTAACGTTGGCATCACCAGTTTTTTTCATGGTCTCACTCGATATGTAATCGATAGATACAGGAGAACTCACCTTTACGCGCTCCATGTAATAATCATTGGCTTTGGTAGCTTTTCTTGTAATGGTTGTTCCTTTGACCTCCTGAATTTTTTCGCGCTCCTTCATGATGAAGTTTTCGACGACAACTTCATTGTTTTTCAGCTGAAATTCTTTCTTTAAGGTGTCATAACCCAAAAGCGTAATGCGCATTTGATGTGCTTTGCCATCCGGAAATTTCAATGAATAAAGGCCGTCTAAGTCGGTCTTACCCAGAAAACCAGAAGTGTCTGTGAGCATGACTTTAGCGCCAATAATGGGCTCGCCATTGGGGTCTACAATTTTACCCCTCACCGTACCTTGTGCGTGCGAAACTCCTGCCCAAAAAAGACAGCAAAGAATGACTAAGAAACGAGACATGTAATTAGAGTTTAATGATGCGCTGTGTAGCTTGGCTATGAGCAGCTTTAACTTTCACCAAGTACACACCTGCTTGCAAATCTTTAATATCAACTTTCGCATTGTTGGTCATGTGCGGAACAGCCAACAAAACCTTACCCTCTAGATCTATCACCTCTAGTTGATACGATTCATAAGACTCTTGGGTCAGCCAGTTCATCTGGAGTTGATCTACAGCTGGGTTCGGGGATACGACTAAATTATTCATAGCTTCTGTAATAGTGTGTTCTTCAATGCTAGCGCTTGGATTGGAATTGTAAATGAGGGTAGAATCTGTAAATTCTCCTGCAGCTGGTAAACTAGCTACATATATTTCACTTCCTCCCACAATAGGTGTTGCGAGTTGGATGTTGAGTTCAAAAGAGAAATCGCCGTCTGTGGTAAACTGCCCAATTAAAACATGATTGGAAGGTGTTACACCTTCTACCCCACCCAATGCGGCAATAGCGCCATCATTGATTTGAATGCTCCCGCCTACGATTTGATCAATTGGATCTAACTCGTTAGTCACACCAAGTACGTTAGGCACGATTGGCATACCTGGCATGAGGCCATCTTGTGCATTGGCACCCATAATTGGCAAGCCCATTTCAGGAGTAACGTTCGTGAGAATTCCTTGGTTATTACCAATGCTGCCGTCGGTGTCTTCTGTCTTCAATACGCCCATTTGCCCAACACAAACACCGCCTATTGTGAGGTATGAATCAATTAATGAAGTATTTTTCTTGGTATTGTTCAAACTAATTCCTTGATATACTGAAACTCCGTAGTTTGGATCATTGAAAAATGCAGTTGTTGTATTGAACTTCAAAGGATGAGTTGGCAAACCAAACATTTGGAGTACCTTGTAGCCAGGCAATATGTCAGCATAGATACGGTAAGTTACCGAACCTGTTTTCAAGGCATAGGGCGCCAACTGATCTAAGGCATTTATAGAATCTGCAGCGTCTGAAACATAATATTTTTCGACTACAATTCCTTCTAAGCCTTGCTGCGCAACATATTGGTTCGAAGCAAAAACAGTTAAAAGCGTTCCAATGGCAATTTTGATATTTTTCATGAGGTTAGCGTTTATTTATGAGAGTTGGGTGGGTTAATTCTTCTGAAGTCGGGTTACTTGCTACGTAGCGAATAGATTTTCCTTCGGGTGTGCCAATTTGAAGGTTGAGTTGGTAGCTAAGTTTACCGGCTGTTGTAATTTGTGCAATGAGTATAGCGTTAGGCAACTTGGCCGGAGCTTTGGCGCCTTTGCCCATACAGCCCCAAGCGCCGTCTGTCATAATAAACTCAGCGCTTTTGGTTTCAGCCCATAAGGCTTTCACTTGCTCATCTATATTATACATTGTAGGCACTGGCAAAGAGTCGAGGTAATACATTCCTGGGGCATCTCGGAAACTGAAATCAGCATCTCTACCTTTAAGGTTAGAGAAATAGTTTTTATCCCAGTCAATAACAACAGGTAGCGGTTTTTCTTGAAAGCGCAGCGGCACGCCAAAAAAAGTTTCTGAACAGGCGCCCATGGAAAGCCAAGAGTCTAGGTAAGATAAATTCTTTTTTAAAGATTTGTCTGGAATGATATTCGGATACGTATTGCCAATACCCGGATGATTGTAAAAATCAGCAGTGCTTTTGATAAAGGCAGGGTGTTCTGGCAAACCATATACCGCCTGGAGCGTGTAGCCGCTGTCTAGCAATACATAGATGCGGTAGCATACCAAACCCTTGCTGGTAACGCCGGTAAGGTTGCCTTTCTGAAGGTCGGCTTTGTTTAAGGTATAGAATTCTTCAATGAATACCTCTTTTAGACCACCTTGTGAAAAGATGCTCGCAAACGGTAAAAATAAGATGACAAAAAGTAAACTTCTAAGCATATGCAAGTTTACGCAAGCAAAATGTAAAGAAGTTTACCTGCTTATTAAGCTTACTTTAGATTTAGGTGAATTCCGTATGAGTAAGCTCGCTTTTGAATTGAATATGTACTGAAAATTAAGCCAACACCGCTTTCACTAAGTCGGCAGCTTCTTGGAGTTGAACTGCAGAGTGTACGTTGAGGCCAGACTCGTCTATCAAACGCTTCGCTTCTTCGGCATTTGTACCTTGCAAGCGCACGATAAGCGGAACAGGTAGTTCGCCGATGTTTTTGTAGGCGTCTACGATACCTTGTGCAACGCGGTCGCAGCGAACGATGCCACCGAAGATATTGATGAGGATTGCTTTGACGTTCGGATCTTTTAGGATGATGTGGAAGGCTTTTTCTACGCGCTCTGCGTTGGCTGTTCCCCCAACATCTAGGAAGTTAGCAGGGTTACCGCCAGACAACTTGATGATATCCATGGTGGCCATAGCGAGGCCTGCACCGTTGACCATACAGCCTACGTTACCATCTAATTTTACAAAGTTGAGGCCAGCTTCGTCGGCTTCTACTTCGGTTGGATCTTCTTCAGATTTGTCGCGCAAAGCGGCGAGGTCTGGATGACGGAACAAACCATTGCCATCTAGACTTACTTTGGCATCGACTGCGATGATTTTATCATCGGAGGTTTTGAATAGTGGATTGATCTCAAACATAGAAGCGTCGATGCCAACGTATGCGTTGTACAAACACGGAACGAATTTGACCATGTTTTTGAAAGCATCGCCTGAAAGGCCGAGGTTGAAAGCAATTTTGCGCGCTTGGAAACCCTGAAGACCAACGCGTGGATCGATGTGTTCTTTGAAGAGTTTTTCTGGGGTGTGCTCGGCAACGTGCTCGATGTCCATGCCACCTTCAGTGGAGTAGATAATAACATTGCGGCCAGACTCGCGGTCTAGGAGAACAGACATGTAGAATTCCTGAACTTCTGTTGGGCCTGGGTAGTAGACATCTTGTGCGATGAGTACTTGATTTACTTTTTTGCCTTTACCGTTGGTTTGAAGCGTTGTGAGGTGACCACCGAGAATACCCGCTACTTTTTCTTCAACTTGGTCAATGCCTTTTGCAAGAACAACACCGTGAGAACCTGTTTCTTCTACCGTTCCTTTACCACGACCACCCGCATGAATTTGGGCTTTTACCACATACCATGAGGTACCGGTTTCTTCTGTAAGCTTTTGAGCTGCAGGAACTGCTGCTTCAATGCTATCAACTACAATGCCTTCTTGCACGGCCACGCCGTATTTTTTGAGAATTGCTTTTCCTTGGAATTCGTGTAAGTTCATACTTTCAAATTTGCGCCGTAAAAATACGCTTTTTTCGAGAGCCAATGACGGCTGTTTTTTAAATATTTATCTGATTTGGTTTTTCCAAGAGGAGGAAATATTGCGAGAAGCAAAAGCGTTTTTCTTCAGGTCTTGGACATCTTGCCAAATGGTATCTAATCCAGAAATTAAAGCACGTTCTTCTTCGTGCATGGCGTCTTTGAGTAAAGCCGGATCTGAAAAGTGTATTTTCACAAAATTGGTATCGAAATTGCCACTTCGAAACGCAGGATGCTTCAAGACAAATTTACCGAAGTCTAGGGTGGTTTTGACGCCGGAAATTTGGTAATTGTCTATGGCTGCAATACAGCGCTCTATTGCCTCCTCACGGGTTTTCCCCCAAACGACGAGTTTGGCAATCATAGGATCATAATAAATAGGGATTTCCATGCCCTCTTTAAAAGCGTCGTCAACACGAATATAGCGTCCGGACGGAATACGGTAGCGATCTAGCGTACCGATGTCAGGGGTAAAACCACCGAGGGTATCTTCTGCATAAACGCGCACTTCAATGGCATGCCCGTTGATATGTAATTCGTCTTGCAACTTGGGCAAGCGCTCGCCCCGAGCCACTCGAATCTGCCATTCGACGAGGTCAAGACCCGTGATTTCTTCAGTAACTGGGTGCTCCACTTGCAAGCGCGTATTCATCTCTAAGAAATAAAAATTAAGCCCTGCGTCGATCAAAAATTCTACAGTGCCCGCACCTTCGTAATTACAGGCTTTGCATACTGCAACTGCTGCCTCGCCCATTTGCTGGCGAAGTGCTGGGGTCAAGACCGCGCTTGGAGCCTCCTCTACTACTTTTTGATGCCTACGCTGAACCGAGCACTCGCGTTCGAACAAATAGACTACATTGCCCAGTTGGTCGGCGAAAACTTGAATTTCAATATGGCGCGGTTGGTCTACAAATTTTTCAATAAAAACGGCGTCGTCGCCAAAAGAAGAGCGCGCTTCGTTTTGGGCAAGTGTCATTTGTTCTTCGAATTCCGCATCATTTTGTACCAAACGCATTCCCTTTCCGCCGCCACCGGCCGACGCTTTGATCAGAATTGGATAACCGACTTCTGCTGCAATTACTTTTGCTGCAGTAACATCTGAGATTGCTTCGTCTACCCCCGGAACGAGCGGCACATTGAAAGATTTTACCGCTTGTTTGGCCGATAGTTTATCGCCCATTATTTCCATGGATTCTGGCGAAGGGCCGATGAGTTTGATGCCTTCAGCCTTTAATTTGCGTGCAAAACTTGCGTTTTCAGAGAGAAAACCGTAGCCCGGATGCACCCCATCTACGCCGAGGTCTTTACAAATCTGTATGATTTTATCCTGCTGTAAATAACTTTCTGACGACGGGCTTTGCCCCACATAAACAGCTTCATCGGCTTCGAGTACGTGTGGTGCATTGGCATCGGCATCGGAATAAATGGCCACACTGCGGATATCCATTTTATTGAGGGTTCTAAGCACGCGTCGAGCGATCTCTCCGCGATTGGCTACTAGTACTTTTTTCATCTTGAGGTAAAATTACAGGTTGTCGGTGTCTTTTGGGTAGTGATTCTCCAGATTTTTTTGAATCATTTTTAATGAGCTGTTTGAGTTGTTTGATCAATAAAAGATCAGAAAACTTATGAAACTCTTCATAGTAAGAAACCCCAAAGCCTTGGGTAAACGGACCCTGATTTTCATTTACTGAGTTGGTATTAGACTGATTAAAGGCCTTCACACGAAAATTATCTTGAATCTTGTATTCGATATTTACATCTCCGATCATTGAATTGGTGTAGGCCTGTGCACCGTTGGCAGTTGCAGCACTGCGGTTTTCTACCCCAAAACTTCCTGTAATTACGAGCTTATCGTCTAGGAATCCTTTAGCTAAACCGAGTTCCACTTTACTCTCTCCGGCAACTTCATCGGCACCGTAATCTACATTGAGTTTGTAGTTATCAGACAATTTACCGAGTGCCGCATTGATTTGAGATTCGAGCAGGTCTAATGCCGCGGAGCCTCCAGCTGAAAGATTGCCCTTGAGGGGTTGAAACTTACTGACCAATAATAAGGAGAAAAACTGTCTGTTTAACTCATCTGGGTCTGACTTCACACGATCTATGAGTGCCTTACCTGTTTCGGTCACTCTCGGTGCAACGAGATCAAATGTAATTTTAGGAGCCAACAGAGATTCGGTTAATTTGAGATAACATAAGATTTCTTGATTGACCAATGTATTGTCTTGGATTTCAGGGCTTAGCTCTAAAATGGAAGCGCGCTTAGGCGTTACCGTGGTAATAGAGATGTCTGCATTGTATGGGTCGCCGGTCCATTCAATTTTAGAACCTGCTTCAATATCAAAAGTTTGCTTGATAGAACCCAATGCAAAATTGTAACGGCTACCTTTAGCTATAACATAAGGCCCATTCATGGTAAGTTGATTGT
>Ga0209442_1001160_pt1 | contig 15070 bp, 12 predicted proteins | sample LauGreSBDMM110DD_2_FD_187565 | JGI IMG/M metagenome (GOLD analysis project Ga0209442, IMG submission 187565) | Freshwater lake microbial communities from Lake Michigan, USA - Sp13.BD.MM110.DD (SPAdes) (version 2) | ecosystem: Environmental > Aquatic > Freshwater > Lake | place: Lake Michigan...
TCGTAGCTCGCCAGGCGGGCACCGAGTTCAGAGCGGTCCGGGTAGCGGGCGGCGAAGTCCTTATTAACGCTGTGGATTAACTGGAGCTTTGATTTCTGTAGGTCAGCGCTGACGGCTTCCGGGGTATTGAGGTTCGGGATGGGTTCGGAGCCGCCCGTGATGCGGACGCCTTGGTAGCCCGCGGGCATGAACCCCGCGCCCCAGTTGCGCGGTCCGTTGATGACCGAGCTCTGGTTGTCCTGCATGACGATGAACGCCGGTAGATTGCTGTTCTCCGAACCGATGCCGTAGTTAATCCACGAGCCCAGCGACGGCTTACCCGCTAGGATTGAGCCGGTATTCATCTGGCAGACGCCCGCCGAGTGATTGATGCCGTCGGCCTTGCACGAACGGATAACGGCAAGGTCGTCGGAGCAGGAGGCGATATGCGGAATCCAGTCGGAGAACCACTGGGCAGATTGGCCATGCTGCTTCCATGCCCGTTTCGAGGCTAGAAGTGGAGACTTGGATTCACCCATCGCCGTGATGACCGAACCAAAGCTTTCTGGCAGGCGCTGCCCCGAGAGCTTATTGAGCAGCGGCTTCGGGTCGTAGAGGTCCATCTGGGAAGGACCGCCTTCCATGAAGAGGAAGATGACGCTCTTGGCGCGGGGTTTGATCTGACCGACCCCGGGTTGCAGGGGCGTTCCTGCGGCGGGCACGACAATCTCCTTGGCCAGCAGGTCGCTGAAGGCCATGGCACCGAGTCCGAGACCGGCACTAAAAAGGAAGTCACGTCGAGACGTACTCGATTCAATCCGATGGCAGCGTGGGTCGTTCATTCGACGTAGAGGAATTCAGAGGAGTTAAGGAGAGCGTGGCAGAGCGCCGCCAGTGGCGTGGCGCCGCCCTTCGCGGTGGGTGTTGCGACGGTAGTGACGGTGAGGTCGCGGCCCTGGCCAGAAGAATCCCGGAGGGTCCCGCTCTTATTCTCGAAGCGCCAGAAGCCGAGGGTGTCGGGTCGCTGGTCTTCGTTCGTGTAGAGCAGGGCCTGATCGTTCAATACGCCAGTACTGAGGCGCAGTTCATCGATGACGCCGTGGAAAGAACTCTCGTTATCAGCACCCTTGCCGCCGAGTTGAATCGGCTGGGTGGCGGTCCGCACACCGGTGAGGCTCGTGGTCACGCGGTCATGGAGCAGTGGTTCGTCGTCATTGGCGAGGTCCTTGAGGGTGAAGGTGACTTCGCCAGGCCCTTTTTTGTCTGCATAGCGCACGGCCGCGGAGACGTAATAGGGCTTATTCATCTCAATCCGTAGGTTGGAGAAATGGACAGCTTCGCCGAAGGCGTCGTCGAGCAGAGGGCCGAAGGCTTGGAGCACGAGCACTTGCGGGGCGCGCCGTGACTTCAGGCCGGTGACGCCTAATTGCCAGTAGCCATCGGTCTTACCCTTACCGACCTGCGCGGCGATGACGCGGACCGAACCCGCCTCGCTGACGGTGCGTGGCAAGATGACGGCTTCCATGGTGAAACCACGCGCGAGGTCGGCTGCGGTCACGCCCGGTGCGAGGAATGGCTTGCGGTGACTCGCCTCAAGGTGGGCGCCTTGACCATCACGGAAGGGGACTTTCTCCGGCTGGAAATCATTAGCCAAGGCGGCGGTCACGGCCACGGTGGGTTTCTGTGCCCGGACCTCCTGGAGGAACTTGGTCGCTTGCGTGGCTTCCTGGGTAGAAGGCAGACGAGCGAAGAGCACTTGATAGAGCCGGCGGACCTGGGCGGCCTCGTCGCCTGGGGCTTCCTTGGTTAGGCGGTCGGCGAGGGCTTCCCCGCGTTTCAGCATGAAGGGGCTATTGAGCAGCAGTAGCGATTGAATCGGCGTCGTGGTCACATCGCGTGAGGACGTGCTATTAAACCATTGGGGCGCATCGAAGACGTCGGCAAGGGGATCGCGGTTGTTACGCATGATACGCGTAAAAATACTACGGTTGGGCTCGCCGTAGACCACGCTCGGCCCGCCTTGCTTGTCGGTCTTCAAGTCGCCACAGGCGGCGAAGATAGCATCGCGGATTTGTTCTGACTCCAGGCGCTGCGGTTGGAAGCGCCAGAGCAGTGCGTTCTGCGGATCCTTAAGCTGGCCTGGCTGGGGGGCGGGGTGGAAGGAGGACCGACGATAGGCCGCGCTCGTGAGAATCAGTCGGTGCAGGGCTTTCTGATCCCAGCCCTTGTCCATGAATTCGGCGGCGAGCCAATCCAGCAGCTCCGGATGCGAAGGCGGTTCACCCAAGCGTCCGAAGTCGCTCGCGTAGGGCGTGAGCCCACGTCGGAAATTAAGTTGCCAGAGACGATTCATCGCGAGACGCGCGGTGAAGGGGTTCGACTTTTCGGTTAGCCAGCGGGCGAGTGCCGTGCGGCGGCCAGTGCTGGTCCCGTCGGCGGTGGGGGTGATCTTGGCAGACTCTGCTGGGTACTGGCCACTGAGGACGGTGAGGAAGGCGGGCGGGACCACAGTGTTCTTCTTGGGGATGACGGCGTCAAGGCCTTGGGCACCCGTCTCGCGAACGGACAGCACGAACGGCGGCTCGGCCGGCTTGAGCTTATCGTGTTCGGCCAACTGGCGCTTTAGGTCGGCGTGCTTGACGCTGTCCGCTCCCTTGATGAACTGGTTGAGGCGACCGTATTCATAATCGACCTGGCGCCAGGCGAGGGATGCGACCTGTTGCTCGTAGGGCGTGCGTTGCGCCGCTGGCTTTTGAATCATCGCCTGAACGTCATCGGGGAATATTTCGGTGGCCTTCTTGGTCGCGGTCACGCGGTATTTTTTCTCTAACCCGGCGATCTCGGTGCGGATCGCCTCGGTGGCCTGTTCCCATGTGGCTAGCTGACGAGTATAAGCGGTGGCGGCTTGCTCCGTCCAAGCAATCCGATCCTCGATGGGTACGGTGTTATTGAAGAAACTGCGGAGTGCGTAGTAGTCGCGTTGCAGGATGGGGTCGAACTTATGATCGTGGCAGCGGGCGCACTGCATCCCGGCGCCGAGGAACACATCCCCGGTCGTATCCGTAACATCGTTCAGGACATTTTCCCACTGCCCGCGGACGTCGCGGTTGTTGTATTCGTAAATCCAGTGCCGGAGGTAGCCGAGGGCCGTGAGGGCGTCGGGGTCGCCGGGGAAGAGCTCGTCGCCGGCGAGTTGCTCCTGGATGAAGCGGTCGTAGGGCTTGTTCTGGTTATAGGCCTTGATGACGTAGTCACGGTAGCGCCAAGCGGTCGGGCGGAAGTCGTCGATGCGGAAGCCGTCGCTGTCGGCGTAGCGGACCAGGTCGAGCCAGGCGCGGGCCATCCGCTGGCCGTAGGCTGGGGACGCCAGGAGGCGGTCGACCAATTTTTCGTAAGCCTGGGGATCCTTGTCCTGGACGAAGGCGGTGACCTCTTCCGGGGAGGGAGGCAGGCCAGTGGCGTCAAAGGTCACACGACGAATGAGGACGGCGCGGTCGGCATCGCCTGAAGCGGTCAGGCCCTCCTGAGCGAGCCGAGCGTCGAGGAAGCGGTCGATGGGGTTGGCGGCGCGGCCAGCAGGAAGAGCTGGGCGTTTGACTGGTTGGTAGGCCCACCAGGCTTTTTCCTTTTCGCCGATGGTGCCTGGGAGGTAGCGACCCGCGACGGGTGCCTTGGTGCGGCTCTGGGGCCAGGCAGCGCCCGTCTGCACCCAAGTGTTCAGCAGCGTGACCTCTTCTTTGGTTAGCCGCTCGCCCTTGGGCGGCATCATCGTGTCTGGGTCGGCCGACAGGATGTTCTGGAGGAAGAGACTCTTCTGTGGATTACCCGGGAGCAGGGCAGCGCCGCCGTCGCCCCCGGTGGTTAGGCCGGCGAGACTATCCATCACGAGGCCGCCCTTGTTCTTACCGGCGGAGTGGCTATGGCACTTGAAGCAACGCGCTTCCAGCAAGGCGACGGCCTTCTCGGCGAGGGCGTCGTCCGCCGCCCCGAGGGCCGGAGAACTGACCGCGAGGGCAGTTAGGGCTAGGCCAAGGGTGGTGGACAGGCGCGGGGACATCGGGGCAGGCCCCACTAAGGGGATTAACCTAGATGACTGCAAGCCGAGCCGAAGGTTCCTTCGGGCCTAGCGGACGGGCTTCATACTCCAGACCCCGGTCATCACGTTCGCCTGGGGGGAGGGGGCCAAGAAGAGTTCGAAAAGGCTGCCTCGATCGACATACTCGATACGGGTCATATTCCCGGGCAACTCGGTCACTTCGGTGCCAGCCAATTGGCGAGCTTGTTTTTTGAAGGCCTCGAGGTCGTTGGAGGGGAATTGGAACCCGCCTCCTCCGGTGTTCGTATCTAGGTTATGCGTTTCCCAGATGTCGTTACTGCCTGCTGGCAGGAGTTCGGGTACCCATCCGCGTTCAATCACGCCATCGAGGCGGGCAGCCGCTAGGTTGGCATGACGAGAGGATACTGTATCAAGGCCTACGTAATCACTGACTTTGAGGGCGATGCCATAGACGACGATAAAGAGGATGACCCCACCAATGCTCAGGAGTCGTTTTCGCGTTACTTCATTCATGGGTTAGCCTGCTTCCACTTTGGGTAATCCTTCTCCAGCAAATCACGGGCGTATTCACCATACCAACTGTAGCCATTGCGACGCTCGTGGCCGATGTCGGCCAGCGCTGGCTTGGGAATGCCATCGCGGTCGCAGAAGTAAGGCTGCCCCGTCTTGAGGTCGTAGAAGCGGGCCCAGAGGGCAGGGGCCTTTGGGTCTTTGACGACCACGCGGTCCTTGCCCTTGGGGCCTTTGGGGTCGTCGACCGTTTCGATGCGAAGCCCGGTGACCTTGTGTTGCTTGAGCCATTGCACGGCAGCTTCGATGGACGCTTTGACCTCAGGGGTGGGCTGGTCGAGGCTCATGAGGAGGCGTACGATGCCGACGGACTCCGAGCCGCTAAAGGACGGCAGCTCATAGGAGCGGGCCTGTGTTGGTAGCAAGGTTTGAGCGTCATGCTGGGCGCACCAGACGGTCGGCTTACCGTCGACCAAGATCTGGCATTTCAAGATGCAGGCGAGGCCCTTATCGAAGGCCGTTTGGCAAGCCTCGCGCTGCTTGGCATCGACGAAGGTATAGCGGGCATCGTGTTTCACCTCACGGACGAATTCCATGATGCGGACCATCGAGTTGTCGTTGAAGGTCACGTGCCGATGGTACTGCTTACTGAGCGGGTAATACTGGGGCCAGCCGCCATGCGCGTATTGCGCAACGAGTACATGAGCGAGCCCTCGGTCGAAGGCTTGGCGATAGGCCTCGGCCTTGGTCGCGTTGAATACGCGGGCCAAGAAACGTAGCTCGTCGAGGGTCGCGCCGTTGTCGAAGGTCGCTTGAAGGCTGGAGCGCTTACCCGTGTAGGCTTTGGTTACCGTGTCGGTGTTCTTGGGCCAGCCACCCGAATCGGCCTGATGGGAAAGGAGGATGCCCGCTGTCTCCTTGGCTTCGGCGGAAGCGTACCAAGCATCGGACTTCTTGAGGAAGTCGCGGGCGCTTTTTTCAGCGGCCGACGCCCAAGTGGCGCAGGCAAGAAAGAGCAGCAGGGCGGGGCGCATGGGTCTGGGGCGACTCTGTCGAGGTTTCTTGGAGAGGAAAGACGAAAGCACGATTGGGTCGTGGCTTGTCAAAGGTCGCACCCACCTTCATGAACTCCGCGTGCCCGCACCGCTCCGCTTCATCTTGGCTTCCGCCTCGCCTCGTCGCACGGAGCTCCTTCGCGAAGTTGGCCTACCGCATTCCGTCGAAGTCGCTGCTGTGACAGAACACGAGGACCCTTCGACCGACCCACGGGTCATGGTGCTCCATAATGCACGGCTCAAGGCAATGGCCGTCGCGCGGAAGTTTCCGTCTGCCCTCATCCTCGGCGCCGATACCACGGTTGCCCTTGGTGACAGTGCGTTGAACAAGCCTGCTGACCTAGCGGAGTCACGGGCGATGTTGCGTCGTCTCTCGGGTCGCGAGCATACCGTGCATACGGGCATCTGTTTGCTTTGTCTTGACCGTGGCTTGCAGGAAGAAGCCGATATCACCGCTTGGGTGCGCTTCAAGGCCTTGAGCGAGGATGACATCTCCCGCTACCAGTCTTTAGTGAATACCTTGGATAAGGCGGGTGCTTACGGCATCCAGGAAGGCCGCGAAATCATCATCGACGATTACCAGCGCCCCATCTCCACCATCATGGGCCTCCCGGTCGAATATGTCGCCGAGCGGTTAGAAGCGCTGGGCCTTCGGGCAGTTTTACAGGCTTGAACGCCGATTTTCCACGCCTGTCCTTGAAGTTGAGTCAGGGGGTCGTATGTTAACGGCAGTGCAGGAAGACCCGCTCATCGACACGCGCGCCGCCCTTTGGGCTGGGGTGGGGACGATCGTGCTACACCTAGTGCTTCTCTACACCTTACCGAAGACCCTGCAGGCGCACGTCTTCCCGTTTCGTCTGGTGGAGGTTTCCGTGGCGCCAGCCGTCATTCCGGAGCACCGCCTGCCGCCGTCGATGCGTCTGGCCGAGACCAATGCCTTGGCTAACCGTATCGCGCCGAAGGAGACACCCTTCGTTGCCGCCCGCAATCAAACGGCGGCGCAACCTGTCCCCGAGCCGACTCCGACCAAATCTTCCTTGCCGCGTTCGGCGGGCGAATCGGATGCGGTCCGAGTCGCGCAAGCCAGGCCTCGTTCGATTGACGTATCTGAAGTCATGAAAACCGAAGGCACGCCGGGCAGTGCTTCCGCCGTGGTTGGTGCTAAGCCGAAAGTCGGTGAAAAGGGCCAGAGCTCAGAAGCCCCGCCTACTCCCGCCGTCAATCCGGACCGTCCGCGGGCATCGGTGCCCTCAGGGACCACTGGCCTGCTCCTGCGCAATAACGTCGGCGTCAATAAAATCGGCACGGTCGGGGTCGATGCCCGGTTTAGTAATTACGGCGACTATGCCCAGCGCATGAGGGAAGCGGTCCAGTCCAGTTGGTGGGATATCATCGATCGTATGCGCTTTGAGTCGGCGTCGAGCGGCACCGTGGTGGTGCGCTTTAAGCTGCATCGCGACGGGAGCGTCACCGACGCAACCATCCTTTATGAGGACGTCCCGCGCTTGATGGCCTTGGCCTGTAAGGATGCCGTTCAGTCGCCCGCCCCGTTCGATGTCTGGCGGGCCGACATGGTCGCGCTGTTTGGGGAGAGTGACGTCATCACCTTTACTTTTCAATACCGCTAGACCCTATGTCCGATTTTGCCTGGATTCCTTTCGGACGTGGAGTGCGGCTCATTGCCTCACACCCCTCGGGCTTATTGGCCGTCGAGAAGCCGGAAGGCATCTTGGCACATCCTAACCATGGCGAAGCCGGCGACCGCGAGAGTACCCTGATTCAGGGCAACTACTCGATGGAAGAAGAAGCCTTCCATATCCGTGATGGCGTCGGTGGTATCCGTCGCGTGTATCTCCTTAACCGCTTAGACTCGCCGACCAGTGGCGTCTTGCTGCTGAGCTTGGATGCGGGCTTGGCCGATGCCGTGAAGGACTTATTTGCCAAATCCAAAGTCGCCAAGAAATACGTCGCGATTGTCAAGGGTCGGGGCCTTCGGCAGCCACGAGGGACTTGGCAGGATCAACTCGTGAAATCCAAAGGCCCAGGCGGCGGTGTGCGTTCAGGTACTTCGGCGGGTGGCGGCGCCCCGGCGGTCACCTTGTATCAGTGGGAAAAGGCCGCGGCCGATCCGCTCCCGCTTTCGTTGCTCAAACTTGAACCACGGACGGGTCGGACGCATCAGCTGCGCGTGCAGACGGCCGATCACGGACACCCGATCTTGGGCGACCGCACCTACGGTGATTTCGAGTTTAATAAAACCTTTGGCACGGCGCGTGGATTTAAGCGCCTCTTCTTGCATGCCTACTCGACCGAGCTCGAGTTGGAGTGGCAAGGTAAGCCCCTGACCTTTAAGGTCACCTCACCGATTCCGCCAGAGTTTCAGAAGGCCTTAGGCGAGCTGGGTGAAGGCACCGCAGCGAAGGTGCGCAGGCCCACCACGCCGGGCACGGTCATTTCGCCGCGCCTGCGAATCCGGCTCTGAGTCGGCTTATTCCGCGCCCCAGATCTTCTTGAGTAACACGACCATTTCTGGATCGTGCGCTTCGAGTTCCTTACGGTTGTAAGGGAAGAAATCGTTCTGGCCAAAGAATGCTTCGGTCGTCTCGGAGAAGTATTCCATGGGGGTCGTCATGGCGTAGGCACGGACCCCTTCGGTCATTTTGCCCTCCCAGTTCTTACGGCTGACCTTATCGTAGGACTTATTGGCGACGGCTTTGTCGTAGAAGGCCTTAATGCCGGGGTGGTTGAAGCCGAGGACCTGGTCGTGGTAGGCATGAGCCAGCTCATGGAGCGTGAGAAAAGGCATGCGTTGGACCTCCTTGTCGAGGTTGGCGACGCCCGAGAATTCGACTCCCTTGACCATCGCGGGGTTCCGTCCGTTCTGTTTCAGCCAGCCTGCACCGGGGTGGTATTCGGCACCGGCGCTTTTTTGGTAAGGAGGGGATAGCCAAAGCGTCACCTTCTTCAACTGGGTGACGGCCTTGGCCGGGACCAGACGTTCGATATCTTCCAGTTGCTTGCCGATGAGCACGATGCCCTTTTCGGTTTCAGCCCGCTTCTCGTCCGTCAGCAACTCGACGCGGATGAACACGGACCAGCCACGGAGGACGCGTGACTCATAGCGCAGCGCGGGCGCGGGCGTGGTCGGTGCGGTGGTTTCGGCTGCTGGTAGGGATACGGCCAAAGCCAGTAACCAGGTGTAAGCAAGGAAGCGGGGCATGCGTGAACACATACCCCGCAACCGGGTCGAGGCAAGCCCGCCCTTAGCCCTCGCCGTTGGGGTCGTACAAGCCCTGCCGGATGACGAAGCGGGTGGCTCGGAGGGCACGAACAATATCGGTCATCGTGGCACCGGTGGTGTCGCTATCTTCGCTCATGCTGTTTTTTTGGGAGGAGCGATGTTACCCAGACTTGGGGAACTAACTCCGCATCATCTCGGCGAGGAGTGGCGCCATGGCTTCGCCCCAGATCATGTAGCCGGCGCGTGAGGGGTGGACGGAATCTTTCAGGACGTTGCCGCGGATTTCGCCTTTATCGTCGAGGAATTTATTACCGAAGTAAAAATAGCGGACCTTTTTCTTGTCGTCCAATTTGGAGATGATGGCGTTCACCGCTGCAGTTTTGCCTTTGATGGTAGCCTCGGGTGCCAGCGGTGGTGCGCCGGGCGTGAGCGGGGCTTCGCGGGCAGGGAGAAGGCCGAGCAGGAGGATTTTGGCGCTCGGAAATTTCCCCTGAAGGTTTCTCACCATGCTGGTGATGCCGATGGCGGTGTCAGCAGGCGAGATGAAGCCGAGGTTGTTGATGCCGATGAGGAGGACGATGACTTTTGGGTTGTGCCCTTTGAGTTCGCCCTGCTCGATGCGCCAGAGTTGGTGTTGGATTTTGTCGCCGCCGACGCCGAAGTTCACCGAGTTATATTTGCCGTAGAATTTGGCGAAAAGATCGCCATCCCATCCCTGCGTGATGGAGTCGCCGAAGAAGCAAAGCTCGATGCCTTTCTTGTTTGCGGTGGCCGCCATATTCCGCCCGTGACTCGGGTGAAACCAACGAACACCGCCGGGCGATGGCTTGGTGGGATCCTCGGCGGGATTGATGACGGTGAGCTTGGGCGCGGGTGTCGCGGGTTGCGCGCCAGCCTTGGCGATAAAGCCGAGGGCGAGCAGTGCTGCGAGGACGGTGGTGCGGAATTGGCGGAACGCGATTTTCATAGCGGCGAGTTGTTTCTGTTACTTGCCGGGGCGGTTTGGTGTGTCGCTACCTCTTGCAACGTTCAAAGTATCGCCCGGCGGGTCATTGTGTGCATCGAAAGCAGTGAGCACCGATTTTTCCTTGCTGTTGGCGATGACGCGAAGGCGCGCCTTGGATGTGGTTTGCGGGACGATGGCGCAGACGAATTCGCCGCCGATGCCCATGCCATTAAAGCAGCTCTTCCACTGCGACTTTTTGTCATCCCAGGTTTCGATGATGTAGCGCGAGATGCCGGAGGCCGGATCTTCTTTGAGTTTGAATTCGTTGATGGAAACGGGGCGCCCGAAATCGAGCAGGAATGTAGGGCCCGTCGCATCGGCAGCAGCGGCAATCTGGGTCATTTTGGCGGGATGTTTTGGTGAACTGCAGGCACCGCTGAGATTTTTGACGAAGCAGTCCTTGAAAGTGGAGCGCTTGTCTTTTTCGCGATCCATGACAGCCATGATGCCTTCGCCTTTGGAGAGGTAAAATCGGCATTTGTTCCACGAAGCCTCGGTCCAGTCGGTGGTGTTGATAATAGCTGCGCGGACGCGCGGCTGAAGGGGGCGCTTGGATTTCGCGTTGATGACGCAGTTTTCCATGACGATGCCCATGTTGGGATGCCCATCCGAAGCATAGCAGCAGAGGAGGAAGCCAGGGCCGTCGGTATCGTGGAAGTTGCAATTGCGCATGATCATGTTGTCGCAATTACCCTCGAAGTCGAAAGCCTCGCCATCACCGCTACCAAGGCCGATGTCCACAAAGCCCCACTCGCTGTCCTCGAAAATCCAGTCTTTGCAACGGAAGAACATCGCTCCGGCCACACCGTTAAAGGAGCGGAAGCCGCGACCAATATCGAGAGTGACACAGTTTTTTACGGAGCCTTTGATCACGCCACGGATACCGAGCTGCCACTGGTAGCCTTCTTCAAAGAGGCAGTTTTCAAAATTCAGGTTGGCGAAGTTGTAAACGAAGGATGCGTTCTTGTTGAAGTTGTCGGGACTGTTCGTCCAGAAGCCGGATGCGAGTCTGCGGAAGACACAGTTTTTCACCATGATGTCCTGCATGACGATTTTCTTGTCGGTTTCCCACGAGAAGAGGCAGACGCCAAGGCCGATCTTGCGCTTCGGGTAGTCCTCGTAGCGCCCGTAGTGCAGTGAGTCACGGAAGTAGCAGTCTTCAATCCAGAGGTATTTCTGGGTGGGAGCGCCCTTGGCGTATTCGGCGTAGATGCCGGTCATACAGCGGGCGAATTCGATGCCCACGATCTTGTAGCCGCTTTTGTTGTCGAGGCGGATGCCGGTGCGGTCCTGCTTGAAATCCTCGCGGTCAATGAGGGGCTTATTGCCCTGCCCATAGGAACTGATTAGGATTGGCTTCTCGGGTGTGCCACTACCTTTCGGGGTGAATTCTTCGTTCCAAGTGTCGCCCTTTTTTAGAAGGATGCTGTCGCCGGGCTTGTATTCGGTGGAGGCTTTAGCGAGCGTTTTCCAAGGGCCATTCGCTCCCGCCTTGGCGGCGGCGAGTCCGTCGAGGCTGTCATCGCCGGTGGACTGGCTGACGTAATAGGTCGCCGCATTGGCGGTGAATCCGCCGCAAAGCAGGGCGGCTGCGAAGAGGGAAATCATACTGGCTCGATATGATTTCATTTTGGTAATTGGTAGAAGTTAGCGCGGAAGAAGCGGAGCATGCCCTACTTCTAGGGGCGCCCGGAGGTCTAGCAAGCCTCAGCCTTCGCCGTTGGGGTCGTACAAGCCCTGCCGGATGACGAAGCGGATGACCCCGGCGACGTCATGGACGCCTAGTTTACGCATCAAATTCGTGCGGTGGTTTTCGGCCGTCTTGGTGCTGATGTTGAGTCGGGCGGCGACTTCCTTGCTGGAATTGCTCTTGGCGAGGAGGACGGCGACCTCACGTTCGCGGCTGGTTAGCGTCACCGCCATCTGGTCGATGCTGGACTCCGAGTTCTTGAGAGCCGTCATCACGGCCTCATTGAATTCCGCACTGAACCACGTTTGGCCGTCGGCGATGGCATCCATGGCCTTACGCAGTTCGGACAGTGGGGAGTTCTTATTGACGTAGCCCCGGACCCCTTCCTTGACCAGACCGCGGGCCAATTGCTTTTCAGATTTTCCGGAGAAGACCAGAACGCTCAAGCCGGGGATGGTATTGCGGAGGCGGTGGAGGACCTCGACGCCGCTGATGTCTGGCAAGAGGATGTCGAGGATCAGGATGTCTGGCTTAAGTCGCAGGGCCATTTCGACCCCGGCGGAACCGTCGGCCGAGGTGCCGACTACACGGAACTTCCCTTTGGCCTGGAGCATTTCGGAGACCAGTTCGCGGATGGCAGTTTGGTCTTCGATGATGACGACGGTCTTGGATTTGACCGAACTAGGCTTCATGGTGAGTTGCATCGTGTTTGTTTGATTGGGTAGAGCGATAATAAATGAATAGAACACACTAAGAGGAATACCTATATTGTGGGGTATTCAGCCTAGTCGCTTAGTCCGTCGCTGGGTCGACTAATCCATGCCGGATAGCGAAGCGTACGAGCCCAGCGACGTCGTGGACGCCCAGTTTACGCATTAAATTAGCCCGATGGTTTTCGGACGTCTTGATGCTGATGTTGAGCTTGGCGGCGACCTCTTTGCTACTGTTGCTCTGGGCGATGAGGACGGAGATCTCGCGTTCTCGGGGAGTCAGGAGGTCGATCATCGAGTCCGCCTGGGTGCTGGGTTTAGCCAAGGCATCGCGCACGGTCTTGCTGAAATGGTCGTTAAACCAGGTATTCCCTTTGGCGATCTCATCCAGCGCCTTCCGTAAGTCGGAGAGCGGCGAATTCTTGTTCACGAACCCGTGGACGCCTTCTTGGATAAGCCCCCGCACAACTTGGGGCTCCTGCTTGGCGGAGAAGACTAAGATGCGCATCTTTGGGAGATTACGACCGATGCGGCGGAGGACCTCAATGCCGCTGAGCCCAGGCATCATGACGTCGAGAATCAAGATATCTGGTCGCAGCTTTAGAACCATGTCTAGGCCCTGATTACCATCCGCCGCCGTTCCGAGGATGCGGTAGGTGCCACGGGTCTCGAGCATCTCGGTCGTCAACTCGCGGATAGCGGTTTGGTCTTCGACGATCACAACTGTCTTACGCCCGTCGGGCGGCGGCAGGGGAATCGGGCGGAGCGAAGGGCGCGGTACAACATGCGTGGTCGGCACGGTGGGAGTCTGCAGGTTTTTCTTAGATGGGGTCTTCATACGATAGGCACAGAGGAGGTCTCCTAGATTGTGAAATAATCCGCAAACGAAAGAGTGTGGGCTCTGTCTACTATGAAAACACGTGATGGGTTTACCCTATTGATAAGTTTATTGACCATGGCTGCAGCGTTGCTAACCGCGCTGACGTTGGCGGCCTTCTTGATCGTTTCGGGCCGTGAGTCTGGGCATGCGGAGCGCCGGGCGCAGTTGCGCGCCGCGGCGTTGGTGGGTGCGCAGACGGCGCTCGGTGAGCTGTCGTCAGCGATGGGCCGCGATGTGGGCTTCACTTATGTGGACGCGGCGGGCGTCGTGACTTTTGGCCGTGGGGATGAGCGTTTCCGCCTGCGTGAATTATTAATGGGCGAAACGCCGGGCGTGCGGGTCGCCGTCACGGTCGAGGATTTATCGCAACGTTGGGACGAACAAGCGGCCGCGGCGTCAACGCTGCGGGCTTCGCCGTGGATGCAGTCCCGCTTGGGGCGGCAGGGGTTGTCCGTGGGGCCGTTGGGTGTTCCGCCCTCCGTCGCAACGGCCCTCGCTTTAGACTTAGGCGACGAGGCGTTCTATTACGCCTCGGTGGGTCGCAGCCCTGCCGCTGGGGCGGGTTGGGGTTCGTTTGGTTTGCTGACGGATGCGACGCGGGGAGGGTGGCGGCGTAACCTGTCAGACCCCGCGACTTTAGCTGGAGTCGTCGGCTGGGGGCTGGCACCGCGCTTGTTGGTGCCCGAGGCAGCCTTTGCGGCGAATCCTGCCAAGGGCTTGGCCCCTTCGACGCTAGCATCACCGCCCTACGCGCTGACGCATGCCCCGGTTCTCGCAGATTTCAGTTTGAGTCTGGGCTGCTTTAACTCCCGTTCGGATGGTCGGCATCGGGTACGTTTTCATGGGTCGGGTCGTTGGTGGAATCCTTCGGCGGCGCCTTTGCTGGCGGATACGAATCACAACCTTTACCTGATTGAGATCGAAGGGGCGCCCGAGGTGGAGGTGCGTAACGTCACTTCGGGGGCACAGTTCACTGCCGATCTCGATGATAGCATTCAAGCGGACTTTGGTATCTTTTCTCAGGGGCCCCGTGAACAGGGCCTTTGGCTCTGGGGGCAAGTCGCCGATGCCCAGGCCTATGGCATGACGCGTCGCGGGTTGTTGCCGGGCGAGGTCTATGGCTTCGTCACGCCCGATCCGGGGCTGCAACCGCAGGGCCTCTCGCGGATTCTGACGAAGACGACCTGGCGGCTGGACGATTCAGCGCATGCCGTGAATTGGAAACGTCCGTCCCCCGAAGTCTTCACGCCGTCCGACCGAATCGAAATTGCCGTGCGCTTCCGTGGTCCGATGACTTTAAAGCTTCGCCCCGCCAACGGGCTGGCTCCTATCGACGAGGCGATTCGCGACTACCCATCGCCGCCGCAGGTCGTCATCGCGAATGTGTCCTTTCCTGATTTTCTGATTGAGACCACGGGGGCAGATTATTCCCGCGAGGATAGTGCGGGCTACACGATTACGGAGCGGCGGGCTTGCCTGCGGGTGAAGCTGCGGGAGCGGCCAGTGGCGGCTTGGTTGGCCGGGGCCCGTGGCGGGCCGCTCCTGAAAGCGGCTTGGGATTTAGCCGACCCCACCGACTTCGCCGAGTGGGAGGTGATGCACCCGCTCTTGGCGGTCTTGGAGTCACGGGAAGGGCCGACGACCCCAAGTGAGTCGATGCTCTGGGATAAGTATATTAATGCCCATGTGGGGAATGAAGCTGGCGCCTTTGCCCGCATCCTAGTCAGGGATATCCCGGCATCTCCGCTCAGTTCCGTGGCGGGCTTGCAGGCCTTGGTGCCGGAGGATGCCCGAGACTGGAAATTTTGGTTGGAGGCCGCCTTTGTGGCCGCTCCGAGTACCACGCCCCGGCCCACCGCTGCATCGGATAACCCCCGCCTGGTGGCTTTAGACGCTCGGGAAGTCCTCAAGCGTGCGGACCTGCTCTCGCCTGAGGCCGCCG
>Ga0209442_1001164_pt1 | contig 15063 bp, 9 predicted proteins | sample LauGreSBDMM110DD_2_FD_187565 | JGI IMG/M metagenome (GOLD analysis project Ga0209442, IMG submission 187565) | Freshwater lake microbial communities from Lake Michigan, USA - Sp13.BD.MM110.DD (SPAdes) (version 2) | ecosystem: Environmental > Aquatic > Freshwater > Lake | place: Lake Michigan, USA...
GGGGTTTCTTTTGTTTGTCGTGGTATCGGGCGGAATCGAACCGTCGACACAAGGATTTTCAGTCCTTTGCTCTACCAACTGAGCTACGATACCAACATGTAAGGCTTCGAAATCCGAAGAGTTTTCTGCCTAACGGGCTGCAAAAATAAGAAAAATTCAGGATTTCCCCAAAGAGAATCGAAATTTAATGTCCGCCCGCCGCTGGACCGATTTCAATCCCCTGCTTTTTGAAGTAACTTGTCATCGTGATAGCATAGTACGCCAAGTACGCAAAGCACACTACACCAACCCAATAGCTGTTCAAAATGCCCAACAATTCGGGTGATGCTAACTTGCCTTGAAGGACGCTAACAAATCCGCCGCCCATGATCATCATGATTAAAAAGTTGGAGCCTTTCGACATTTTGCTGCCCAATCCGGTGATGGCTAGAGTGAAGATGCAAGGCCATAGGGTAGAGCAGAATAGTCCTACGCTCACGAATGCCATTGCAGCGGTCATTCCGCCACTAAATATGCCAATAACCAATGCGGTGATGCCACAGAGGCTGTAAATGAGTAGTTGTCGTGCCGGGTTTCCTTTGCTCAAATAATCAACAATCACCAAAATGGCTATCATCCCGATGTATGGGTAGAAATTTGATACGTCGTATCCGGCTTTTGTATTCACCGCCAAATACACTCCAAACGCTGCCAAAGGCAATAAAAATCGAAGGGCTTTTTTCATCGTATCGCTAACATTGAAAGAACCGGCAGAACTGGTCCATCGACCAATCATCAAGCTGGCCCAAAACAAGGAAATGAACGGCGCCGCATCGCGGGTGCCAATATTGAGGTTGGATTTTAGGTATTCACTTAGGTTGCCGGCGGTACTCACTTCCACACCCACGTAGAGAAAAATGGCGATCATGCCCATCCAAACTTGCTTGTAGCTAAGGACGCTTTTGCCATCGTTGATCTCTTCGACAGCGCTTTCGCCGGGGGCTTCTACATCGGCTTTTAAACGATAAAAAATGATCGCGAAAATCAAGAATAAACCGCCCAGAACGAGGTAGGGAACTTTCACGGCAGAAACATCCAATTCGGCGCCAGATTCAGAGCCCATCGCACCAAAAATCGCAAAGGTGACCAAAAGCGGGCCGATGGTGGTACCAAAATTATTGACGCCGCCAGCCATACTCAATCGCTGAGAACCGGTTTCGCGACTGCCCAAAGCGATGGCCAAGGGGTTTGCTGCTGTTTGTTGGAGGGAAAAGCCAAGTCCAACCACGATTAATCCGCTCAGTAGCATGGGGAAAGAGGCGGTATCGGCGGCAGGGATAAACATCAAACTACCAATTGCGCTGATGACCAAGCCCAAAGCGATGCCTTTTCCATAACCGATGCTACCCAAAAGGTCTTTTTTCATCAAATAGGAAATCAACATGTAACCCAGAGATCCAAGGGTGTAGGCGACGTAAAATACGAAGGAAATCATCTGGCTTTGCCATTGCTCCAAGTGTAATTTGTCTTTGAAAACAGGGATCAGAATGTCGTTGCTGGCCGCTACAAAGCCCCAGAAAAAGAAAACGCTCACCAGGGTGGCAAATGCGCGGGTATGGTTGTGTTGATTCATGGTTTTGTGATGGCTCGCAAAAAACAACATTCCCCGCTCAAATCCAACTACTTAGAGAATTATTTTGGCGCAAATGCAGTAATTGCAAGGATTTTCTTGATGAATATTGTAAAATCAACAATAATTAGGATTGACGGGCTTTCAGTCTTCGGGTGATGGCGTAAGGTGCCCAAGCGAGGAAGAATAGGCCGAGTGCAATGACATCGCCTTGAATGATATACCAAGGCCAAGGCATCAAAATGTCGAGAATGGAGGCAGTAAGAGGTTTGTGGCTTAGGAAAAAGTAGTTGGCTTGCGGACCTACGATATAGTTAATGGCGATGCAAGTGATAGTGAAAATCTGAAGATAACCGTAGGCTTGAAAGACGTTTTTCGCTTTGATTTCAGGCGCACCGATACGTAGTAAGTGGATTACAAACATGACCAAGCCGGTATGGGCCACCCAGAATTTGCAGAAATTGTAGTGGGGGAATCCTTCGAACAATGCGGGGGTAATGACGGCGTTGAAGGTGAAGACCCAGACAAAGAAATACATCATATACCACACCCATGCCTTCGGTTTATAGCTGTAGGCCAAGGCGGCGAAAGCGAGCCAATTGCATGGGTTTAGCGGTAGGTCCTCGCCCCAGTTGTATTTTACGTAATGGGGGTCGGTTAGGGGGAGGTAGCTCACATACGATTTTACGAATTGCCAAATCAATACATTTCCTACCAAGGCCCATGCAAAACCACGGGTGATTTTGGTTTGCAAAGGCAGGGGTGATTTTAGGGCCCAACGCGTTGTGAGTATTGCTATTAACACAAGGAGTCCAACGGCGATAATGTGCTCAGTTGAGCCGGCACAGAAAGTATTATTAGGGTATAGATACGGATTCATTGACAAGTCGTTGGCCTGCAATTTATCGTAAAAAAATGATTTTCAAATGAAATTAATGTTGCCAAAAATTTCGCAATTAACCAAAACCCATCGCTTTTTTGGTGCGTAAGGGCTGGTCGATGATCTTTTCATTTTCGCTGATTTCGCAGATGAGGTCGAATTGTTTTTGGGTGTTGCCAAGGATTTTTTCGATATCGTATTTGCGTCTCACATTACAAATTTCACCGGGTGAAAAATCAAATCGCTTGGCGAGTTGGGTGGCTTGTTCCATGGGGATGCGGTGGAAATAATTCTTCCAGACGAGGGCGCAAGTTTGGGTGTCGGGTTTGGCAAAGCCCACTTTATAGAGGAAACGACGTTCAAAGGCGGCATCGAGGTTGCCGGTGAGGTTGGTTGTGGCGAGGATGATCCCTTCCATGTTTTCCATTTCTTCCAAAAAGATATTTTTGAGGGCGTTGTTCATGGAGTCTACGCTGGTGCTTACATCTACGCGTTTGCTAAATAGTGCGTCGGCCTCATTGAACAGCAGGATGCATTCTCTTTGCGATTGTTTGCGCAGTTTGCGATATTGTTTGAAGACATTGCGGGCGTTTTTTTCTGATTCGCCAACCCATTTATTTTGGATTTGGGCTACGTTGACCTCCATGATGGGTAGGTTATGCGATTTGGCGAGTTGCAAGCAGAATTCCGTTTTTCCCGTTCCTGGGTATCCGTAAAGGAGGATGGAAATGCCTTTGTTTTGGGTGTGAAAGGTTTCGTTGATTTTGGCGCGGATTTGGGGCTGAAGCATGCGCTGTATGGGCTTGAGCTGCAGTTGTGTGGGCTGATCGAACAGCAATTTGATGGGCGCAATTTTCTCCGGCGCGCGATGTGGAACTGTGATTTGTTTGGCCTCGAGAAGACTCTCAAGTATGTCGGCACTCAACTCTGGCAAAAGCGCTTGGATCCCTTCTTCGGTCATTGCAATTTCGATATCATCGTCCATGAGGTCTTTTCCCACGATTTCAAAATATCGCATTTGAATTGGATGCCAATTTTCATTCAGAATTTGTGCTTTTTTAAAGGCTTTCACTTCCCAATGAGGTCGCTCTAGTAGTTCAAAAAAGTCATTTAGGCTGATGGCTTCGTCAACGACAACTCTCTTCGACAATACAGCTATATATAGCAATATTGCGATATCAGGACAAGGGACAGTTTCGATATGTTTTTTAAGATATTTGATGCAGACGAGATTGTTATTCTGTTCGATATTGAGCTGTGCCATTGGATCTGAATCAAACGGAGATGTCATCATGCCAAAGGGATGGTAATGTCGGGTCGACAGCACATGGTCAAGAAAATTCCGCAGAAACGGTACGATGCCTTTGGGTTGCAGTGCTTTTATTGTGCTCAAATCGCCGGAGTTAAGTGCTTTTTTATACCGAGGATGGAGGTAGATGTCGTTGCTGCTATCCCGCTCTCTCATTAGGATTTTGTTTTCTCCGAGGTTGTGGATGGCTTGTTGAATGGGACTTCTTTTGTTATTGAAGAAGTGGCGCAGTTTTTTGATGAGGAATTTCTCGGTAACTTCTTCGTAATCGGGATCGGCGGAATGGACCAGTGCTAGGATTGCTGTTTCGAGCACATTTAGGTTGATTTGTTTACTGAATTCGATCAGGGGTGAGAGTTGTGGCAGGGCTAGATTTTTGACGGGTGCTTCTAGTAGGAGATCACAGATTAATTCTAACGTTTCAAGGAGTTGGTTCGGGCTCTCCGAGTGGGTTGGGGTTGGATTGTTAAGAAAATTATCAGACATAGCCATTCAAGATACGTCGATTTGGAAGCAATTTTCATACGCCTACGCGACAAAAGAAATCCACAAAAAGGGTGAAGAAGCGGAAATATTGGGCCTGCTATTTTTGGGTGCGGAGAAGTTTTTTGGGTCTGATAAAAACGGAGAGGGCGGCATTTCTGCCGCCCTCTCCGTTGCAATGATTAAAGAACTTAATGAGTAATGCGTTTTGATGAATTAGATCAAAATCACTTATTTTTCATTGATACAGGCAAGGTTGGGCTTTGTAACCACTTGCTCAAAGAATCAACCAATCCAAACATGTAATTGTAGATAGCAAGGTTAACATATACTACGGCCAAACCGAGTATTACATTCACGTAAGCACCACCTACCAATAATAAATCGTGGCGGTTCCAAAGCATATCGCCATTGAATGTTGCTCCTTCATCCAATCTGAAAGCAGTAACATTGGCAATTACACCACTTAAGTAATCCAAGCGCAAGGCAGCCAATAGAGCGTTCAATCCATCCATAGGCAATGAGGTCACCCAACCAACAACGCCAAGCATTGATGAATTCATGCAAACACAATATAGGTCGCTATCGAAAAGGAAAGATAAACTGAAGCAAGTGGCGCAAATGAATCCGCTTACTGCTGCAATTTCTCCCAACATCAACAAGTTGGTGGTTACGAAATCCTTAAACATGAAACCTACCATGCCGTTGTGTGAGGCGCCAAGACTCTCGCCGCGAGAACGGATGATGTGTGCAATAGGGAATGCGGAATACATCATTAATACTGTGGTTAGCATACTGCCCGCTTTGGCTAAGCCAGAGGCATCGGATCCCATAAAGTCCATTGCGCCCATGATGATGGCAATCTCCATAGATAATAAAACCAAAAGAGAAAGGAGTTGATAAATTGATGCAGTATAAGAACGAATTCCCCCCTGCGTGTCAAAGTTTGATACAGCAGTGTTTAATTCTGCATTCATGATTTTCTGATTAACCATTCCTGGGAAATCAAGTAGTGTTTGGTAAATTTTTTTCATATGTATATTGATTAGCAAGTACAATTAAATCAATACTTTAGTCAAAATCAATAGATTTTATGACGATTATCATTTATTATCCACAAAAGAGCCATAATGGCTGAAATTATGTGAATAACCGTAGTGAATCGACAAGATAAATCTCGTATAAATTATTAAAAAACAATAATTTATGCATTAATAATTATTGAAATATCCGTCGTTCAACGAATAAGTTGAATAATTCCCGAAACACTATGTTTTGTTTGGGCGGGGAATTGATAATGCATTTGGTAGAAATAGGTGCCGGCCGGACATTCGGGTCCTGTGTTATTTACACGGCCATTCCAATTGGTATTCGGTTTTGTGGTTTGAAAAAGGAGTTCACCCCATCGATTCATAATGGTTATGTCGAATTCCCGGAGTCCCGCGGAAGGAACCTTAAATTCATCGTTGTAACCATCTTTGGCGCCCGGTGTAAAGACGTTCGCTAGGTAAATATAGAAATCGTGATTGATTTTCACGCAAAAGGTATCGTTACATTTTGGGTCGTTTTGATTGGTCGCAATGAGGCAAACAAACCTGCTGCCCGATGTCAAATAGTCTTTACAAACATCGCCTTTGGAATAGGCTGTGTCTTGACCAAAAGTCTTTGGGAATGAGGTTTTGATGTCGTTTTTGCTGTTAAACGACCATTGTAACTGACTCGCATTGATGCTTTTATTGGTGAAGCAAAATAGGGGGGCTTGCGAACTATCGATATCAAAGTTGGCTTTGGTTGATGCGCTAATGACGAATGTTACACTGTCGATGGCGCTGCCTCCGCAGGGTTTATAGCCTTTAAGATACAGCGTGATTTTGCCGGTGGTTGCGGGATAAAACTTGGACGTTGCGCTCAAAGTATCGGAGAAGGTTCCTGATGCGGGATTCGCAGCAATCCATTTGAAGCAGGGGTAATTGACGACTTTTCCGTTGAGTTGAATGGATGATGTTGCGCAACCAGATACGTCTACGGTTCCGGCATCGATCGAACTGGGGTCGACAGGAATTTTGCAGCCATAATTGGTATAGGTTGCTTTCCCGTTGAGGGTGAAATTTACGGTCGCGCCATCTTCAGCTCCCCGTGTTCCATTTTGTTTTCTGAGGGAATCGATATGATAAATTACGGTATCGGCATTGGCTCCATTTCTTAGGATAAAGGTTCGGGTTGCTGCTGCGCCAAAATTGGCGAAATGGCCCGCGGTGTTGCCTGATTTTTGGACGGCGACATAAAGAGTATCGTTAAGTCCATCAAAACTTTGGGCGAGTTCATTCCAAGATTCGCTGGTGATTATCAATAATTGGGAATTCGCGGGGACTTTATCGGCGCTATTGAGAGGGATCAGTAGTCCACAGTTTCCCGCTGTTTTGATGGATTTATTGAGGTAGGTAATTTTGGCTCTGGTGGTGTTTGTCCAATTGGTGAGTCCACGCCAAGGGTTGCTGCCGCTATTCCAATTTACCCAGCCGGTTATATAGGTGGGTACGGAAAAATTGGCGATGGTTACTGGGTTGGGGCCAATGATGAGGCGGACCATTTCGTTCTGACCTTCGTTTGAGCCATCGCATGCATCAACTAGTACACTAACGATTTCAAAGGCTTTTTTTGTTGTGGGCCAGCCATTTTTGAATGATTTACAGGGAGTTTGCCCATGCAAGGAAAGGGATAAAATGAAAAGTAAGCAAACCAACCCGATATGAATGTCACTTTTAAAGGAACGAAGTTTCATGTGGTGTTGGTTAATGTCAGCTCCGCACAACTAGAGTGTGGGAAATTGCGTTCAAAATTAGCTTATAACAATGATATAATAATTGCTAAAGTGCTAATTCCAAAGAATGTTGAATCATTGTAAGTGATTTCCTGTGGTTCAACAAAATTTTATTGATTGTTTATTATTTTTTTGTTATTGTTGAAAATACAAAAACTAAATTCGAACGCATATGAGTCAATTAATTACAAGAAGTGACATTTACAGGGGGAGGTTGAAATGGATCAAATGGTCTGTTTTCTCCGTGATTTTTTTATGGGGAATCCAAGTTTCAGCCCAAGTAAAATCAAATAATGAGCGCGCAGATACGGCTAACGCAGAAGGTATGGAGGAGGTTGTTGTGGTGGGTTATGGTACACAGAAAAAAAGCAACGTCACGGGTTCGATTTCTCAGGTGAAATCTAAAGATTTAGAGGATTTGCCACTGACACGAGTTGAGCAGGCTCTACAAGGTCGGGCATCGGGTGTTCAAATTCTTCAAAATTCAGGTCAGCCTGGATCGGGTTCGGTGGTTCGGATTCGCGGTACTGCATCTATTAATGGCTCAAATCCCCTTTATGTGGTTGATGGCGTTGTGATTGGTGGGGGTATCGATTTTTTGAATCCCAATGATATTGAAACAATTGAAGTGTTGAAGGATGCGGCTTCGGCGGCAATTTACGGCGCGCGTGGTGCCAATGGAGTTATCATCGTAACAACAAAAGCGGGAAAGAAAGGTGCGATGCGTGTTAATATTTCTTCTTACATGGGAACTCAAAACCCATGGAAAACCCTTCCGGTATTGAATGCAACGGAATATGCAACTCTACAAAATGAAATGGCGGCAGCAGCGGGTCAGGTTCCGGCCTATGCTAATCCGCGTGCATTGGGTCAGGGTACAGATTGGCAAAGTCAAGTTTTCAATCGGAATGCATCCATCAAAAACATCGATTTGAATTTGTCGGGCAGTACGGAACGAATCCAGTACTACGCTTCGGTGGCGAAATATGACCAAGAAGGTATTGTGGCACCAGGAAAATCGAACTTTTCGAGATTATCATCTCGTTTGAACACCACAGTAAAAGCTACTGATAGATTAAAGATTGGTTGGAATGCGGCATATACGCACAATCAAAGTATGACGGTGGCTGAGAATACTGAGTTTGGATCGCCTTTGGGTAGGGCCTTAAATATGGATCCTATTACACCTTTGTACGAAACGGATCCGAGTTTGCTTTCGCAAGGTCCCTATTCGGTGGGGGGTGTGTTGAGGAAAAATCTGGTCCGCGATGCCGGGGGGATTTATGGGATTTCGTCTAGGGTAACATCGGAGATTGTGAATCCCGTTGCGGCATTGTTAACCGATAATAGTATGGGTTGGAGCGACAAGTTGGTCAATAACACTTACGGAGAGTATGAATTGGCAAAAGGATTGAAATTCAGAAGCAGTATAGGGGTAGATTTGGCATTTTACGGGGGCAATGGATTTAGGCCTTCATATTATTTGAATGCTACGAATTCTTTGGATACCAATTTGGTTTCGCAGAATTTCAATCGTTCAATGACATGGATTTGGGACAATACTTTGGCTTATTCAAAGCAGATCGGGAAGCACAGTATTGATGCGGTGATTGGTCATTCGGCGCAGGAGACCAACGGTACATTCATTGGAGGTTCTAAGCGCGATATTCCAAGTCAAGATGCTGCAGATGCAACGATCAACTATGCAAGGAATACCAACAGCAGAGACGTTTACGGCGGGAAATGGGAGCGATATGCCATTGAATCATATTTCACACGTTTGAATTACAATTTTGATGGTCAATATTTGCTGACCGCGATTGTAAGAGCCGACGCATCATCGAGGTTTGGACCCAATTATCGCTGGGGTTATTTTCCATCGTTGAGTGCGGGCTGGAACATACATGAGGCATCATTTTGGAAGAGAAATCGTCTGGTGCAGGCATTGAAAATCAAATCGGGCTGGGGAATGAGCGGTAACGATGCGGCGGGTTCGTTGGAATATGCATCAACAATTGTGGGTGGCAGAAGTTATACGTTTGGTTCGGGGGAGGTGTTAACGAACGGGACTTCGCCGGCGCAGGTCGCCAATCCGGATTTGCATTGGGAAACGGTGACGCAAGTAAATATGGGTATGGAATCGCGGGTGTTTAAGAATTTCACTTTGGGTGTTGATTTGTATCAGAAGAATACGAGTGGTATGATGAGTAGGCCGGTATTACCTGATTATATTGGAAACGACGCACCGACATCAAATGTGGGGACGATGTTAAACCGGGGGGTAGATATTGAGGCTGGTTTTGGCAAGACTTTTAACAGTGGGTTTTCGATGAGTGTTGGGGGCAATATATCATTTGTTCACAATGAGGTGGTATTGATTGGTAATCAAACGGGATTTTTAACTGGGGCGAAATGGGGTCCTCAGAGTTTGGAGATTTCTAGAATTACAGAGGGGCAGGCTATCGGACATTTTTATGGATATAAAACGGACGGGGTGTTTCAAACACAGTCCGAGGTTGCGGCTTACAAGAATGCGGATGGAAAGTTGTTACAGTCAAAGGCGGTTGCGGGTGATTTGAAATTTGTGGATGAGAATGGCGATGGAGTGATTGATGAAAAGGACAGAACGGTGATTGGTAATCCTACGCCAGATTTTGTATATGGGTTAAATGTTTCTCTGAAATTCAAGGGCTTTGATTTGTTGATTTTTGGTCAAGGCGTTCAAGGAAATGAAATTTACAATGCCACTAGGCGTTATGATTTGCCCACGGCGAACATGAATGCGTTGGCCTTGGGACGTTGGACGGGTGAGGGAAGTTCTCTTCAGTATCCTAGGTTGACATTCATGGACGTGAATAACAATTTTGCGCGTAGTTCTGATTTTTATGTGGAGGATGGAAGTTATTTCCGTTTAAAGAATCTACAGTTTGGTTATCGTTTGCCGGATCGGTTGATGAAGCGTATTCATATGGCAGGAATGCGGATTTATTATTCGGGCAGTAACATTTTGACTTTAACAAAGTATTCTGGTTTTGATCCAGAAATAGGAAGTGGTTATGGCATTGATCGGGGTATTTATCCTCAGGCGAGAATGCATTCTTTGGGTTTAAGCATTAATTTTTAATACGATGAAACAGATGAATAAATTTATCAAACGCAGTTTTATACTGTTAATACTTGTGGGAACGCAATGGGGTTGTAAGCGTGATTTTTTGGATGTAAAACCGGTGGCTCGTGAGTTGGAGATTAACTACTATCGCAATGAAGCGCAGGCCTACGAAGCTTTGGTTAGTATTTATGATGCATTGCAATGGAACGACCAAGGGGGGTTTACGATGTTTCGGATGTTGCTGAATGTGGCTTCAGATGAGTGCGGTGCTGGGGGTAGTGATGCATCAGATCAGCCAAGTTGGGTAGCATGGGATCAATTTAAAACGAATCCCAATTTGGGTCCTCAAGCGGGTTTTTGGAAAAAGAACTATCGTGGAATTTATAGAGCCAATTTGTTTTTGGAGAAGATTAATCAGATTCCTGACGCGAGTTCTGCATTTAAATCAAGGACTATTGCGGAAGCGAAGTGTTTAAGAGCGAAGTTTTACATGGATTTACTCCAATTGTTTGGTAGGGTTCCATTGATTACAAAAACATTGTTGCCATCTGATTATTATTCGGTGAAACAAGAAAATCCCGACGTGATTTTTTCTCAGATAGAGAGGGATTTGTTGGATGCTATCCCTGATTTGCCATTGGCTACTGCGGTGGGTTCTGCTGAATTGGGCCGACTAACAAAAGGCGCTGCACAGGCTATGTTGGCCCGTGGTTACTTGTATATGAATCGCAACGATAAAATGGGCGATGTCGCAAAGTTGTGTGAAGAGGTGATTAATTCTAATGCGTATGATTTGGAGAAGAATTATGGCGATATTTTTAAACCTTCCAGTGAATTTGGCAAAGAGTCGGTTTTTGAAATTGCATATAGTGAAAATGCACGATCAGATTGGGGTTCATTTGGCTCGGGTTGGGGCGAAGGAAACGTGGCTGTACAATTTGTAGGCATGCGCGATTATAACGGACCTTTATTTGCTCCAGGTTGGGGGTTTGCTCCTGTCAATAAGTCTCTTGCCGATCTGTTGCGTGGCGATCCAAGATTTGCGCACACTATTATTGATGCGGATACAATTTCGGGGGGATCCTATTCTAAAGGATATCAAAATACAGGGTTCTTTATTCGGAAATATGCGCCTATCGCAGCAAATAAGGCATCTGATGGAGAGCCTGCGTTGAATTGGGGTAACAATATTAGGGAAATTAGATTTGCTGATGTTTTGTTAATGGCCGCCGAAGGCCTGGTCCGCAGCGGTGGTAGTGATGCAGCGGCACAGACTTATTTGAATCGCGTTCGCAACCGGGTTGGATTGTCAGCCATTGCATCAACGGGGAATTTGTTGCTATTGGATATATATAAAGAAAGGCAGTTGGAATTGGCAACAGAAGGACATAGGTTCTTTGATTTGGTAAGAACAAACCAAGCATCGAGCGTTTTATCTGTTGATGGATTTATAAAAGGAGTGAGTGAATTTTTGCCTATTCCGCAAAATGAAATCGATGCAAGTCAGGGTGTAATCACTCAAAATAAGGGTTACTAATAGAATTTTAATTTAAAATAGGATGAAAAAAAATAATGGGATTTGGATTGTAGCATCGTTACTGACATTGTCCGTCTTTGCTTGCAAAAGGGATCGAATTGAACTGAAAGATTTACCTGAAGCCGCATTTTCTGTTAGTTATGTGGATTCTAACAACATTAAACTAATCAGCACATCGCAGGGCGATCCTTTTTTGTTCAACTGGTCGATCGACGGCTTGGGGAATTTGTCGGGAAAGGAAGTGACAGCAAACATCGTAAAAAAGGGTAAATACAAGGTTTTGCTTACGGTATATGCTCAGGGTGGAAGTGATACGGTTTCTGGATACGTAGAAATTTTTAAAAACGATAAGCCGCCGTGTGCTGCTCCAATGGAGTTTATGACCGATTGCACTTCTCGGACATGGAAATTGGCAAAAAAGGCAGGTGCTTTATGGGTGGGTCCCCCAGATGGCAGTTCAACATGGTGGTATATTGATATGCCAGGAATTGTTTCTCGCGCTTGTACTTTTAATGATGAGTGGACATTTAACGGAGATGGTACGGTGAAATTCGATACCAAGGGAGATGTTTGGGGCGAGGCACTAATTGGACTTTCTCCCGATGGTTGTTTTCCAGATTCGTCGTATTCTGCCGACAGAAAGGCTTGGGGTAGCGGGGTTCATCAGTTTATGTTTACTGGCGGGGGAACTGACCCATTGATGCTAAAAATGGTTGGAAAAGGTGCCTACATCGGACTTCAAAAAGTAGCCAATGGAAAGGAAGTGAGTACACCTCAAATGGGCGTAGATTATAAGGTTTTATCGCAGACAAAAACGGCTACTGAACGTTTTACCGAGGTAGAAGTTAATTTCGGTGCCGGTCTTTGGCGTTTTACATTGTCGTCGCCTGAATAATGCGATTTTTAACTTTTTTTGGTGTTGGAATACTTTTATTTATAGCAAATGGTTGCAAGCAAAACGACCCTATTCCTTCGTTGTTGCTTTCTGATATTAACGTCTTAGAAGGCGATAGCTCACACGTTGTCCGATGTGTCGTGTCACTGAATACTCCTAGTGGCCGGGATGTTAGATTTTTCTTTAAAACGACTTCTTCTACGGCAAAATCTGACGTGGATTATACTTCCAAATCAGGAACAATTACCATTCCCGCGGGTCAGCAGTCAGCTGAAATCTCATTGCAGATTTTTGGCGATACATCTGTGGAGTTGGATGAGGTTTTTTGGGTTTCTTTTTCTAGTCCAGAGGGGTTGAATATTCCCACGCCTTTTTGTACTGTTAAGATCAAGAATGACGATGCAGGTGTGATTTCAAACGTGGATGGGTATAATACGCCCAAGTCATATCCTGGATATGGGTTGATTTGGTCTGATGAGTTTGAAGGGAACAGTCTGAATTTGTCAAATTGGGTTTATGAGGTAGGTCAAGGCAATTGGGGTTGGGGCAATAATGAGCTTCAGTATTATCAGTCTGGTCCTAAGAATGTGGAGGTGAGTAATGGTAAATTGAAAATCACAGCAAAGAAGGAATCGGTACAAGGTGCGAATTATTCATCGGCTAGAATTAAAACTCAGGGCAAACAGTCTTTTGTTTTTGGTAGAATTGATATACGCGCAAAATTGCCTCAGGGACAGGGATATTGGCCGGCATTGTGGATGTTGGGCGATAAGATTTCCACGGTGGGTTGGCCCGGTTGTGGTGAAATTGATATTATGGAATATAAGGGGAATATTCCCAATAGAGTATACGGCACACCGCATTGGAGTGATGTTGGAGGTGGGAATAGTTACATGACAAAAGAATTCAATTTAACTTCTGGGTCATTTGCCGATAAGTTTCATGTGTTTTCCTTGATTTGGGTTAAGGATCAAATGCAATGGTTTGTTGATGATCAGTTGTATTTCACATTCAAAGCTGACAATGTGGGTAAGGCTGCTTATCCCTTTAACGAGCCTCATTTTTTCATTTTCAATGTGGCCGTGGGTGGCAACTTTGGCGGGAATCCTGATGTGAATACCAAATTCCCTCAGTCTATGGAGGTCGATTTTGTAAGAGTTTTTCAGTAATATTAATTTCATTCTGGGTGGATCAGTTTAGACTACAAAGAGGAAGGGGGCAACATCGTTGCCCCCTTCCTCTTTGTAGTTGGGATCGCTGAAATCAGCGTCTGTAAAATGTGAAATTCAATGCCTCAAATTGCGCTTGAGACAATGATACAATTAATGCTTACTCAAAGATCAAAGGGATCACCTGCTGACCTTCTTTTGCTGAGATTTTCAAATACCAAACACCGGCGGATACTTGGACGTTGAACTCTTGTTGTTTGAGTTCACGGATCGACCAGGTCTGTCCGATTTGGCCTTGAATGTTGACTAAAGAGATATTGACATCATGCAAGGGAGATAGGCAATTGAGAACAAAAGCGCCACTGCTTGGGTTGGGTGTCAATTTTAGCAGATTAGCAGGAATTTCTTTCAATCCGTTAACCGCGAATGTGACACAGGCTGAAGTGTCGGTGCAGCTATTTTCAGTCACTGAGATTGCGAATTTTCCGTCTTGAGCCGGTGTGAAATCTTTGTTTGTTGCCCCAGCAATTTTCGCCATGCCATTATTGCAATCCAACCATTGGAATGTCGCTGCGGAATTGGTTGTCGTTGCCGATAGGGTGTTTACACTTCTTGTTGTGCCAACGTTGGCATTATTAATGGTGACATTAATGGTGTATTCGATACTGTCGCAGCCTTTATAGCCTTTGATGTAGTCTTTTACGGTTTTACTGGTTGTTATTACCTGAACGCCTGACGGAACTTTATAGCTTCTACATGCAACGGGGGATAACGACAATTTGGTTGCGGTAGACATTGTCAAATTGATTGTGATAAAGCTATCGCAACCTGCTTTGTTTAGACTAAAGAGGGTATCGTAATAGGTTCCAGAAGTGGTATATGTATAATTGCCCGATGGACTCTTGTAACTATTGCATGCAGTGGGGGAAATAGTTCCATAGGTTGATGCGCTTACCACGGTGTATTCAATGGCACTATCGCAACCAGCAACGTTTTTGATGGTATCATAATAGACGCCGGGTTTTTTGAAGACCAAGCTACTGTTTGTTGGGCAGATGATGAATTTGCAGAGTTTGAGTGTGCGTTTTGCGGTGCTCGATTTGATGATATTAACGATGTGGTAGTCAAAACTATCGCAACCCAAGTAGGTTTTGAATTTATCTACATAAGTCCCGCTTTGGGTAACTGTGCTGCCATTGGTTAAGGTTGCTTTCAGACATTCATTATAATAGATGAAGTTGGTGTCTTTAT
>Ga0209442_1001165_pt1 | contig 15062 bp, 13 predicted proteins | sample LauGreSBDMM110DD_2_FD_187565 | JGI IMG/M metagenome (GOLD analysis project Ga0209442, IMG submission 187565) | Freshwater lake microbial communities from Lake Michigan, USA - Sp13.BD.MM110.DD (SPAdes) (version 2) | ecosystem: Environmental > Aquatic > Freshwater > Lake | place: Lake Michigan...
ACAGGTGCAGCAACGGTCTGAAAGGCGACCTTATAGAAGCGCTTAATCTCTTTGCGTAAAAGGGTAACAAAACCACTGCCGTACTCTAATGCAGGGCGCATTATTGTTGCTCCCCCGCCATGATTTGCATAAACACATCTTCTAAATCGGTCTCTTGTCCATCAGCCGCGCGAGTCTTTCCATACCGTGCGAGTAAATTTGCTGTGGTATCTAAGGCCACCACCTGTCCAGACTTTAGCATCGCAATACGTCCACACAAATTCTCCGCCTCTTCTAAATAATGTGTGGTCAATACAATAGTGTGGCCATCTTGATTAAGGCGACTTATAAATTTCCAGAGCGATTGACGTAATTCCACATCAACCCCTGCGGTAGGCTCATCCAAGACAATAACTGGGGGACGATGTACCAATGCTTGGGCCACCAATACTCGACGCTTCATGCCACCCGATAAAGAGCGCATATTGCTATTGGCCTTGGAGGTGAGATCTAGATTGGCCATGATCTCATCGATCCAATCACTGTTATTACGAATCCCAAAATAACCCGACTGAAACTTTAAGGTCTCGCGCACAGTAAAAAATGGATCAAATACCAGTTCTTGAGGAACAACGCCCAACATTCTGCGCGCCTCTAAAAAATGGCTTTGCACGTTGGTACCCATAATGAAGGCTTCGCCCTGATCTGGACGACAAAGACCAGCGAGGATCGAGATGAGGGTTGTCTTACCCGCGCCATTAGGGCCTAAGAGACCAAAAAACTCGCCTTCCTGCACCTGTAAAGAAACATCATTTAAAGCCAGAAGGTTGCCATAGCGCTTACTCAAGTGCTCAACCGAAACTGCCAGCATACTTATTCCAAGCCTAATAAATCGGCGATTCCATAAACGCGGGCTAACACTTTTAACTTCTCAGGAGGATGGAGTAAACGCAAAGTTTGCTGAAGGGGGGATAGTTCACGTTGCCAGGCCATCAGAACAGCGAGCACACTCGAATCAAAATCGATTAAGGCGGCGCAATCAATCGTCTGGCTTTGTCTAACATCAGGAAGGCCCTGCTGCTGCAGACTAAGTGCATTACCTTGACTAACGCAGGCAGGAAGCGCGAAGGTCATACTTATTTTTTACCAGCCAACATTGCATTACGCTCTTGCAAAAATTTGATTAGTCCATCGACTCCATTTTGGCTAATCTGGTTCGTGAATTGATTGCGGTAGGCTTCAATCAACCATGCGCCCATAATATTAATGTCATAGACCCTCCAGCCATCATTCGTTTTCTCGAGCCGATAATCCAATGGAATTGGATCCGATTTACCGATAACAACGGTGCGCACAATCACATCAGTATCGCTTGGCGATGAGCGTAATGGTTTGTATTGCACTGTTTGATCACGCAACTGACTCAGCGCTCCAGAATATGTCCGAATCAAAAGATTCTTAAACTCGAAAATAAGTTGATTCTGCTGCTCTGGAGTGGCTTTACTCCAATTTTTACCCATCGCTAACTGGGTTGTGCGCCGCATATCGGTATAGGGCACAATTTTTTTCTCGACCAACTCAACCACACGCGGAATATTGCCCCTCTGGATCTCTGGGTCTGATTTCACTAAACTCATCACATCTGCAACGATGATCTTAATTAAGCCGTCTGGCGTATTCGGATCAGGCACAGACTGTGCAGATACCGAGCAAACAAACAAAGATGTGATGCTTACAAACAAGGATAAGGTGAGGTTTTTCACAATGATTGGTGCTTCGTTAATTAAAACCTTATTTTAGTCTTTTCTAGACTTTTCTTACTGTTATTGATTCTCGTAAACTGGTAATATGGGTTCCTTGCCTTCTTTAGACTGGTCAATTTGATATTGGCGGCGCTGAATATAGGCATCACGCGTAAAGGTGTATTTATCAAGCGCGGCATCTTCCAAAAGATCGCCTGCCTCATAGAAGTTATTGCGAGCATTGACAGCCCGTAACGCTGTCAAACTATTTCGTAAAGCAACATCGGGTAGCAGCCGAGAAAAGTAGTCAGTCTCTAAATCAACTGCTCTTCCAAAGGTATCGCGGACATTACTAGGCCCAAAAAATGGCAGCACCACATAAGGGCCTGATGGGATACCCCACACACCAAAGGTTTGCCCAAAATCCGCTTTGTTTTTTTCCAGTCCGCCTGGAGTAGCCATATCAATAAATCCCCCTAGACCAAAAATAGTATTGACAACCACGCGCATCAAATCACTAAAGGCCATACTAAGATTACCTTGCAGTAGATTATTCGCCGAGGTATAGATGTCGCTGTAGTTTCTAAAGAAATTATCGATACCCTGTTGCGCTGGTTTAGGCAGAATAAAACGATAGCCTTCCGTAATGGGCTTTAGTAAATAATCATCCAAACCTTCATTAAATGAAAATACGGAGCGATTAAATGACTCCCATGGATCGTCTGGAGATCGGTCACTACCTGCTGGAATGCTGGCGCACCCAACCATTGAGACACAAACAAAAAGAAGGGTAATGCGCTTAAGAATTAACACGGTTTGTTATGACTATTGTTGTAATTGGAATACATTGATGTTTACTTCGATGAACCCTTGCCACCCTCGCCTTTATCTTGCCCACTATCTGCAGCTTTGTTGTATAGGAACTGACTGATTAAATTCTCCAGGACAACAGCTGATTGCGTTTGATTAATCTTGCCGCCCTCCGCAAGCATTTGCTCATCACCACCGGCCTCTAAGCCAATGTATTGCTCTCCTAATAAACCAGAGGTCAAAATTTTTGCGGAGGAATCCTTCGGAAACTTATACGTCTTATCAATGGTCATGGTCACAGTCGCCTGATACGTAGTGTCATCAAATTTGATATCGGCAATACGACCAACGACAACCCCAGCGCTCTTGACTGGAGCTCTTGGCTTTAAACCTCCAATATTGTCAAAGCGAGCAGATACGATATAAGTGGGGGCAAAAGAGACTGCGCTCATGTTGCCAACCTTTAGGGCCAAGAACAACATCGCCAACATGCCGATGGCAACAAAAATACCGACCCAAACATCAATTGCACTTTTTCTCATAAGAACCTCAGTTTATTCTGTACTAAACGACGACCGTTCATCTCATTCATTTTTCTATTCAAACTCAGTTGTTGGAAAACATCATGGCGGTTAATAAAAAATCCAGGGCTAAGACTGCCAAAGATGACAATACAACCGTGCGGGTGGTTGCCTGCGATACACCCTCGGGAGTTGGCTTGGCCTCATAACCTTGATACAAAGCAATAAAAGTGACGGCAAATCCAAAGACAATGCTCTTAATAAAACCATTGCCAATATCATCAAACAAATCAACACCGCCTTGCATCTGCGACCAAAAGGCGCCGCTATCAACACCAATGAGTGGCACACCTACTAAATAACCACCCAATACACCAACCGCTGAAAAGATGGTTGCCAAAATTGGCATGGAGATAATTCCGGCCCATAGGCGAGGAGCAATCACGCGGCGTAATGGATCAACTGCCATCATTTCCATTGCGGAGAGTTGCTCACCTGCTTTCATTAGGCCAATTTCTGCAGTCAAAGAAGTGCCTGCCCGACCAGCAAACAATAGGGCTGTAATGACGGGGCCTAGCTCACGGGTTAGAGATAAAGCAACCAATAAGCCCAGTGCTTGCTCTGATCCATAGCGGGTCAACGTGTAGTAGCCCTGCAGACCTAGAACAAAGCCAACAAATAAACCCGATACCGTAATAATCACAAAGGAATAATTACCAACAAAAAGAACTTGGTCAGAGACCAAGCGGGGACGTTTTAGTAAAGATCCTGAACGCACTAGTACAAGAGCAAACATACGGGCTGCGTAACCAAGGCCTGTAAGATTGCGGCGAATAAAAAAGCCTAGGTCGCCCAGTGCATTTAGTAATCCACTAAATAGCGATTTGGATTCTGTCGTCATAAAGACCTCACACCAAAATCAGTAGCAGCATCAAGGCCTGGGTAATTAAACGGGACTGGGCCCTCGGGAGAGGCATCTAAAAACTGACGCACAAACGGATCACTCGAGCGATTGAGATCCTCCGGCGTTCCTTCTGCTCCAATTTTTCCATTCGCAATAAAGTAAACATAGTCGGCGATCTCAAAGGTTTCTTCCACGTCATGTGTCACGATAATGCTCGTTGCGTCCAGCGCATCATTCAAATTACGGATTAAGCGAGCTGTGATTCCCAAACCAATCGGATCTAATCCTGCAAAGGGCTCGTCGTACATGATCAGGGGTGGATCCAAAATAATCGCACGCGCTAAGGCAATACGCCTAGCCATGCCTCCTGATATTTGAGAAGGCATAAGATCACGCGCGCCTCTTAAGCCTACTGCATTCAATTTCATGAGGACTAAATCGCGGATGAGTTCTTCGCTGAGATTGGTATGCTCGCGCAGGGGAAAGGCAACGTTCTCAAACACACTGAGATCGGTGAACAAAGCACCAAACTGAAATAACATCCCCATACGACGGCGAACTTGCATCAAGCGCTCGCTGTTCATTGATGCAATATCCTGATCCTCAAAAAGCACCGAGCCCAGCTGCGCTATTACTTGACCACCAATCAGACGCAAGACTGTAGTCTTGCCACAGCCCGAACCGCCCATCACCGCAACCACTTGGCCGCGCTTAAATTCCATATTAAGTCCTGAGAGAATTTTTCTCTCCCCTGGAGCGTAGGAAAAGTCGACCCCGCGGATAGAAACGACTACAGGGCGATCATGGTTTTCGATAGACATGCCGTATTATCGTGGCAAAACGGATGAGCCCATTAAAAACTCATCGACCGAGCGTGCGCATTGACGCCCTTCGCGGATTGCCCACACCACCAAGGACTGACCACGGCGCATATCACCAGCAGCAAATACTTTTGGAACATTGGTGTGATAAGCCTTATGGCCATCCACTGTTGCCTTTGCATTGCCCCGTGGGTCCTTCTCAACACCAAAGGCACTTAATATCTGCTGAGCAGGCGATACAAATCCCATTGCTAACAACACCAAATCTGCTTTCACTTCAAACTCTGAATTCGGGATTTCAGCCATCTTGCCGTCTTTCCACTCCAGGCGAACGCCGATAAGCTTTTCAACCTTACCGTTCTTTCCTTCAAAACGTTTTGTTGCTACTGACCAATCACGTTCACATCCTTCTTCATGCGAAGAAGAAGTGCGCAACTTTGTAGGCCAGTAGGGCCAAACCAAAGGCTTATTCTCCTCCTCGGGAGGTTGCGGCAGTAGTTCAAACTGTGTAACGTGTTTAGCACCATGGCGATTCGACGTACCAACGCAATCCGAGCCAGTATCCCCGCCACCAATCACCACCACGTGTTTATCTGTTGCGCGAATCTCGTTCTTTAAGTCACCTGCATTTTCTTTATTTTGCGGAATTAAAAACTCGAGAGCGTAATGAATGCCGCCTAACTCTCGGCCTGGCACTGGCAAATCACGCGGTTGCTCTGCACCACCACTTATAATGACCGCATCAAAGTCTTTCATTAAGGCTTCAGGGGTAACGCTCTTTTTGGAATAGTTTTTTACTTCTTTACCCAAACCGTCCTTACCAACAAATACACCTGTCGCAAAGGTAACGCCCTCGGCTTGCATTTGCTCAACACGACGATCAATGAGCCATTTCTCCATCTTGAAATCAGGAATGCCATAGCGCAGCAAACCCCCTGCACGATCATTTTTCTCAAATACGGTGACATCATGACCAGCGCGCACTAATTGCTGAGCAGCAGCCATACCCGCAGGGCCGGAACCAACAACTGCTACTTTCTTGCCAGTCTTGACCTTAGGAGGCTGTGGCTTTACCCAACCGTTTTCCCAAGCCTTATCGATAATTGCATGCTCAATCGATTTGATACCCACAGGTAGTTCATTAATTCCGAGAGTGCAAGCAGCTTCGCAGGGTGCGGGGCAAATGCGGCCCGTGAACTCGGGAAAATTATTGGTGGAATGCAACACCTCAATGGCATTTTTCCAATCTCCCTGATAAACCAAATCATTAAAGTCGGGAATGATATTGTTGACGGGGCAGCCGTTATTACAAAACGGAATGCCACAATCCATGCATCGTGCACCCTGTACTTTGGCATCGGCATCAGACAAGGCCGCCACAAATTCTTTGTAATGATGAATTCGTTTGATGGGGGCTTCATATTTTTCATCGACCCGTTCAAACTCCATAAATCCAGTCACCTTACCCATACCAACTCCTGTAATTTCTTTAATATATTCTTGTCTTAAACTGGCCCGCTATACCGTGACCGACTTCTCTTTACCGAGTTGGCCTTGAGCGCGCTCCCACAACTCTCCTAACGCACGCTTGTACTCGGTTGGCAGCACTTTCACAAAACGGGTGCGGGACCTCTCCCAATCCGCTAAGAGAGCTTTTGCTCGCTCGGATCCGGTGTAACGGAAATGGCGTTCGATCAAAGTCTTTACGATCTGCTCATCGGTTTGGCGCTCACCACCCTCTTTCACATTTACGGGGGCGTGCCAAGCAGACTTCGGCATTGCGCTTATTTGTTGGGCAGAGGGCAATACTTTCTCTAGCGTTGCCATACTGATATTGCAACGCTTCTCAAACAAACCATCTTCGTCATAGACGTACGCCACACCACCACTCATACCAGCCGCAAAGTTACGGCCGGTATTGCCTAAAACTACAACCGTACCGCCCGTCATATATTCACAGCCATGATCACCCGTACCCTCCACGACCGCAAGAGAGCCTGAGTTGCGCACGGCAAATCGCTCACCCGCTACGCCATTAAAGAAAGCTTCCCCTTCAATTGCACCATACAGTACGGTATTACCAACAATAATATTTTGCGATGTATCACCTCGGAATTCATGTGGAGCCCGCACAATCACACGACCACCCGAGAGGCCTTTCCCCACATAATCATTAGCATCGCCCACTAGGTCGAAGGTAATGCCATGGGCTAGGAATGCTGCAAAACTTTGTCCTGCCGTACCATTTAACTGTATATGAATCGTGTCATTGGGTAAGCCCGTATGGCCATAGCGCATCGCGACCTCGCCTGATAGCATTGCGCCCGCAGTGCGATTCACGTTACGGATTGGCACAATGAATGACACCTTCTCACCGCGCTCTAAGGCAGGCTCACTTTTCTCCATCAAAATATGATCGAGCGCAGAACCTAAACCATGGTCCTGCGTCAAAGTTTGATGACGAGGTTCTTTGGCAGGCACATCTGGAAGCGCAAATACTTTACTAAAGTCTAATCCTTGAGCTTTCCAGTGATCTACACCTTTACGGGTATCCAAGAGATCCACACGACCGATCAACTCATCAAACTTTCGCATCCCTAATTGCGCCATGATCTCGCGCACCTCTTCGGCAATGAAGAAGAAGAAATTAACCACATGCTCTGGTTTGCCAGAAAACTTTTTACGTAGCTCTGGATCCTGCGTTGCGACACCAACAGGGCAGGTATTAAGATGGCATTTACGCATCATGATGCATCCCTCCACAACGAGGGGTGCAGTAGCAAAACCAAATTCATCGGCGCCTAATAATGCACCGATTACCACATCACGACCCGTTTTCATTTGACCATCAGCTTGCACCCGAATACGACTTCGCAAGCGATTGAGAACAAGAGTCTGTTGAGTCTCCGCGAGACCCAATTCCCAAGGGGAGCCTGCGTGCTTAATCGAGGATAGGGGTGATGCGCCAGTGCCGCCATCATGGCCAGCAATCACGACATGATCGGACTTTGCCTTTGCAACCCCTGCTGCTACCGTGCCAACTCCAACCTCAGAAACCAACTTGACCGATACATCGGCCTTAGGATTGACGTTCTTGAGATCATGAATGAGCTGTGCTAAATCCTCAATCGAATAAATGTCATGATGCGGTGGCGGGGAAATGAGCCCTACGCCAGGCACTGAAAACCGCAACTTACCAATGTAATCCGAGACCTTGCCGCCGGGTAACTGACCGCCTTCCCCCGGCTTCGCACCTTGGGCCATCTTGATCTGAATTTGATCGGCTGAGCGCAAATATTCCGTGGTTACCCCAAAACGGCCCGAGGCAACTTGCTTAATTTTGGAACGTAATGAATCGCCATCTTGTAAAGGAATATCTGCTTCCACCACATCCTTACCCAAAATACTAGCCAGGGTCTCACCTTTTTTAATGGGAATACCCTTGAGTTCATTCTTGTAGCGATTAGGGTCCTCGCCACCTTCACCAGTGTTGGACTTACCACCAATTCGATTCATGGCAATGGCTAAGGTAGCATGCGCTTCCGTTGAGATAGAGCCCAAGGACATTGCACCCGTTGCAAAGCGCTTCACAATCTCTTTAGCTGATTCCACTTCGTCTAATGCGATAGCTTTACCAGGATCTAGCTTGAACTCAAATAATCCGCGCAAGGTCATTAAGCGCTTACTTTGATCGTTAATGAGGTTGGCATACTCTTTATAGGTTTGATAACCCTTCTCAGGGCCACTACGCGTCGCATGTTGTAACTTGGCAATCGAATCAGGGGTCCACATATGCTTTTCTCCCCGAATACGAAAAGCATACTCACCCCCGGCATCCAACATATCCGCGAGCACGGGATCGTTACTAAAGGCTGCGTGATGCATCCGCAGAGCTTCCTCCGCAACTTCAAACACACTAATGCCACCCACATTGGATGATGTACCCTTAAAGTATTTATCGATTAGTCCATTATTTAAGCCGATCGCCTCAAAAATTTGTGAGCCGGTGTACGACATATACGTTGAAATACCCATCTTCGACATAACCTTCTGCAGGCCCTTACCAATCGCTTTCACAAAGTTTTTATTGGCTTTCTCTGGCGATAAGTCACTCGGCAATCCCTTGGCCATCTCTACGAGAGTTTCCATCGCTAAATATGGATGAATTGCTTCTGCACCATAGCCCGCGAGTAGTGCAAAGTGATGCACCTCACGAGCACTACCAGTCTCAACCACCAATCCAGTGCTAGTTCGTAAGCCGCGCTCGACTAAATGTTGATGAATGGCCGAAGTGGCTAGTAATGCAGGTATCGCCATGTGCTGAGCATCAACTTGACGATCACTCACAATTAAAATATTAAAACCGCTTCGTACTGCATCGGTTGCTTCAGCGCACAAAGATGCTAAACGAGCCTCAATACCTTCTTTTCCCCAAGCAACTGGATAACAAATATCGAGCTCATGCGCACGAAACTTACCGCCCGTGTAGTGCTCAATGTAGCGGACTTTGGTCATATCATCAAAATCCAATACTGGCTGGCTAATCTCTAAACGCATTGGAGGGTTGATATTGTTAGTGTCTAATAAATTTGGCTTAGGGCCAACAAAGGACACCAGCGACATGACCAAGTTTTCCCGAATTGGGTCAATCGGTGGATTTGTAACTTGTGCAAACAACTGCTTGAAGTAGTTATATAAGGATTTGTTACGATCCGATAAGACGGCCAATGGGCTGTCGTTACCCATCGAACCAATTGCCTCTTCGCCATTTTGTGCCATCGGAGCCATCAAATACTTAAGATCTTCTTGGCTGTAACCAAATGCTTGCTGACGATCTAGCAACTTTGCTGCCGGACGTATGTGCTTCTCTTCGGCTTGCAAATCTTTTTTACTAACATCAAGCTCATCGAGCTTGACTCGTACTGCATCGATCCAGCTCTTATAAGGTTTAGCTTTCGATACGGAATTCTTAAGCTCAATATCATCAATAATGCGCCCCTGTTCCATATCAATCATGAACATCTTGCCAGGCTGTAAGCGCCACTTTTGCACAATTTTATTTTCTGGGATTGGTAAAACACCTGCCTCTGAGGCCATGATGACGAGATCATCATCGGTCACGTAATAGCGAGCTGGTCGCAAACCATTGCGGTCTAGGGTTGCACCAATCTGCCGGCCATCGGTAAATGCAATTGCTGCGGGGCCATCCCAGGGCTCCATCATGGCAGCATGGTATTCGTAGAAAGCACGTCGGTTTTCATCCATGAGGGTATGCTGCTCCCACGCCTCTGGAATCATCATCATCATGGCTTGCGCTAGTGGATAACCTGACATCACTAAAAGTTCTAAGCAGTTATCAAACGAAGCAGTATCGGATTGACCGGGGTAAATCAGTGGCCACAGTTTTTGCAGATCGTCGCCTAAAACTGGGGAACTGATCGCGCCTGTTCGAGCATTGATCCAGTTCACATTGCCCTTCACGGTATTAATTTCTCCGTTGTGTGCAATTAAACGATAGGGGTGAGCCAACTCCCAGGCAGGGAAAGTATTTGTTGAAAAGCGTTGGTGTACTAATGCCAGTGCGGATACTGCATTGCGATCTTGTAAGTCGCAGTAATATGCGCCGACTTGACTTGCTAAGAGCAGGCCTTTGTATACGATAGTTCGAGCAGACATCGACGCGACAAAATATTCTTTGCCATGCTTTAAATGTAAATCCTGAATTGCGTGGCTTCCTGTTTTACGAATAACATATAGTTTGCGCTCTAGTGCATCGGTAGTCATGATGTCGCGTCCACGTCCAATGAAAATTTGGCGAATCACTGGTTCAGTCTTTTTGACTGTGGGAGACATCGGCATCTTCGTATCGATAGGTACATCGCGCCATCCGAGTACGATTTGGCCTTCTTGTCTTACTGTTCGTTCAAGTTCTTGCTCACATGCGAGACGTGATGCGCTCTCTTTAGGCAAAAAGATCATGCCAACGCCGTACTCTCCAACTGGCGGTAGATTAACTTCCTGTTTTTTCATTTCAGTACGATAGTGTTCGTCTGGAATCTGAATTAAAATGCCGGCCCCATCACCCATGAGTGGATCCGCTCCCACTGCGCCGCGATGATCCAAGTTCTCGAGGATCTTCAATCCTTGAACAATAATTTCGTGTGTTTTTTTACCCTTGATATGTGCAACAAAGCCAACGCCACACGCGTCATGCTCATTGCTTGGGTTATATAGTCCTTGCGCACTTGGGCGGAGTTCTAAATGATTCATGGGTTTTGCATCCAGGTTTATTTAAAGCGACGCCCAATCCGCACGGTTTGGGCTAATTATTAAGTTGGGAATGTAAATATAGGGGATTCTACTTAGGGATGCAATAAAAATTAATTTACTCTGTCACAATTTAATAATCGAAGTAATATAAATCCATTAAAAAAGGGGACAGATTCAGATCTTCTTAGGTCTACCGCGAGGCTTTATAAGCCCGTGATCAAGTCCGAATTTGTAATTTTGAGCCCTAAATTCTGGGCTTACCCAAGGCTTTGACCTGAAGATATGAGCTGTTATGGTCTGATCCTCCTGATGTGAAGCGCCATCTTGGACAAAATTAGCCCAAGCCAGCTGCCGTTCAAAGGGGGTATTGCCTAAACCCCAAAAGGAAGGGTGGTCTATCAGCCATGTTTCCCCTTTGCCACCAATATGCGTTACGTAGCTTGTATTTTTGGCATCCTCAGGCCTACTCTCTAATCCCGAACGTACGGGGTTGAGCTCAATGTATCGCTGACACCTCAAGACATAGCAAGGATCAATCAAGGACGAACAAAACCGTCCTGCCCACATTGTTCCTGAACGCGCATGGCTTTGATTAAAGTACTGTGCGTAGCGGCGCCCAAGAGACTGCATCGCCCGCGCCAGGGATTCTTCCTTTTGGGGCGTTAATAGGATGTGGGCATGGTTTGGCATTAATGCAAAAGCATGCACTGCGCATTCAAAAGCCTTTGCAGCCTGACGTAACCAATCTAAATAATGCTTGTAATCCAGTTCCTTAGCAAAAATAGTTTGCTGATTATGGCCGCGAACTAAAACATGCATAGCCTGTCCTGGAATCACAAAGCGTGCTTTGCGAGCCATACTGTAATTAGTTCACCTGCCGAATACCGCCTAATGGAGCGTAATCGGGTATTGCCCAGTCACCCTCTAATTCAACAACTCCAGGCGGTGGAGTACGTGGTGATTCTGGAACCCCTCGAAGAGCAACTGACATAAAGTTAATCCAAATTGGCAAAGCAAGGCCACCACCTGTCTCTCGATCTCCTAAGCTCTTAGGCTTATCAAAACCAATCCAAGCCACTGCTGCAACCCTAGGGTTATATCCCGCAAACCACACATCATTGGAGTCATTGGTAGTTCCGGTCTTTCCAGCAATATCATTGCGGCCTAAACGAGGACGGGCACTCGCTGCCGTTCCAGTCTTGATTACCTCTTGCAATAGACTATCCATCACAAAAGTGGTGCGCGCATCTAAGACTCGATTTGCATTTTTACCAACCCTGACAGGATCCGCTTGAAATAAAACCTGGCCCTTCGCATTCGTAATCTTTTCAATTAAATAAGGGTTTACGAAATATCCCCCGTTTGCAAATACGCTATAAGCATTCACCATTTGCAAAGGGGTCGTCGAGCCAGCGCCTAATGCCATTGTTAAATAGGGTGGATGTTTTTCTGGTTCAAACCCAAAACGTTGAATAAATTCTTGTGCATAAGAGGGTCCTATTTTTCGAATGATTCGTACAGAAACTAAATTTTTTGACTTTGCTAAAGCTGCACGTAAGCGCATCATTCCGTCATACTTACCATCATAGTTTTTAGGCTCCCATGCTTGACTTCCTGTTTCTGAGCCGCCGATAGAAATGGGGGCATCATTCACGAGGGTGGTGGGGCTAAACCCCTTCTCAAGCGCGGCAGCATAAATAAAAGGCTTAAATGCAGAACCGGGTTGTCGCAATGCTTGTGTTACGCGATTAAATTTATTTCGTCTGAAGTCAAATCCTCCAACTAAAGCCAAAATAGCGCCATCGCTTGGATCCATTGCCACAAATGCGGCCTCAACTTGAGGAAGTTGTGCAATTTTCCACATCCCCTCGTCTCTTAAAAGTCGGACAATTGCTCCGGGCCTTATGCGCTGTTTGGGCTGCGCATTTTCAGAAAGCGACGAACGTGCCAGTCTGAGAGCATCGCCTGATATGGTAATTTGCTCTCCAGTAGCAATCATTACTTTAAGTTCTTTAGGGCTGGATTCAAGAACAACGCCCGATTGCAGCTCATCGAGTGCCGGATAATCAAGCAATGCAGTATCAATTGCTCGTTGCCGTCTAATGCTGTCTGCAGGAAGCTCAATAAACCCCTCTGGGCCTCGATAGGCGTGCCGCAAATCGTAATCAAAAATTCCTTTACGTACAGCGCTATATGCCGCATCCTGATCGGCTTTTAGGATTGTGGTGTAAACGCTAATTCCTTGAGAGTAAATAATATCGCCATACTCAGAATATAAAAGTTGTCTAGCCATCTCGGCAACATAATCGGCGCGCGTGTCAAACTCTTTCCCCAGGCCCCTAACATTAATAGTCTCTGCCATCGCTTTTTCGTAGTTACTTGGCGTGATATAAGATAAATCACGCATACGTTGCAAAATATATTCTTGCCGAATCTTGGCGCGCTTAAAGTTGGCTACAGGGTTGTAAGCAGAAGGCGCCTTTGGTAAACCAGCCAACATCGCCGCCTCTGCAATGGTGATTTCTCTAAGCTCTTTTCCAAAGTAGATTTGTGAGGCGCTCGCAAATCCATAGGCGCGTTGGCCCAAATAAATCTGGTTCATATAGATTTCCAAGATCTTATCTTTGGTTAACTGCGCCTCAATTTCCCAGGCAAGTAATACCTCGTAGAGCTTTCGACTAAATGTTTTTTCATTGCTTAAGAAAAAATTACGGGCCACCTGCATTGTGATCGTTGACGCCCCTTGCGATAAGCCGCCTCGAAGGTTTGCTAGGCTCGCTCGTAATACGCCCCAGTAATCAACTCCACCATGACTATAAAAACGGTCGTCCTCGATCGCAATAACTGCGTACTTTAAATGAACCGGTATCTCATTCAAGGGCACAACGTTACGCCGCTCTTCACCAAACTCTCCGATTAAAACCTTGTCGGCTGTATAAATTCTGAGGGGTTCTTTTGGGTTGTAATCAAGTAATGCTGAGATAGCTGGCAAATTAGGCTTAGCAATAACAAAGGCGTAAGCGACTAGCATTGTAAAAAGTAAACCACTAATCGCAACCAATATCAATACAGCCTTTATCAAGGGTCGCGAACTTGGTTTTTTAATAAATTGCATACCAGGCCCCTGCTGTACGGGTGGTTTTTTACTGGTTTGATTAGCCATATTGAAATTATATGGCCCTACAGTAAATCTCAGTCTATCTGACGCATAAATAATCTTTGTCTAGTTGGCAATCCTCAATTAAAGTGCAACAATTATTAATGGCCTATCGAAACATTACCCGTGACAATTTCAATCACGTTCTGCAAAGTCTTGGTAACGATCCCGCCATCTTGACGGATGAAATTAGCCCCAATCATCTCTGTACTACCAATACTACCCCGTGGCATAACTACCTATTTAGGAACTGGATGGAATCAACTTCACCAAAGTAGAGATTTAATTAAGCATCCTCCTCGCCTCTATTGCTCATATGCATTAGTTTATTAGGACTAGCGGGCGGTCTTGCATATATCGCCCACCAATTACAAGGCCTTGAAGCGGGCGAAACTCGGATCAAGAAATATTCCTTTATTCAAAACCAATTAGAGCAAATCCAAGCCGAACTCAATGAGCTTGACGAGCGCATAGATGATCAACACGAATCTTTTTTACTACAGTCCAAAAATTCATCATGATGGCAAAGTTTCTTTATTGGTCGCAATTAATAAAGATAGTGTGGGGATGATAATTGAACAGGGTTACGCGATTGATACCAAAAATTTGATCTCGGAGGTGACTGTTGAAAATAGTGGCACCGTTATTCTTGGTGGAATCTACCAAACTACTGAACGAGAGGATTTGGTCAAAGTTCCCTTCTTGGGTGATATTCCTTTAATTGGTCATCTGTTCAAACATCGATCCAAGCTTCGCGATAAAACAGAATTATTGGTCTTTCTAACCCCCACCATTTTGGACAAACCCGAATAGAATTGATAGGGTGAACCCTAAAAATTCAAATATTTTCCTAATCGG
>Ga0209442_1001166_pt1 | contig 15056 bp, 16 predicted proteins | sample LauGreSBDMM110DD_2_FD_187565 | JGI IMG/M metagenome (GOLD analysis project Ga0209442, IMG submission 187565) | Freshwater lake microbial communities from Lake Michigan, USA - Sp13.BD.MM110.DD (SPAdes) (version 2) | ecosystem: Environmental > Aquatic > Freshwater > Lake | place: Lake Michigan...
TGTATTTATGGGATTTATAATATTTATTTTACTATTTATTTTATAGATATAGTTATCTACTTTTTCTTTGGAACAGTTGCTTTTTTAACTGCCTTCTTAACAGGCTCAGGCTCAGGCTCAGGCTCTTCTTCATCTTCATCATCTCCTTCTTTTTCTTCTTCCTCTTCTTTCTCATCTTCTTCCTCTTCTTCCTCATCTTCTTCCTCTACAAGAGTAGGAACTACTTGTTGAATTTTTTTATTATCTTTTTCTGGTACGACGGTAGCAATAACCTTAGAAATTACTTCAGTATCAATGTCAATATCTTCGTCATCTTCATCATCATCTTCCGCATTTTCTTCATCGCTATCTTTTACAAAAGTAATTTTTGAAGTATTAATCTTTTGAAACTTAGCAGAAATAATCTTCCAACTACATCCAAACATTCCCGCCGAAAACCATAGACCATTAAGTTGAATAATGAATTGCGCCTTTCCACCCTTGAGATTCGCAACATAGTCCTTGAAATCAATCTCGTTATTATCCATATCATATGCGTCAAATTCAAATTTATCTTCAACAGAATCATAAGGAAGTTTTGCCTTGAAATTAGGCGGATATTTATCAGCAAACATACCAGTTTCCTTATCCTTATCGCGGCGTACAATAGGACTAAACATATTCTCAATAGCACCCTTATTACCATCGAAGTTCTTCTTAAACCATGCTACACTATTTTTACTAGCATCTTCACAAATTTTTTGTTCAAGTTCAATCAACTTATCGTGAAATGCCTGAAGTTTTGGATTTTCATCTTTTCCCTTAAAAGATGCCGTAATATCATACTTACGTGCTTCATCCTTACGTTTAGGGTCATCCTTGATAAACTGGGTATTATCATTGACGCCATAGGGAATTGATAGAACAGGGGTTTGGATATTAATTTTTGAACCTTGATAATTAAGATAGACGGATTTAGCACCTGATTTCATTACCTTCATTTCAGAATACTTAATCTTGTCGACATTGAATTGCTTAGGGAGGAGAACGTTCATCGTTGTATATATATATTAATTAATCTTTATATAGACTATCAATTTTTATTATTTTTTGTGTCTTTTTTTAAATTGAAAAAAATTGACAAAAATTTGGTATCAACACAAAATAGAATATGAAGATATTCGCCCAATATAAATAAATATAAAAATACAAATAATACATTTATTTTGAAAAAGTATGCTATAATACAAGAACCTATGAAAGTCATAATAAAATCCATTACAGCAAAATCAAAAAAACGCATAGAATGTATTCCTTCTCTTGGGACTCCAAGAATATCTTTGTATTCAGCAAAAATACACATTATCTATAACTTTATAAATATTATATATTATAAATATTTTATAATAATAGGATTATATGAAAAAAACTCCCAAAATTCTATCAAATAATAAGTATAAATATTATGATTTAGAGTTTCCAATATATAAGACTAAAAATGGCTGTAGATTAATTAAAATAGGGAACACGTTTTATAATTTAGAAAATAAAACGACAGTTGAAAAAGTAAAAGATGAATATAATAAGAAAATACGTTTAGAGATATGTGAAGAAGATAAAGATTATGTTATTATCTAATTTCATAAGAAGATACAATAAAACTAATATAATAAGCATCTTATATAATATACTGTATATTGCAAAAGCATTGATGTGCGCACAAATATATGAAATCAATACAGACTAATCAATATTGATTTCATTGTGCATTTTGAGAATATCATCAATAAGCCATCCTTGCGATAGCCTCGTTTTTATGATTTTTTTGAACTTTGCACATATTATACTTTGTTCTAAATTGATACAGCAATTAATGCCGAGAATATTAACAATCATCTTGTAATTGTATAATATGAAAGATATGTGTTGTTTATTATTATAGATATTTCCAAGACCATTATTGTATTGCCAACAATTAATCAGTGTTTCTGTATAATCACTAATTATATAATCAACAAAATAGCACAAAAACTTCTCGGACTGCTTATTAAGCATAATCATTATTTCTTTTGTAATCTTAACACCGAACTCTTTAGTATTATCTTCTGATTGCTTTTCTTCTACTGATTGGATATTTTTAGACTTTTGATATAAACAGTTGAATATGTTAATCGCATACAGTTCTGCACGATTTTTGCTGATTACATCAGAAATGTGTTGATTTTCCTTTACTGCCTTACAAACCTTGTATATCATCTGACATTTCGTGGAGTCGTTAATGCCTTTGAATGCTATCTCATTAGCAAATACAATTTGGGCTACAAGAGCACCGTCCATTATCTGGATAATTTATATGTTAAAAATATCTATCAATTTTTTTGGCAAATAATTAAAAATAGGCATATTGTTTCTAATAGAATTCAATAAAAATATATATATATATATATAAATAAGAACTATAAATAATATTATGAAGAAAAGTGATATTATAGCTTTATTGATAATACATTTTAAGAATTATAATTCAAAATATTTTATAGATAATATTAATATTGATAAAATTAATTATAATAAATATTTATTATGTTTATTGAAAAAAGACTTAGTTAAAATATATCAAAAAATAGGCGATGAATTAAGTGATAAAAATTTAAATAAGGAAAATAAAATATTTTATGTCAAAATATTAAGCAAACATTTCAATAATAATACAAATGAATATTTCTTAAATATTATTAATAATACATATTATGATAATATTAATTATAGAAATTATTTAAAATGTTTACCTATGAAAAATATAACAAATATTTATGCGAATATTCATAAAAATAACAAAGATGAACCTGAACACATATCAAAATCATTTAAATCCTCTAAAAGCGATTCAAACATAATACCTGAAATAAAGTATGATATTGTAGATATACCTAAAAATATATCTGTAGTATCAAAATCATTTAAATCCTCTAAAAGCGATTCGAACATAATACCTGAAATAAAGTATGATATTGTAGATATACCTAAAAATATATCTGTAGTATCAAAATCATTTAAATCCTCTAAAAAAACTTATATTAAACCTAAAAAGATTGAGAAAATATATAATGAAGATATAGATATAGATTATTTACCTTTTAATACTAAACGCGTTTCAGATAATAAATTTGAAGAAAAATTAAATAAAATAATTAATAAATATAAGAAAAAAAAATCTAATATTATAAAATATATCATGAGATTGTCGCAATTATTTTTAGATGATATTATAATTATGAATGATATATATTATAAACCGATGAAAATTAAAATAATAAATGTATTATATATAAACGTAGAAACATTATTGTATATTGGCGAAGTGATTGAAGGAACTACAAAAGGTTCTAATGTTGTTGTAAAGATACAGCCTAAAATTCCTGATAAATTTGAATATAGAAAAATAGATATTAAGTATCAAATAACTACAGAACATTATATTATGAAATTATTGAATATTAATTGTGCTAATGCTATTGTATCAAAAATATATGCTTACGGATATATAAATGAACTTGTCGAAGGAGACATTGAAAGATATGTGTTAGTATCTGAATATTTAGGAAAAGATTTGACATCATTAAAATATGAAGAAAATATATTAATTATACGAGATATATTTATATTGATTTTGAAGGCATTAAATTCTATGCATAATTGTAATTTAAATAAAAATATATCAATTGTCCATAGAGATATTAAACCAGATAATATAGTTTTTACAGATAATACTATAAATAAAATTAAAATTATAGATTTTGGATTATCAACAAATGTGTTTAATATTATAAATGAGAGGAGTTTAAAAGAATATAAGGGTATACACGGGACGCCTTATTATATGTCTATAATGCAGCATAAAACATTTGTAATTGATTATATGGATGATCTCCAAGCAATTGCTTGGATGTTATTAGATATATTAAGTAAAAATAAATATATATTATTAGATAATATAAATGAGAAACAAGTAGATAAGATAAATGAGAAACAAGTAGATAATATAATATATAATAATAAGATAAATTTTCTTAAAAATTATAAGAATGCTGAATATATTAAAACTATAGGTAATATATTATTAACTGAAAATAACATATCAGTAATAGGGGAAATTGTAGAATATACTATGAAAAGAGCCGATAAAATACATAAATATCCGACAGATAAAAAAACATCTAATGGAATATATTATAGCGATTATAATGAATCATATTATAATGACATTGAAAAAATATTATATAAATTAAAATAAATGTCCAAAGGTGTAATGAAGATATAGAGTATGTTATCTTATTTCAAATGAAGATACTATTAGATGATTAACGAGCGTTTTAGTAATACTATCACTATTCTTAATATCATTTAGAGCATTTGTATTAGTTTCAAGATAATATTTATAAGCATTATCAATACCATAAGACATAAGGATATTGTTAATATCATATATGCTCATTTTTTCAATTTCATTTTCAATAAATTTATATAAATCATTTTGTAAAATATTGTAATTATCATGACAATTATTATTATTATAACAAATATTTTCATATATCACATCGCAATAATCATATATGCTTTCATGTATAATTTCATTCATATAGCATTCGAACATCGCGCTTATCAGTAGATTAGTTAATATACAATATAAAAGCCTATCATATCAATTTTTATTATTTATTGCAAATATAAAAAATATATATTTATAAAGATTTGTGTAATATTCTTTTACTCACATTTGATACTATTGTGTAATTCAAGAATATCTTCAATATTCCACAGCATATATTCGACTTTTTTATAGGTTTTTTTATTTTCCTCAATTTTTCTTAATTTTAGAGAATTCAATTCTATTTCAAAATCAATCCCTAGAATCTTAACAATGATTCGCTTATAATTATATGTGAGAATCTTACTAATAAAGCGCGGATAATAATATCCGCTTCTATAGCCACTATTATATATAATGTTATGGTTTAAAATTTTAATATAATCCAACAATATAAATTCTGCGAAACTGTTACGATAACACAATTTCTGTTTATTGAGCATCGTAGAGATTGAGTCGGCAAAATTCATGCTAAACTCGTTGTCAATAGTGTCAACATCTCCTTTGGTGCTATTTGAATTATAGATGTGATTTAGCAAATAATTGAATATGCGATTTGCATAAAGTTCAACACGATTCTTATCAATCGCATTAATGAGGTGTTCATTCTCTTTGGCCACCCTACAAACACCAGCAATCATATGGCATTTATTGGCATCATTGATATTTCGAAAGGCATTCTCGTTGGCGAAAAGGATTTGTGCTAAGAGTGAGTTATCCATGTTGGGATATGGTTAGATGTGTATCTAACTCTATTATCAATTTTTATTATAGCGTAATAATAAATAGAACATTTTACATTATAGAAGATTTTTACATTTTTTAATTTAAAATTTGAGTACATAACTTTTTATTTTCTAATATTTCAAAAGTTTTCTAGAAATTTCTAAATAAAAAAAGTTATGTACTCAAATTTTATTTTCATTTTTTGAAAAATTCTTGATACAAATTATATGATAAGCCAAAAACAAAAAACAAATATAAAAGCGAAACTCAATATGATATCTTAACAGTACTTAGTATAGCACAAAATTATCTAATACATAAATTTTAATCAATAAGAACAGAGAAAATACTAGAATACAGAGCAATATATCTATAATAGATCTTTCTAAAGAATATAATGTGTCATCCAATATTATTAGAAATTCTGTAAGCATCTAATGATAAGCGATATGTTATAGGTGATATTATGATATAATCATTTTTTTAATTTACATAGAATAATACATATTATCACAACTCTCTTCTTTTTTAACAGAACATTTATTATATAGCGACATAATAACATCGTATAATATTTTACATATTCTTGATTTTTCAAACATATATTATAATTTCTAATAAATCCTAATATTATATAATAATTTTATTACCCCCTGTGGGACTCGAACCCACACTCTTTTGATTAGAAGTCAAACGCGATATCCAATTTCGCCAAGAGGGCATAAAAATATAGAAAAAATAGTAATTATGTATTTAATGTAATACACAATATTTATGGAGAAAATTATAAAATAAATTTATACGCATCAATGGCATATATAAAAATATAGTATAATATTCTTGTATATATATATATATTATAGAAGATACAGCAATTACATATATTATGTATCGCAATGAAATACCGTATACCGATAGTAAACTTTTTTATAACGATTATTATTATAACGACAAGGTTATCGCAATTCATACAAATATCGCAAAATATGATGTAGTCCAATGAATAATTATATATAAAAATTGATATCCTATATTATCATATAGAGTATTATGAGTGAATCAGTAAATAACAGCGATTATATTATTTTTACCGAAAAAACTAAGGACAAAATTATAGCAGGCGTGGATGAAGTTGCACGAGGTACTTTTATAGGTCCTGTTGTAGCGGCCTGTGTTGTTTTACCTAAAAGTTTTCCCGATGAAACTTACAAACAAATTAAAGATTCTAAAAAATTATCAGAAAAAAAACGAGAGTTTTTAGCATCTTATATTAAAGATACGTGTATAACATATGGTGTTGGCGAAGTATCTAATGAAGAGATTGATAAAATTAATATATTAAATGCGACTATGAAAGCAATGAATAGAGCGATAAACGAGGCTTATAAAAAACATTCTTTCGATTATTTATTGATAGATGGACCAAATTTTAAAGGATATGTTCCGCCTGGAGAAGATGAAGATATGATTGAATATGAATGTGTATTACAAGGTGACTCAAAATATTTATCTATTGCTGCGGCATCAATAATAGCAAAAGATTATCATACAAAATTAATTAATAAACTCGTTGAAGATAATCCTAAATTGATGTTATATGATATTAAAAAAAATAAAGGGTATGGAACAAAAAATCATATTAATGCTTTAAAAATTCACGGTTTAAGCGAATTTCACAGAAAAACATTTGGAATATGTAAAAGCCTATAATATATCTATTTTCTACGACGTAGTTGCTTTTACTACAGAAATAACCGAAGAATCTTCCGTATTATTATAACAATCTAAATAACTCCAAGAAATGCCACATTTCTTAGCATATTCGCATTTTAATGCTTGATTTTTAACCTTATCCTCCATAGAATCTAATAAATAAGGGTATACCTCGTTACATATTAAAGGCTTCTCGCCATTAAATTTAACTTCATTACTATTATCAGGCCATTTATAAGGTGTTCCATAAGGATTTGAATGTTTTACAATAGTATTATCAAAATATCTATTCGCAGCAGTTATATTAGAACTTGTCCAAGAACTTTTATGAATACCTGTTATATCTGAATAATTTTGTAAATTTTTAGATACATTGCTATCTAAAGGCACATATATGTATTTTGCCATATCATCTTTTTTAACATAGTTGTTACTTGTAGTAGCAAAATTATAAGTTGTATTATCATTATTTACTAATTCAAATTGAGATTTAATATCAACTATATTGCCATATATAAGAGGATCGGGAACACATTTATAATTTAATACATGCTGATTATTAGATAATATAATATCATCCTTACCATTTAATATATACTGTTTGTTTTCACCACCTTTAGGATAGTTAGACGAATGAATTTCAATTAATGGATCTGGAGCATAAAATCCTCTAGAATAATTCTTAATATTACTCATGATATCCATAATATTACTTGTATCTGTTACCTTTTCTAATTTCCAATAATCAGGACATACAGGTAATGTTTCAATACTTTTCTTTAACTTTCGCGGTTTAATACTAAATATAGATACTAATAGATAAATAATTATAATTATTGCTCCTAAAACATATGTAATAACTGCTGGAAAAAATTTATTATATATATATGTTCTTCCCCAATCTGTAAAAAATATTATTGATAAAAGAATTGCCGCAGATAGACCATATACAAAACATACCATCCATGTTCCTTTATACATATTTAATTTTTCCATTTTGAATAATTCGAGTTCTTTTTTATTAGGTACGAAGCGTAATTTAGTTTCAGCATCTAACCCTAAATCTTCTTCATTATAAGAAAAAGCATTATCTATATAACCACTCATTTTTCTATATTTTTCTATACTTCTATAATATTATATTATTTATTATTATTATAAATATTTAGTTACATCAAGTGTTTGAGTGCCTTTTTTAGAAGGAAGCGTAGATCTCTCAAGAGGTACGGGCATTGTGCTAATATCTTGTAAATATTTTTGAGATTGTTTAACATTTGATATAATTTCTGGAACACTCCATTCAATTACGCGCGTATTTAAGTCTAATATCTGCTCCTTTATATTATTCAGACTATTTTTACCATATTGAAAATATATAGACCTCATTATAATTTTAAGTTCATCATCACTTTGTCGCGATATATTTATTTGCCCATTAGTATCATTTAATATTTTATTACGAATACCTTTTTGCAATAAATCAATATTAGCAATTGAGAAAAATATTTTAGATACTTCAGTACAATCTAAATTACGGGATATTACGTTTATTTGATGTTCGCTTGCTTTAACACGCGCTTTATCAATATTTAATGTACTTTTATTTGTCGCATCAATACGCCCGTTTAAAAAATTCATTCTATGTAATACAGGGTTTGATTCATCAAGTTCTAAATATTCCATTGTTCTTAATATATATAATTATTTTCATTTTATATAATAGTAGTAATAATTATATATGACTGATTGTAAAGATATTAGAATTTGTTCTCTTGAATTACTTAAAAAAATAAAACATCACAAAAGTATTAATAAAATAGATGAAGAAAAAATAGTAAAACTAATGAGTATTTATATAGATAAACTCATTTTTAATATAACATCCTTATGTGCCCTTTTATCTTTAAAAATGGGGGTTAAAAAAATATTAGATTCGCATATAAAATATCTTTTATTTTATATTAATAAATATTGTAAATCATCGCGATTTAATAATAAGGGAACTAATACTAAAAGTATGCGAGGAGGTGCGTTTAATACTGCTGCTTTTTTCGGTGTTGATGAATCGCGACATTATAAGACTGAAAATATAGGCGTTGATATAATGAATATAGATTTTTCAAATAATATAGCAAGACCAGCACTTGGATTACAAATGACAGGTGGCACTTGTTTAATATTAAATAAAATAGTTAAAATGAAAATGAAGAAAATATTTAGTAATTTTAATGTTAAAATAGATGATAAATCACTAGATATTATTATGCTCAAATTTAATGATATATTAAATGATTTGGTGGAAAAAGTCAATAATAGCAAAAGTAGCGAATTAAAATATTCAAATTTTAAAAAACTTATATATAAAAATAAAATAATGAAAAATGATATATAAATATATATGAATATAATTATTAAAAATGCCAATAATTACATTGGACGGAAATATAGGGTGCTTTAAAACGAGTATTTTAAACTATTTTCATAAATATTATAAAACTCCCGTTGATTTAGAACCTGTTGAAAATTGGAGCGAATATCTTAAAAATATGTATAATACAGATAAAAGTACATACAATTTTCAAATAAGAGTATGGCTTGATAGATGCTGGATACAGGAAAAGTCAAATACTATACTTTTAATGGAAAGAAGTCCGTATTTTATTAAAAATGTATTTGTTGAAAAAGCATATGAAGATAAAACTATTAGCGAAGAAGAATATAAGAATATATTAACACTTCATAAAACAACTGATAAATTATGGGAACCTCAAGGTTATATATATCTAAGGTCTAATCCCGAAATATGTTTTAATAGAATTATAAAAAGAGGAAGAGAAGCAGAGAAAAATATTAAAATTGAATATTTAAAAAGAATTCACGAACTACATGATAAAAAATATGAAGAAGCATTAAAAAATAATAAAAATATTATATGTATTGATGTAGAAAATAAAAGTGTTGCTGATATATGTAGCGAAATTATATCATCAAATATTTATAATAATATTATAAATCAAATATATAAAATTTAGCAAGAAACTATTGGAGATTTAGTTCCAACGAAGCAACTATAATATAGTCTATCCATATTCTTATATTCAAGTGTAGGCGAAGAAGAATGAATTAGTTTCCTATTATTAAATATAAGCAAATCATTATTTTCCCATTTAATATCAATAATATTATCTTTATTAACTACATGTTTTGACATTATTTCTCTATATAAATCAAAACTATCATCGCAAGACATTTTATCAAACTTAGTAAAACGAAATGGAGATAGCATTAGAGCTTTACGATTCTTATTATAAGTAGAATAGACAACAAGAGGTGTCTTAGTAATAATAGTCTCAGTTTTTTCAAAGTTCATATCATTATTTTTAATCCTATTATATCCCGTATAATCAAAATATGTATTCATCATTCCTGTATTTGTATTTGAATAAATGACTTTTAAATCGCGGATTTTTTCTTTTATATTGATATCAATACTATCATAAGCATCTTCGAGACTGGCGAAAAGAGTATTTCCACCTCTTGTAGGTGTCTTAATCATATACATACTTGATACAACCGGTGGAAGATAAGTTCCATGTCCTACAATATCCTGATGCCATACAAGCGTGTTTTTAAAAGGGTCGCTATATTTTAACTGTACATCTTTTACTCCGTGAAGATTTTTAATATAACAATTACCTCTCAATGCTACTTGTGGAACAATATCAACTTTTGAATATTCGAAAGGATGAATCGTCGCATTATTGTGTTTATCATCAAATAACTTACAAAATTCGTAATATTCTACAGGATTAATTTTTTGATTTTTAAATAATAGGATAGGTACACTATTGAATAATTTGACAATTTGATTTTTGTCATAGTCTGTTAAATATTTAATATCAGTATTGGAAATTATAGCGAGATTTCTTTTATATGTTGGAAATGATACAGTATATGAACATACAGTTATTATATTTATCGAGAACATAAATATCACAAGGACTTGATAGGATGACGTAATAAACATTATTATTTGTAATATTAGCAATGATAATGTATAAAAATAATTTTATAAGATATCAATTTTTTATAATTATTTTGAATTATATTTGGAATTGCACAATTCGGGATATTTGTATTCTCTATGTTTAGCGATGGCAATTACATAATCTTTAATTGAATTTGAAAGTAATCTTGATGCTTTTAGGGGTACACAACTTGGAATATTAGGAACACAATAAATACTCACATTTTTATATATAATAAGAGGCTTCTCTTTGTTTGTTGGCATAGATTGTTCAGTTATACCTCCTTGATCAATTGCTACATCCATGATAATACTATTAGTCGGCATAGTATCCAGGATATCGTTAGTTAATAATTTATTTGTTTCACTACCAGTATTATATATACTTCCGATTGTTATAATTGATTTTTTCATAAGTAATTTTAGATTATCATCATTCATATTATAGATATTGATAATATCTTTTGTATCTACACAATTGTCTACTTCGCTTTTGATATTCTTAATTTTTTCTTCATCTTTATCAATTAGATAAATATTCTTATACCCCATATTTATAGCACATTTCATAGACGCAAGTCCTACATTTCCAACACCTATAATTGTTATAGGAATATGATAATAGTGATTTGGAAATTTTTGTTTTATAAATGATTCTGCTTCAATAAATGCTTGTTCTCCAGCAATAGACGACATATTTGATAAAATAGGATAGTTTATTTTACCATCGGCATTTTTAATAACTACCGTTTCATAAGCATAACAAGATGCTTTAGATTCAATCATTCTTTCTCGAAGACTTTTATTGCTCGCAAAATGAAAAAATGTAAATATAGTATGTTTTTCATTTATAAGACGGTATTCGCTTTCTTGAGGTTCTTTTACTTTTACAATAAGATTCGCTTTATAATATAACTCATCTATTGTATTAAGCATAATTCCCCCGACTTCAATATATTCATAATCTTTAAAACCTGCTTTGATTCCAGCACCTTTTTGAAAATATACTTGAATACCCTCATCAACAATACTTTTTACATCATAAGGAATCAATGATACGCGATTCTCATTTGCTTTCAATTCGACAGGAATACCTACAGATAACATAATATTTCAAAAATAACAATATATTATATTATCTTATTATAATTTTATATATAAATTAAAAAATCAAAAGATAGTAGTAATAAAATACTTATAGTTAAATATTCTATGATAATCGCAATTTTTCAATAGACTCTATTATAAGACATCTATTAGCACCAGTGAATGAACATATTTCTTGAGTATTATTCATAAATTTAAAATGAGGAATAGATAGGATACTATTAATATCATCTATATCTTCGCATTTTTGAACATCAACTTTTATAAAAATTATATCTTTGTAAGTTTCAGATAATTCTTGCATGTATGGATATATATCATTACAAGGCTTACAGAATGACGCCGAAAATATAACTAATACCTTGTTATATTTTAATATATTATTGTATTCGTCGTTATTAGTTATATCTAATATTGTCATTATCTATATAAAATAAGTTAATTTATTTTTAATTTTTAGTCGCAAATATAAAAATTGATTATATAAATATATTAATGCTCTATATAATAGAATGCCTCCAAAATCTTTGAAAGAAGTTAAAACGGTTGAAGAAAAATATAAAAAATATGAATTGCTCGAACATATTCTTGCTCTACCAGATACATATATTGGTTCAATAGAGTCGCAAAAAATCAATAGTTATGTATTTGATAATGCTTCTGCTAAAATGGAGAGCAATGAACTTACATATATTCCAGGACTTTTAAAAATTTTTGACGAAGTTATTGTAAATGCTATTGATCATTCAATGCGTTTGAAAGCCGAAGAGACAGCAGGAAAAGAAAATATTAAGCATGTTAAAAATATAAAAGTATCGATTGATAAAAATACAGGAATTATCACAGTATATAATGATGGTAATGGGATTGATATTAAAAAACACGGTACTTATGGTGATTTATGGATTCCTGAATTAATTTTTGGCGAACTTTTGACATCTACTAACTATGATAAAGGAGAAGAGAAAATATGGGGGGGTAAAAATGGATATGGAAGTAAGTTAGCGAATATATTCTCCAAAGAGTTCATTGTGGAAACCGTAGACCACTATTCAGGTAAAATATATACACAGGCTTTTAGGAATAATATGACAGAACGCGATAAACCTAACGTGAAAGCATCTTCTAAAGCACCTTACACACAAATAACTTTTAAACCAGATTATGAAAAATTTGGAATTAAAAATATTACAGATGATATATATATGTTGTTTCATCGTCGTGTAATTGATGCTTGTGCTACTACAAATAAGGATGTATCGGTATATTTCAATGGCGAAAAGATATCTATTAAAGATTTTGAAAAATATTGTGAATTGTTTTTGGATAAAAAAGAACAACCGTTGATTTATGAATCCTGTGGTGAAAGATGGGAAGTAGCAGCATCAATTTCTAAAACAGGTTCGTTCGAATATTTCTCTTTTGTTAACGGAATTAATACGATTAAGGGAGGAAAACATATTGAATATATTACAAATATGATTACTAAGAATCTTACAGAAATGACATTGGCAAAAAAGAAGAAGACTGTTAAATCGCAGCATATCAAGGATAATTTAATTATCTTTGTCAAGGCTCTAATTGTCAACCCTAGTTTTGATTCGCAAAGCAAAGAGACCCTTACAACTCCTGTAGCCAAGTTTGGTTCAAAATGCGATTTAAGCGATAAATTTTATGATAAGTTGTTTAAATCAGGTATTATAGATAAGGCGTTGAGTATTACAGAATTTTATGATAAAAAGAAATTGGTTAAAACTGATGGTAAGAAAATATCGCGAATTATTGTCCCAAAACTTGATGATGCTAATTTAGCGGGTACGAAAAATAGCACAGAATGTACTCTTATTTTAACAGAAGGTGATTCTGCTAAAACTATGGCTATCGCAGGATTGAGTGTTATTGGTAGAGATAGATATGGTGTATTTCCTTTGCGCGGTAAGATTCTAAATGTAAAGGATGCAACATTGCAAAAAATATCAGATAATAATGAAATAACTGCTATTAAAAAAATTCTGGGATTAGAACAGAATAAAAAATATACTGATATTAGTCAATTGAGATATGGCTCTATTATGATTATGACCGATCAAGATCATGACGGAAGTCATATTAAGGGTCTTGTATTTAATATATTTCAAAGTATGTGGCATGAGTTATATGAAATTTCAGGATTTCTTACATCTATGCTTACACCGATTATTAAAGCGACAAATAATAAAAAAGATGTAATTGAATTTTACAATATGTCTGATTATGAAAGATGGAGTGAAACAGATGTTGCTAAAAATAGTTCATGGAAAATCAAATATTATAAAGGACTTGGTACTTCAAGCGATCAAGAAGCAAAAGAATATTTTAAGAATATGAAGAAGGTAACATATATGTATGATGAAAATGCTGACGAAGTCATTGATTTGGCATTTAATAAGAAAAGAGCCGATGATAGAAAATTATGGCTTCAAAATTATAATAAGGATAATGTTTTGGATTATTCTAAGTTAAATGTGGATTATAAATCCTTTGTGGATAAAGATTTGATACATTTCTCTAACAGAGATTTACAGAGATCTATCAATCATATTTGTGATGGTCTAAAAGAAAGTACGCGTAAAATTATTTACTCTTGTTTTAAAAGAAGATTGTATACTAATGAAATAAAGGTTGCTCAATTGTCTGGATATGTTAGTGAAGTTTCGGCATATCATCACGGTGAAAACTCACTCCAACAGGCTATTGTAGGTATGGCACAAATTTATGTAGGAACTAATAACATTAATCTATTAAATCCTAATGGTCAATTTGGTAGTCGTTGTCAGGGAGGCCAAGATGCCTCTTCTGCGAGATATATTTTCACAC
>Ga0209442_1001170_pt1 | contig 15038 bp, 7 predicted proteins | sample LauGreSBDMM110DD_2_FD_187565 | JGI IMG/M metagenome (GOLD analysis project Ga0209442, IMG submission 187565) | Freshwater lake microbial communities from Lake Michigan, USA - Sp13.BD.MM110.DD (SPAdes) (version 2) | ecosystem: Environmental > Aquatic > Freshwater > Lake | place: Lake Michigan, USA...
GCAATCAAAGCCTCGTGTTGGCTGCGGAAGTGACACTTCAGCATGAGGCTCGGCAGGTTTGACTCGGTGCATTCCGTCAGGATGCTCTCGAGGTCGAGGTAAGCGTCTTCGGCATCGTCATCTCCATCCGAAGTCTTTGAACCGATTCTTCTGCTGGGAGGCATTTGTTGGCTGTCGCCAACAATGACAACCGACTTCGCTCGTCCCATGGCCGGAATCGCTGCTGCTACTCGAATCTGTGATGCTTCGTCAAAAATCACCATGTCAAAGAACTGTGAATCACCTGGAAGCAAACGTGACACGGCGTCTGGGCTCATCAAGAAACAAGGGGTGAGGCGGGTAACGGTCTCACCGTGTTCTTTCATCAACTTCGGAATGGAAACTCGTCGAACTTTGCGTCCAAGTTCTCTCACCAAACTGCCGATTTCTCCGGTCACAACTCCGTACTTGAACGGTCGAGCTTCTGACAAGCGATATGGGATCACCGTTTTCATGAGTTCTTTTCGTGAAAGATCTCGACGGACGAAATCACCGACTGAACGCTCAAAACTTAACCGTTCAAAACTCTGCAACGCTCCCTGATTGAGTCGATCTGAAAGCGAAGCCTTTGCTAGTCCGAGTTCAAACTCCCTGTAGAGGTTGTCCAAATCGATCTTTCCGTCTAGAAGATCATTTACTAACTGGTCTTGGCCACCTTCTCGTAACGGGGCAAGTGTCTTGTGGATAAGAGCAATCCGTGATAATTCGTGGAACAGAGGTGAATCCGAGGTCCAAGTCGGCAAGGCGGTCGTTATGGCATCCCATACTGAGCGGCCGTTTAGCCAGCGAGTTTGAGAATCTGCGCTGAATTCAAAAATTCTTAACAGTCGTGCCCAGGTCGACAAGAAGTTTTCGACGCGCTCGATGTCGATTGGGCTGAACCGGTATCCGGAACTCGTCAACTGGCGAATATTGTCTGCTGCCGGCATGAGCAAAATAGCGGCTTGATTCTTGAGAGAAGCAGCCTTTTCAACAGTCTCTTGGACATGCTGCGCAACAAGCGGATTGAAATCTGGACGAAGATTGATATGGGGGATTGCAACAAACGATTCGCGGAGACGCGAGAGTCCCTCATTGGCGGGCTTAATTCGCTGTAGCAGAGTCAAAATTTCTGCTGTCGTCTGCGTGACCGGTTGCTGGGCAACGGGTTGCACCAAGCTCTTCAATCGCTCTAATGAACGCTTGCGTGAAATGATTCCTGCAGAGATGGCTTCGTTGGCGGCGTTGATTTGAACGGAGAGATCCATTGCAAACGCGCTGGGATCAAAGAAGCTGAAAACAATTCCGTGCTCAGCTCGTAATGCATCAACCATGGCAACCGCACGATCGATTTTTTCCGACCAAGCTGAAGATGAAATCTCCTGAGCAGTGACGTAGTTGATTGTCTGGCTTGAAGTTAAAAGCTTGATTGCATTTACTGCATCGACACCAAGCGAAGTAATGCCGTAGGTGAGTAATGGTTCAATGAGTGGACGTAAAGGAGCGCAATCTAATAATTGTCGCGTCAAGTCATTGAGCGCATTCGCCAGATCGTTACGGTTGATCTGCTCGCTATCCTCAAGAGAAGCGATTGACCATTCGGCATTGATATTGATTCGTGACGAACCAACAATTCCGGGGAGGTCCAAAAGCGCTGGGCGAATCTTGTCAATATTTCCTCCAATTTTTCCGAGAGTTGCTGGATCGACATCAATTGAATTTCCTGCGCCCAGCCGAACGACCTCGCGATGAGCGCCTAGGGCATTCTGTCCGACCTCATTTTTTGAAACCAGCGAATCTCGATAACGATTTAATCTCTCGCCGATTGCACCTACTTGAGCGGTTTCGCTTTCCCATTGGCCCGATAGGTCTTCGCCGATGAAATCTAAAGATTCCTTGAGCTGGATGCGAATGCTGTCGGGAGTTGTTGACTCGTGGTGCATCGTGATGCAGAAAGGGTCAAGGCCGATTTCGCGAAGCTTTTTAGCAACGCCTTCAAGTGCGACTTTTTTCTCTGCAACGAAGAGCACGCGACGTCCTATGGACATGTTGGCTGCAATCATGTTTGCAATCGTTTGCGACTTGCCAGTGCCTGGGGGGCCTTCAAGCACAAACGATTGACCCTCTAGTGACCAACGAACGGCGTTTACTTGTGATTCATCACAGTCAAACGGTGTCAGGATTTCCTCGGTGTAAGGAACGGTGTTCTGCTGGAGAGTGCTATTGCTTGAAGAAATGAGGTGCTTGACCACTGGATTGTTTTGGAAGCTCTCCCAGTTGGTTTGAATGTCTTTCCACATTCTGAATGTGGCGAAGTCAAGAACTGCAAGGTTGCATTCTTCTTCAATACGAATCGAAGCATGTTTGCTTTCGCCCAGCTTTTTGCGAATAGAAGAAATGGCCTTTTTCACGTCGATTCCCGCGTCGTCAAGGTCGGGCGTCTCCAAGTCGTCAAAAGTAAGTTTGAGTTCGCTGCGTAGTTTCTCCATGAGGCAATAGTTCGGAGAAATCTCTGCAGATTCTTCGGCAACTACGTTGAAGAGGTTGGCGGCAGAGCCGCTGATGCGCACTGGAATGACAAACAGTGGTGATCGAACAACTTGCCCAGCACGATTACCGTCGCCAGGAGTTTCCCAGACCATTGTGCCGATAGTTAAAAAGAGTTGATTCGTTGCTGACTGTGCCTCAACCGCATCAGCAGTTGACTTGAGGTTTCGGAATCGCCGAGCGACTTCTTTTTCATGTTCTTTGCCGTAAAGTTCAAAGGCTTTATCTCTTGCTGGCCCTGGGGGCGCTCCTTCTTCTTTCACCCAGTGCGCTGCTTGACCTTCAGCCGATTTTTGGAAATCTTGCATTGGGCCGATAGCGAGACGTTTAGATGATTTGAATTCGGCAACCTGATTTTCAATGCTGGGGTTAGTGATGAGATTTCCTGGCATATTGTGAATCGCTTGAAGTTTGACTGCATTTCCGCCGCTTATCGCATCTTCAACGAGAGCGAGCATTTCACCTGTCACTGGAATGTTGATGGCCGCTTTGTTAGCCGCTTTAGTAGGTAGAAACACTGGAGTTGACTTAAGGTTGATTAGGGGATTGCTATTAGAAATGTCAAGTAGTGCATCCATCCATCGACGAACGCGAGGCGGAATATTCCCTTTAGCCAACTTGGGTTTGCTTGGATCATCATTGATATCTTCGGGTTCTGAAACAAACTCTTCCGCCAGTTCTGTATCGTTTTCAGGCTGAACGAATTCAAGCTCGTTATCTGTCACGGTCGACCTAGGCGGGAGACGGCGAATGCCCGAAATGCTGGCCATTTTGGTGTTGACAAAAGCCTCAAACTCATGAATGTCGGTGGTGGCGAAATCCTGGTGCCGATTAACCGCGGCGTTGAAAGGCTCTTTGATTGAACGACAAATCATCGTGCTTTCAAATGAGGCAATGAAAGATTTTGCGACTAAGTCCTGAAAAATATTTGGATTCTCAACAACAGAGTCCTTCAAATTGAGCGGAATCACGCAGGCTCCGGGAAACGCGTGGCCTTCAACCAAGAAAAGTAAAGGATTCAATCCGGCTGCGGCCATGCACGAAGCTGCGAGCAAAGTTGAGTCTAAGCAGGTTGCAGCTTGTTGTTCGGCAATGACGTCTGGGGTTCGAATCTTTTGGCCGTAACCCTCAAAGGCTGCGGGAGGATTGCTGTATTCATAGTTTTGTGCTTGTAGTTCTTCAAATATTGCTTTCAGAACTTGATTCACGCGAGTATGAATTATCGGGAAAGTCTGTTCAAACTGATCTTTGCTAAATCTCTGATATCCATCGGTCGCACCATCGCCAGTTTCTTTGAAAAGGCGATCACGTACGCCAATCATTATTTGTGAAACGACTGGGTGATTAGGGAAAATGAAAGCGGCGAGTGTGCCGTAATCAAGTGTGCTGTGCATCCATTGGTCGTAACAGAGAAAGTCAATGGCGAATCGATGTTCGGAGATAATCGTGTCTTCGGCTTTGACTTGAATCAAAATATGTGCGGCGTTTGCTTCTTCAAGATCGGCGATTGCTTTGAGGTTGGGTTCAATTTGTGAAGCCTCAAATGAAATCTGGTCACGAACTGGAATGGTTCGGTAGGCGCGTACAATCGGGCGGGTGAGGTCCTGTCCAGTTGATGCGACAACTCTGACCGAAACAACCAGTTCGTCGGCATCGCCCACCCAGCTTTGATTTGTAACGATCAGTTGCCGAATCAACGGACGGTGACTTGCGGCGGGGTAGAAGTACTTCACATAGTCAATATCAATCTTGAAGCGGTCAACATTGATGACGTTGTTGAGTAGGGGATCGCCTACCGGGTTGTTCACGGATGACGAATTACTTGAGTCTGACATGGGTTCCCCTTTAACGACAATTGACTTCACGCTATAGGTTCATTCCTAAAGGGGTCAACGTGGGCAGTATTGTCTCGGATAAGTCAGTTTTTGGCTCTACATAGCCGATATTTTTGACAAACTGATTCGGCGTTGCCCGATCTTTTGGATAGGCCTAGCTAGCTTCCAAAGCTTCTTAGCGGGACCATCGTCATGGATTTCGAAATCCCAATTCTCGTTCATCACCACAACAACTAATAGTGTTGAAATTTTAGAGCAAATGGCGATGTCCCTACGCGTTCATAATCAGGTATAGCGTAAACTTCTTAACAATGTGTGTCGTAGTGAAGGGGTAGCCGAACATGGCAGCAAAAAAGAAGACTTCGAATAAGCCCATCAAAGCTCGCGAAGGTTCGCAAACCAAAATTGGTGCTTCGACACCCCCGGTAGGTGGGTCGAAAAGTGCTTCAACCTATGCTAACCATTCCGTCTGGGTGGCCCCCTCGGAGAAGAGTGTTGCGACTAACGCTTTTGAAAAGCGTTTGTGGGATGCCGCTGATCAGTTCCGCGCGAACTCAGGACTCAAGGCACAGGAATACTCCGGCCCGATACTTGGTCTGATCTTTTTGCGTTTTGCCGAAGTGCGTTTTGCTGTCCAATACAAAAAGCTTGAACAAGCAGGTTCGTCAGCGCGTCGCGGTAGTCGGGTGGACGATCCAACTGCTTACCACGCCGACAACATTCTCTATCTCGCTCCAGAAGCACGATTCGATTACTTGCTTAACTTGCCAGAGAGCGCCGATATTGGCGGCAAAGTCAACACTGCGATGCGTGAGGTTGAAAAACACAACTCTCAACTAGCCGGCGTATTGCCCAAGACCTTCAACATCTTCACAAGCAATCTGCTCAAAGAGTTACTGAAGAAAATCTCTGAGATTCCGGCATCACTTGACTTCGACGCGTTCGGTCGAATTTACGAGTACTTCCTCGGCGAATTTGCAATGAGTGAGGGTCAGGGCGGTGGTGAGTTCTATACGCCTGCAAGCATCGTGCAATTACTAACTCAGGTCATTGAGCCCTACCACGGCCGTATTCTTGACCCAGCATGTGGTTCAGGTGGCATGTTCGTGCAGTCAGCACGATTCGTCGCAGAACACCACAAAAACCCCGCTGCTGAATTATCAATTTGTGGCGTTGAGAAGACTGATGAGACTGGCCGACTTGCGCGCCTCAACCTCGCGGTTCATGGACTTGAAGGCGACGTTCGACATGGCGGCAATATCAATAGCTACTACGACGACCCTCACTCGGCGACGGGGCAGTTCGACTTCGTGCTTGCCAACCCGCCATTCAATGTGAACGCTGTTGACAAAGAGCGCCTGAAAGACATGGTCGGTGCCGGACGACGCTTCCCATTCGGTTTACCGAATACTGACAACGCTAACTATCTCTGGATTCAACTCTTTTATTCTTCATTGAATAACAAAGGTCGCGCTGGCTTCGTAATGGCCAACTCTGCGTCCGATGCTCGCTCGTCCGAACAAGATCTTCGACAGAAGTTGATTGAAGCCCAAGCAGTTGATGTGATCGTTGCAGTAGGACCAAACATGTTTTATACCGTGACACTCCCCGTGACGCTGTGGTTCCTCGACCGTGGTAAAGCAAAGACAAAGCGCGCAGACAAAGTGCTCTTCATTGATGCACGAAACATCTACCGACAGATTGATCGCGCGCATCGCGACTGGACGCCCGCACAAACTGGCTTCATCGCCAACCTGGTACGCCTTTATCGCGGGGAAGCCGTCGACCTCACCGTCGGCGGTGCTGAAACAGAAACCAAACTTCACGAAGTATTCGGCAAGAAGCCCTCATACTCCGATGTGCTTGGATTGTGTAAGTCCGCAACTCTCGCAGAGATTGAAGCACAAGGCTGGTCACTCAACCCTGGTCGCTATGTCGGTGTCGCACCAGGTGAAGATGTGAGTGACGAAGACTTCAAAACGCTCTTTCAAACTTTGAACGAGGAACTAGAAACCTTGAATGCTCAGGCGCGGATACTGGAGCAAACCATCGCCGCCAACGCGGCTGGGTTCTTGGAGTTATAGGAATGTCGAAGTGGAGCAGTGCATCTTTGGGCGAGGTGGCGGATCTTGTCCTGGGGAAGATGCTTGACCAAGCAAAGAATCTTGGAGAACCACTTCCGTATCTTGGGAATGTGAATGTTCGTTGGGGTGAGTTCGATCTACATAACTTGCGGACTATGCGATTTCAGCCTCATGAGCGGGAACGCTACGGGCTTAAATTCGGTGACATCGTCATGTGCGAAGGCGGTGAACCAGGGCGGTGTGCCATTTGGAAGAATCAATTTCCCGGAATGATGATTCAGAAGGCTTTGCACAGAATCAGGCCACTAGATTTTTTGGATTACCGTTTTTTGTACTACAACCTTCTTGACATCGGGAAAAACAAAGGCTTCGACCAATATTTCACAGGCTCAACTATCAAGCATCTGTCGGGCGAAAAATTGGCCAAGGTGGAGGTTAATTTCCCCCCACTCCCGACACAGCAACGCATCGCAGGTATCTTGTCGGCTTACGACGAGTTGATCGAGAACAGCCAGCGGCGCATCAAGATACTGGAGTCAATGGCTCGTGCTCTTTATCGCGAATGGTTTGTTTACTTCCGTTATCCCGGCCACGAATCAGTCCCGCTCGTGCCGTCGGCACTAGGTGATATCCCTCAGGGGTGGGAGGTAAAGAATTTAGGTGCGCTTCTCACCTATAACCGGTCTGCAACAAAGCCAGGGCCACACCTTGAAGGCAGACGATATGTGCCGATTGACTGCTTGCCTGCTAAGAGTCTTGCATTATTGGATGCCAAGCCCATTGCTGAAGCGCAGAGTAGCCTGCAACTTTTCGAAACTGGCGACATTCTTTTCGGTGCCATGCGTCCCTATTTCCATAAAGTTGTGGTTGCGCCGTTCCCCGGCGTCACGCGTACCACATGTTTTGTGTTCAAGCCTCAGAGGCCCGACTGGTATGCCTATGCAGCAATGACCGCGTTTGACGAGGCGACCGTAGCCTACGCCAATGCCCACAGCCAAGGCGCGACCATCCCCTATGCGGTATGGGATGGTGCACTCTCGCAAATGCCAACTATTTTTCCTTCGCCCGAGTTATTACAACGGTTTGACGCAGTTGTAAGACCGTTGCTTACTTTGCTTGCGCAATCATTCTTTGTCTTAGGCAATGCCTCCAGCACACGTGACCTGCTTTTGCCACGTTTGCTTTCCGGACAGATCGAAGTTTCCGGCGACCATCAAACAGGTGCTTTATGAATGCTCAAGACCTCCCACTTATTCAGTTACTCGACGGTTCCAAGCAATTCATAGTGCCGATCTTTCAACGTGACTACTCCTGGGGTACCAAGCATTGCCAGCAGTTGTTGAACGACATTCTTCGGGTTGGAGCAGACCCGAATATGAAAGCACACTTTCTTGGATCGGTTGTCTATATTGCTGCTGAAGACAATCAAGCTGCAATTCCCCGTTGGCTGGTCATCGACGGTCAGCAGCGACTCACGACTATCACGTTGTTACTCACCGCTTTACGGGACCACATCCTTGCGGAGCTATCTACCGACGATTCAATTCCGTCATCCGAAGAAATTGACGATCGATTTCTTCGTAACCGACACGGCAAAGGTGACCGCAAGAACAAGTTGATGCTGAGACGTGCTGATAACGATGCCTTGACTGCTCTCATATCAAGAGATTCGGTCGGAGGCGATGCGACAGAAGCTGTCCGAGAAAATTACGAGTACTTTCGTAAGCAGCTCGTAGGATCCGATGTCCAGCAAGTTTATGCTGGCATCGCGAAACTAGTAATAGTAGATGTCAGCCTTACGCGCGGCCATGACGATCCGCAGATGATTTTTGAGAGTCTTAACTCAACTGGTCTTGATTTAACTCAAGCTGACTTGATTCGTAATTTTGTGCTGATGCGCCTAGACGACGAGGAACAAACTCGACTCTACGAAGAGTATTGGCGTCCAATTGAACTTGCCTTCGGCAACCAGTATCGAAGTGAATTTGATGAGTTTTGCCGCGACTATCTAACTCTCATGCTGAAGCCAAGCAAACAGTTCCGCGCCGACACGATTTACCATCACTTTCGAGAATTCTTCCACAACCAAACTGCTGAAAAGTCTGTAGAAGATGTTTTGCGCGAGTTGCGACGTTTCGCGAACTTCTATGCGCGGTTCAGCCTTGGTCAAGAAGCTGATCAATTGTTGGACAAGCCTTCATCACGATTGCGTAAACTTGTCAAGGTCGCATCCCCGTTAATGCTCAAACTCCACGATTGTCATAATCGAGTTGAGCAATTCGACAGCCAAGCATTTCAAGAAGCTATTGAGTTGTTAGAAAGTTATGTTTTCCGTCGCTCAGTCTGTGACATGCAGACCCGAAGCTTGTACCAGATCTTCGCAAGTATTGCGTACAAGGTTCGAGATGATTCACCTCTGATGAGTCTGAAAGTGGCTCTTTATCGGATCGGCAGAAAGCGACGATTCCCATCAGATAGCGAGTTCCGCGATGCTTTAGAAGCGCGTGACATCTATGCGATGAGTAATTGTTTTTATCTACTTGACCGCCTCGAAAATGACAGCAAGGAGAAGATTGATACATCTCAATTCACTATCGAGCATGTGCTGCCACAGAATGAGAATCTCTCGGCCTCATGGAAGGAGATGCTTGGACTTGAGTGGAAGAAGATTCAGGAGACATGGTTGCATCGATTGGGCAATTTAACGCTGACGGCATACAACTCCGAATACAGTGACCGGCCTTTTCAAGAGAAAAAGACGATGACAAAAGGATTCAACGAGAGTCCTCTACGCCTCAATCGCTACATCCGAGAGAGTTCTAAGTGGACGGCAACTGAAACTGAGGAACGCGGAAAGACGTTGGCTCTGCAAGCCACCCGAGTCTGGCCTAGGCTTGTGGTCGACATGGATGCAGTTCGTCAGGCTGAACTTCGTGAACACCAGAATGCAGCCTCAAATTTTAATATCGACACGGTTGGATTCGATACCGAAGCACAGGCGCTTTTCGACGAAATCCGGCCACAAATAGTCAAGTTGGGTGAGGATGTATTTGAGCAGTGTGCGGCCAAGAGTGTGGTCTATCGGGTTTTTGATCACTTCATTGAAATTCTTCCGCGCGCTAAGCACATTCTCATATTGGCGAATATTGATTTCAATGAAATAGTCGATCCCTCTGGAATTGCACGCGACGCATCCGACCGGGCTTTCATTATCAATGCCAGTGAGTCAGGGGACGTGCTGTTCTCCCTAAAGAACACTTCACAGATTCCGGCAGCGATGGAGATCGTGCGCCAAGCTTATGAACAGGTGACCGAATAACCATGTCTCACGCTTATTCTGAAGACCAACTAGTTGAACAACCAGCTATCGGCCTATTTGCAGAACTTGGCTGGCAGACATTGTCAGCGATGGAAGAAGTACTTGGAAACGGCGGCACTCTCGGACGCCAAACAAAAAGTGAAGTAGTACTAACGGAACGTTTGCGCGCGTCCTTGGTAAAACTAAATGCAGACCTTCCAACTGAAACGATCGAAGCTGCAGTTGATGAGATAAGCCGCGATCGTTCTGCGATGAGTCTGGAATCTGCTAACCGCGAGATTTATCAGTTACTTAAAGATGGCATCAAGATTTCCATTCCTGACCGCGAACACGGTGGCCAGAAGGTAGAACGCCTGCGGGTAGTCGACTGGGAGCAGCCAGAGCAAAACGATTTTCTGTTAGTGAGTCAGATGAGCGTGGTCGGAGCCCTCTACACCTGCCGACCCGATCTCATCGGCTTCGTAAATGGCCTGCCATGGGTCGTTATCGAACTCAAAAAACCCACCGAACAAGCCCGGTCTGCGTTTGACGACAATCTCACCCATTACAAACAAGAGATTCCGCAACTCTTCTGGTACAACGCATTTTTGATCGCGAGTAATGGCACTGACAGCAGGGTTGGTTCTCTCACCGCAGATTGGGGGCGCTTCTTTGAATGGAAGCGCATTGAAAGCGAGAACGAACCGCGTCGTGTTTCCCTAGAAGTGATGCTGCGTGGTACATGCGATCGCAATCGATTGCTTGACTTAGTGGAGAACTTCACTCTCTTCTCAGAACATAAAGCGGGCGTTGTCAAAATTCTCGGGCAGAACCACCAATTCCTTGGAGTTAACAACTCCATAGTTTCGATGTTGGAAGCCAAAAAACTAGGCCATGGCCGTGGCGGTGTTTTTTGGCAGACACAGGGCAGTGGTAAGAGCTTCTCGATGGTTTTCTTTGCTCAAAAAGTAATGCGCAAACTTTCTGGCAACTGGACTTTTGTCGTTGTTACTGACCGAGTTGAGCTAGACGAGCAGATCGCCAAAACGTTTAAAACTGTTGGTGCTGTGAGCGAAGCCGAAGGTGATGTTTGCCATGCCTCAAGTAGCGCTCACTTGCGAGAGCTACTGCAAGGAAATCACCGTTACGTATTCACGTTGATTCAGAAGTTTCAGATACCGGAAGAACTGACAGATCGCACAGACGTCATAGTTCTCTCAGACGAGGCCCACCGCAGCCAATACGACACACTTGCGGTGAACATGCGTGCATCGCTGCCGAAAGCAATGTTCTTGGCGTTCACAGGAACGCCACTCATTTCAGGTGAAGAACGAACCAAAGATGTCTTTGGTGACTATGTCTCTATCTATGACTTCCAGCAATCAGTAGAAGACGGCGCAACAGTGCCATTGTTCTATGAGAATCGAACGCCCGAATTGGAACTCATCAACCCTGATCTAAATAGCGAGATCTACAAGTTGATTGAAGACGCCGAACTTGACGATGATCAAGAAGAGAAGCTTGAGAAGGTCCTTGGGAAGCAGTACAACCTGATTACTCGCGACGATCGCCTAGAGACAGTGGCACAAGACATTGTTCTGCATTTTCTCGGACGTGGGTTTGTGGGCAAAGCGATGGTGGTATCAATCGACAAAGCCACAGCACTCAAGATGCACGACAAAGTAAGGAAACACTGGGCCATCGAAATGGCCCGGGTGCGAAAAGAACTTGGCCGAAATGATTTGCGTAGGTCTGAACAAGTAGCACTACAGCAACGATTAGATGTCCTGACATCGACGGATATGGCGTTAATTGTTTCTCCTGCTCAAAACGAAATCGAGCAAATGAAAAAGCTTGGACTCGACATTGAGCCGCATCGCAAGCGGATGAAGGAATCGCAACCGGGACTCGATGAGAAGTTCAAAGACACTGAAGACAATTTGCGGCTCGTCTTTGTTTGCGCAATGTGGCTAACTGGTTTTGATGCTCCAAGCTGCTCAACCATATACCTCGACAAGCCAATGCGTAACCACACATTGATGCAAACAATTGCACGCGCAAACCGAGTGTTCCCTGGCAAATACAACGGGTCCATCGTGGACTATGCCAACGTGTTCGCTTCACTCGAAAGGGCGCTCGCAATTTATGGCGCCGGCAAGGCTGGAGCCACGCCTGTCAAGGATAAGGAACAGCTCGTATCTGCTCTACGGGATTCGGTGGCTGCCATAACAAAGTTCTGCTCCGACCACGGGGTCGACCTTGCAGCCATGGAGGCACTACCCCTTGGAGGAATGGAGCGACTGTCCGCAGTTGAGAACGCAGTTGACGCACTGATCGGCCCTGACTCTGTGCGACAGGATTTCTTGTCTCTTGAGAGGTTGGTTGACACCCTCTATGGTGCCGTTAAACCAGACTTGGCCGCGATTGAGTTCGCGCATCGCATTAGAGGAGTGTCAACTTTGGCGGGAGCAATCCGTGCCAAGCTGCGTCCTAACTCACCTGACATCACAAGTATTCTGAAACAGATTGATGATTTACTTGATGAGTCAATTACGGGAATACATATCCGCGAAGACGGACCTTCGGCGATCGACCTCTCAAAGATCAACTTTGAGGCATTGGCTAAACGATTCAAAGAATCGAAACACAAGAACACAGACCTCGCAGTTTTGAAGGCGACGATCGCTGCAAGGCTTTCTGACATGGTGCGTTTAAACCGTACGCGGACAGACTTCACCGAAAAGTTCGAGGCCTTAATTGAGAGTTATAACAATGGCAGCCGCAATATCGAACAACTCTTCGAAGAGCTTCTGAAACTTTCTAATAGCCTTGACGAAGAACAAGAGCGCCACGTTCGTGAGAGCCTGACAGAAGAAGAACTGGTGATCTTTGACATTCTGACTCGTTCAGCTCCAGATCTATCTACAGCTGAGCGAAATGAAGTGAAGAAGGTTGCCAAAGACTTACTTTCAAGGCTCAAAGAACTGCTCGTGCTCAATTGGCGACAGAAGGCAGCGGCACGTTCAACACTAAAACTTGCGATCGAAGACACGCTTGACACATTGCCCGAGTCCTACGACCGTGTTCTGTATTCACAGAAATGTTCGTTGGTTTTCGAGCATGTATATGAGAGTTATCCTGAGAAAAACACTGGAATTTACGCTGAAGCAAGTTGATCCCGATGACATTTCGAACTGACGATACGGAGAAATGATGCTGCCTACAAAGCTTTACGTCATCCCTTTCTCTGGTGATGGGAAATTGCCGGGCATGGAGATAAGTGGATTTGATCCTCCTCCAGGTATTGGCTCAACGGTGATTGCCGTACCTGAAATTGAAGGAAAAGCGTTACGAGCGATTGAGTGGATATACACAGTCACCGATGTCGAACCAAATGATGATTCAGATTGGCCGTGGTCTCTCATATTGAAAGCCAAGAAGGTGAAAACGCCTCGTCGATGGTTTGATATAGCGACGGAAGTCAGCAACCAAGGGCTTAAAGAGGTTTTCGCGTCGCACGGAAAAGGTGAGCGAATCAACCATCAACCGACAATCCAATTGATCTATGAAATGCTAGGAGAGGCGTAGTGGGAGTTCCGCCGCTGGATGCCCAATGGTATTTGCCAACCCTCGTGACTGTTCTCGCCGATGGAGACTGGCTGTCGGGGTTTGAATTTTGCGCCAAACATTATGTGCAAATTCATGTCATTACAGCTTGGAACCCAGGAGATGAACGCCCCGGTGAAGCAATCAATGACTCGCAAAACGAACAGCTGCGACTGGATGTTTCGGCACTTGGATTTGAATGTTTTGAAGCTCTCGGAAGTGATCCGAACTCGCCACATGTAGAGAAGAGTTGGGCGATCGTTGGGATGGCAGATGAAATTGCAATTGATCTCGGCAAGAAATATGGACAGGTTGCTGTGTTTCGAATCACGCAATCGCGCCAGTCGGTCCTTGGTTGCTTGAGCGACTGGGAGGTGAGTAGGGGCAACCGCACTCCAATCGGAATAAATCACGTTGCTGAATGGATTAATGAAACTTCAAAGCGAAATCATGCTTACTTGCAGTCACTTTTGGATCGTTACTTCGGAAAAGGTTCGGAGTATGTCGGCTATCAAGGACGACAATTTGAGTGGTTTGTGGGAAAAAGCAAAAAGGGTTCTTTTACCAGTGAAGATCTCTTGGCTATCGGAGCCCTGAGCGTTCAAGTTCCAGCTTCTACGGCGCGAAAACTGATTGAGGATGAGAACAAAGTATTCGGCGCACTAATTGGTCGTTGTCACGTTTTCGCCGAAAAGAATCAGACTCAAGAGCAAAGAGACTGGTTATGGAAAGACAAAAGCCCATTCAATGAACTCCATCTTGCTTTGAATAACAAGTCGTTGCCGGGTGTTGGAAAGGTCGTCCGTTCCAAACTAATGGCGGCAAAGTTTCCAGAATTGATTCCTATTCGAGATTCAAGAGTTGAAGCATTGCTTGAATGTTCAGGTCACGACGAATGGTGGAAGCCCATGCATCAATTACTTTCAGAGACTCGAAAAGCACTTTCATCTTTAGAGATTTTCAACGCCTCAATTGAAGTTTCCCTGCTTCGAAAATTGGACGTTGTGCTTTGGATGGAAGCCAGCGATCGTGAAGTGACGAATTTGAAAAGTGAGGTTTCGTGATGATGACCCCAGATGGTATGGCATCGGCTATTTCGCAAGCGTTTCGCATCTGTTGCACCCGAAAAGGGCTAGATGCCGGGACACTCGCCAGTAAGGCCAACTGTGAAGTATCGATCATTGAATTGATCTTTGAGTCAGATTTTGACGCATGTTTCGCCTTGCGCGAGAATTATTTTGATAGGGGATCAATTCAACGTCAACTTTGCGACTTGATTGGTTTGACCCCTCGCATCTGCCCCGAAATTGATGTTGACAAGATCTTCTAATCAAAATAGAAGGGTTCACCGTAGGCCATGCCTCGTGAGTTCTCGGCGGCAGCCAAGCCATTCTCGTAGGGCTCTTGATGGAAGTACTCGCCCGTTCGAAGAATGCTCCTTGCCAGCATTGCCTCACGGGCCATGTTCCAGAAAATTTGCGTAAAGAACCACTGCAGATCTTCTTCGGTAAGCAGAGTTGACCACGAAGAGGGAACGAAAAGTGTGAAGATCATTTCATCATCTCGAAAATTCCAGGAACCCAAACCGTGCAACGCTCCGCAAGCGTTTGAATTTGGGGCGTCGTTCAACTCAAAAACGAGAAAATCGGC
>Ga0209442_1001171_pt1 | contig 15038 bp, 12 predicted proteins | sample LauGreSBDMM110DD_2_FD_187565 | JGI IMG/M metagenome (GOLD analysis project Ga0209442, IMG submission 187565) | Freshwater lake microbial communities from Lake Michigan, USA - Sp13.BD.MM110.DD (SPAdes) (version 2) | ecosystem: Environmental > Aquatic > Freshwater > Lake | place: Lake Michigan...
TCAGCTTTGACCTTTCGCAGTGGGTTCAGGGGAAGGGCAGTAGAACGACCTCGCCGGGGCGATCCACCCCATCTGGGCAATGCACGATGACAGCCTGTCCTGGAGCCCAGTGGCTGCGCTCGATCATTGACAAGCCAACGTTACGTTTAAGACGCGGTGACCACATGGCCGAAGTGATCTGTCCAACCTTCACATCGTCAGCCTTCACTGGCCAGGGTTTGCCGCAGACGGGACCCGGACCTCCATCAAAAAGAACGCCTCGAATCTCCCTTTGGTGCCCCTGGGCTGAGATACTCTGCAGGGCTTTGAGACCCAGGAAATCGACAGAGCCGTCTAGCGTGCAGAATTTACCCATGCCACATTCAAGAGGATTGTTTTCAAGGGTGAATTCATTGCCGTAGGACAGCAGGCCGCCTTCTACGCGCTCGATCAGGTTTGGGCAGCCGGGGGAGATATCGTAGGCCTGCCCGGCCTTCCAGATCTGATCCCACAGCGCGCTGCCAAGGCTGCTGTCGTTCAAGTAAATCTCAAATCCGCCCTGCTTGGAGTAGCCACCGCGCTGGATCAGTTGGCGCGTACCTTTGAAGTCGACAAAATCAAAATTGTAAAAACGAATATTGCGTACAGCTTGACCAAATATGCTGGCCAATAGGTCCTCGGCTTTGGGGCCTTGTATTGCAAGCACAGAGACGTCTGGTTCGATCACCTTGACATCGAGCCGTGCACCCAAGGCCAAACCTTTGGCCCAGAGCAATACATCTGAGTCGGCAATCGAAAGCCAGAAACGATCCTCAGCCAGCTTGAGTAGCACCGGGTCATTGACCATACCACCTCGTTCATCAACCAGAGGCACATACATGCACTGGCCTACCCTGGCCTTGCTGATGTTGCGTGGCGTCATCCATTGCACAAGGCGTGCCGCGTCAGGGCCGGTGATCTGCACCTGCCGCTGGCATGAAACGTCCCAGAGCTGAACATGCTCGCGCAAGTGCCAGTAGTCCTCTTCAACGGTCTTTTGAAACGCCTTGGGCAACAGCATATGGTTGACAACGGAAAAGCCGCGCACACCGTGCTGCTCAACGCGATCGGTGTAGGGTGTGCGCCGTATGCGGCGCGACATGTTCAGGCCTGAGGTGGACATGGAAGTGATCCCTTGAGGTTTACGAGTTCAAATGCGAGCTGCTGATGTATCAGGCGAATCCCCGCCGGGGTCAGTCCAACTTGATGCCGGAGCTCAGAATCAGCTCGGACCAGCGTGCCGACTCCGCGCGCACATAAGCGCTAGCCTGTTCAGGGGTTGTGGGTTCGGCCAAGCCGCCGCTGGAGGAGATCCAAGTCTGCAAGTCCGGCTGCATGATGATTTGACGGACTTCATCGGCCAAACGGTTGCGCACCGGCGTTGGCAGTCCGGCCGGTGCTATCAGTGCCAGCCAGCCCTCAGTGATGAGGCCGGGAAAACCTGCTTCAACTACGCTGGGGACGTTCGGCAAAGCGGGGTGGCGCTGTGCGCTGGTGATGGCCAACGGTCGCAACTGACCGGAGCGAACGAAGGGCATTCCGGCTGTGACGTTTTCGACCAGCATCGCGGCGTGTTTACCTAGCACCAGAGAAGCAGCTGCGGCGGTTCCCCGGTTTGGCACATGGGTCAACTTTGCGTTGGTGGTGCGGACCAATTGCTGACCCACCAAGTGCATGATAGAGCCGGTCCCGGCGGATGCGAAGTCCAATCCGTTTGGAGTGGCTTGCGATTGTTGGACCAACTCCTTCAAGCTGGTGATGGGGGAGGCCGGGTCGACCATGAACAACATGGGCCCGCGGTAGACAATCGCGATCGTGGTGAAGCCAGTTTGCGCGTCATAGGGCAACTTTGAGTAGAGCGTCGGGTTTAGAGCAAGTTGACCGATCCCGCCTATGCCTATGGTGTAGCCGTCGGCCGGCGCTGCGGCGATGGCAGTTACCCCGATGCTGCCGCTGGCACCTGGCTTGTTGTCGACTACAACCGCCTGGCCAAGGCTGCGGGATAGCCGCTCGCTAATCATGCGCGCGACCAGATCGGCCGAATTACCCGGAGGCTGCGCCACTATGAGCTTGATGGGTCGGTTGGGATATGTCTGTTGTGCCCAAGCATTGCCTGCTGCGATCAATGTCAGTAAAGAAAGGGCTTGGGCCCAGATTACGATTGACAAACTGAAGTTCATTTGCTCATCCTTTTGAATAATTTAGGAATTTTGGGCACTGCCTGTGTCGCATTTGGGAAAGTGACTATGCGGGTGCAGTCAGCTTGACAACCACACGCTGTACCCGTTGGGGGCCATCACCAGAGGCATGTGGTACGCCCCACGCGGATCTGGCATACAAAACCGTATCACTACCTCTTTTTGGATGCGCAGGCCCGGCAGCTTCAGACCCAGTTTGTCGAAGTAGGCCCCTGTCTGGAACACCAGTTCGTAGTCTGCCGCTGTGTCGACCATGGCCGGCTCGATGAGTTGCGACAGGCGGCCGCCGGCGTCGGTACGGCTGATAAAGACGTCGATGCGTTCGCCGCTGGGGGCAATTTTTAGCAGCGTAATGTCGACCGCAGCCGCATGGCTGCCATCGACCGAATTCAGGGTGTGGGTGCTTAAAGTTGCCATTTTGCGCTCCTATTCGATCGACGCTTTATCGCGTTTGCTGGTAGTGGCTAACACGATGGGGCTGATGACGCCCTTGGCTTTAACGTTGACGCAGGCCGTCTTACCGCTGGCGATAGCGCGGCGAATCGCTGGCCCCAAATCTTCTCGCCGTTCGACCAATTCGCCATGGCCGCCCATGCCCTGAAAGAGACTGTGGAAGGGAATGTCTCTGAAGTCGGTGGCGAAGTGTTTGCCATTAGCAAACAGGCGTTCTTGTTGCTGCGAAATGCAATCAAGACCGCCGTTGTTGTCAATCACCACGACGATGGGCAACTCCTCCTGGAACGCTGCCTCGATCGACAGGCCGCCGGACAAAAATGCCCCATCGCCGCTGATGAGCACCACCGTGGACTCAGGATGCGTGTTCTTGGCGGCCAGGGCAAGCGAAACACCCACCCCCAGCAGGCTGAAACTGCCCGGGTGAAGGATGCCGGCCAGTTGCTGCCCGTGCCAACCGGCCAGGTTGACAGCAATCTCAGACCAGAAATGGGTGTTGCCTCCATCAAAAACCAGCCAGTCCTGGGCGCCCATCTCGGCCTGCACATCCAGTGACAATTGCAGGGGGTGGATTTTGCCGCCGTGGAGGGCGGTGGCATCGGTGTCCTCCTTCAAATCGGCCAGGGTCTTGCTCACCCAATCGCTACGCCATTGGCGGTTCATGTCAAACCAACTGCGATCGAGCGTCCAAGCACCTTTAGCCTTGAGCGACATCAGTGCGTCCAGAAAGGCACCAGGGTCACTGAGCAATACGTGGTCAGCCGAGCGGTTCATTTGGATCTCTTCGTCCGATCCGTTGACACACACCAGTTGCAGTGAATCCGGAAACAGTGGCGCATTGCCGAAATTCATCTGGTTGTCCAGGCGACCACCGATCATGATGACCAGATCGCAGGCTTCTAGTGCTTGGCGGGAAGGTTGGTACTGATGGATATCAGCCAAGCCCATATAGGCTTCGCAGTGTTCGCCGAGCAGCTTTTGGTGATAAGGGATGTTGAAAATCGGGATATTCAATGCGCTGGCGGTAGCTTCCAACTTGGGTGCATTGCCCGACCACCAGACACCGTGTCCACCGATAAAAATCGGCCTTTTGGCGGCCGCGACCAAAGCCAGCAGGGGCTCCAAAGCGTCTGGATCAGGCCAGGCACGGGGAGGGCGAGCGGCTGTTCGGAGATAGGGCCTTTCGTCCCGCCCAGCATCGACCGGAAAGGAAGAAAACATGATGTCTACAGGAAGACTAAGGTGCACCGGACCCGGGTAACCACTGGTGGCGATTTTCCAGGCTCGGTCCACGCATTCGCTGATGCGGGTGCCGTCAGTGATACCCACACTGTGCTTGGTCAGAGGCGCGGCAATTGCCACATCGTCGATCTCCTTGAAACCACCGGCACCCTTGCGTTTAAGCGTGCTCGAGCCGGTCACAAAAATGACAGGCGAACGTTCGCCCCAGGCCTCCATCATGGCCGGCACGGCATTGGCGAAGCCCTCGGGCCCGACCAAGCACACCGCCGGCTTTCGGGTGATGCGGGTATGGGCATCGGCCAGGTGGCCGGCCACCTGTTCATGCGGGCAATTGATGACGCGCGTACCGCATTCCATAAAGCCTTCCAGTGCTGGATTGCAGAACCCGCCAGAAAGTGTAAAGACGTGTTCAACTCCCTTTTCAATCAGGGCTCTGGCCAATATGGCGCCGCCACGAAGAGTATGATTTTTTGGGTTTGACATGGTGTTTCCCTAGGTTGGTTTCAACTGAGCGGCGCCGCAAGGTGGGTGGTGTTGATGTCGTTGATATCGGACAAGCTAATCTGGGCCATGGCCACCAACAGGGATTCCACGATGGCATCGAGCAAGCTGGAAAGTCCGCGGGCACCGTCTGCGCCCAAGGCATAAAGTAGCGGGCGGCCCAACATCACGAAGTCGGCGCCGCTGGCAAGTGCTTTAAGAATATCTTCGCCAGAGCGGATGCCACTGTCAAAAATGAGCGGAAAGTCCGGCCCCAAGGCCGCCCGCACCTCAGTTAGGGCATTGATGGCTGCCGGTGCGCTGTCAAGTTGGCGACCGCCGTGGTTGGATACATAGATAGCATCAGCGCCAGCCGCCCGTATGCGCTGCGCGTCATCGGGGTTAAGCACACCTTTCACGACAAGCTTACCTTTCCAGCGCCTTCGAAGTTGGTCCAAAAAGTCCCAATTAGCGCCTGCACGGCTGGCATAGCGGTCAAAGCTTTTACCCCCAGGGGTGGCATCGAAATTGGCCGCTGCCGGCACACCCGCAAGCAGGCTCGCCAGCGACCAATGCGGATGACGCGCAAAGTCCATGAATTGCTGGGTTCCGATGCGAAACGGCATGTTGAAACCGTTGCGCTGATCGCGTGGCCGTGGAGCGACGCGTGGTACATCTACCGTCAGAATAAGCACCTGGTAGCCGCAAGCCTCGGCCCGGTCCACCAAAGCCCAGGCACTCTCAAGCGAGCCTGTCACGTAAAGCTGAAACCAGGCGAGCGCTCCAGCTTGTTCGGCCATACTCTCCAAGGTCGTCGAGGCCGCGGTGGAGATGCCATGCGGCATGCCTCGCTTGACGGCCTCGGCTGCCAGCATCCCGTCTGCCCCTGGCCAAGCCAGGTTGCACATGCCCATGGGCGCGATCCCAAAAGGCAGACTCAGGTTCTGGCCCAGTAAAGTCTTGGTCAGCTGATACTGCTGGGTTGGTGCGAGCACGCGGGGCATCAGACGCAGATGCTCCAGTGCGGCCAAGTTGTTGGCGGCAGCGGATTCATTGCCAACGGCTCCGTCGATGTAATCAAACACGATACGGGGCAGTCGCCGATGCGCCTTATGGCGTGCGTCATCACTAACGAATAGGCTGTTGCGGCTCACGGTTTGCGCAGTCTTTGGGTTAAATTAAGGGGACCTGTTCCGACGGCGAATGAGAATATTTTTAAGTCTTTTGAACCATCTGACAAACGATTAAATATGCGCTATGCATCAAAATTAGTTTATCAATACACTTTCAATTATGAAAATCCAGCTTCACAGTTTGCCGTTGACAGCACTGCGATCGTTTGAGGCTGCGGCACGTTTGCTCAGCTTCAAGGCTGCAGCCGAAGAACTTCGCGTAACTCCCACCAGCGTCAGTAACCAGATCCGGCGGCTTGAAATGCAATGGGGTTGTCTCTTGTTTGTGCGAAAGACGCGCAAAGTCTTTCTCACTGATGCGGGGCGATCACTGGCGCGAGTGACCAGTCGGGCCTTTGAGGACATCCTGGCTGAGGTCCAAACCCACATCTCATCGAATCGCATTACCGTCACACTTGCTTTGGGCCCGATCTTTGGTTCCCGCTGGTTGATTCCCCGGCTCAGCAAGTTTTATCGATTCAATCCCAATATCGAACTTGTGCTACATCACGGCTCACGCATAACCAGCGCTGAGCAATTGACGGCCACGATCGCAGTAGATTGGGGTCTGGGCGACTGGCCGGGTCTGGATGCCCGCCGTTTGCTTGACATCGTTTATCGGCCCATCCTGAGCCCGAAGCTGCTGGCCGATGGCGGTGGAATCAAGAGCCCAAGTGACCTGACCCGCTACCCCATCATCCATCAGTGGGACAGGGAGGAGTGGAATGCCTGGCTCAAATTAGTTGGCCACCCCGATCTGGGATTTGCCCGTGAAACCATCATGCGCGATTCAAATTTGGCACTACAGGCCGCCATGGACGGACAAGGCGTGGTCATGGGCACTTTCCCTTTTTTGGACAGTGAACTGTCGTCGGGGCGACTGGTCTGTCCCTTTCCTGATGAACTGAGTCCTGAGCGCGGCTATTACTTGCTCAGCCGCCCAGGCGCGCGCTCTGTTCCGGCGGTCAATGCCGTGTGCGCCTGGATTGAGGCCGAGGCCGCTTCGCCGCTTTGAGTTGCACGCGTGATTCGGTAAGCACCCGCACCAGCGCGGGCGGAGAAAGTCGACGATTGTCCATATCCATCGATCAGCAAAGCGACCCCATCATCTATTGCCACACCATCAGGCAGTTCAGCCTGTGCGATGGCGGCGGCTAACGCCGGTTTACGCTGTGGCTCACTGTCATAGTGAGGACAACAACTGCCGGCCACCAATCCGATGCCGGATACTGGTTGCAGGCCCAGGCCAGCTGTGTCTGAAAGGGCACTTTCGAACCAGACGCTGGCGCCTGCACTGACACCCGCCATTAAAACGCCCCGTCTGGCAGCGTCAATCAAAACCTGATCCAGTCCGCTTTGGCGCCAATGGTTTATCAACCGCAGGGTGTTGCCTCCGCCCACGTAAATGATGTCTAGAGCCTGTGACCAGCGCGCCGTGTGCTGCGCATCACTGCCCGGGGCAAGGTGCGTGGCATGCTCTGAAAGCGTGCCGAAACGTTCATAAAAACGGCTGATTTTTATCGGGTCGTCGTCACTGGCGGTTCCAATAAAGCCCACACGAGGCCGCTGGCAACCCGATACCGCCACAATGAAATCTTCAAGTTCAGGGTCAGTTTTGTGGGTAAAACCGCCTCCACCAATCGCAATGAGACGTTGGATTAGCTTCATGGCTGCATTGTATTATTCGGTTTCGCCATTTGTTCGTGCAAAAGTGCAGATGCCTATACCAATGGCGCAAAAAGACTTGACAGACAATATTCGATACGAAAATTTTTAGTCCATAGCGTGCATAAATGTTGCTTATGAGAACTTCATTTCCTGGACAAAATTTGATAGTCTTCATTTTCTAATAAATAGAACATCTGGTTTATTTCGCGTAAATTATCAGGAGACTTGCTATGAATAAATTTGTATTTTCTTTGACCTTGGCCTCATTGATGGGGGCTTCTGCTGTATGGGCTGCTCCTTCGGGTACCTTGCGTCAAGCCCATGAGGTGCAGTTCGGGAACGCTTCTGATTTGGATCCCATTTCAAGGGGTCGGGTATTTACGGTCACTGAAAAAATCATGAGTCGCCTCGTGAGACCTGGTATGGACGGTAAAAACGCACCAGACCTGGCCGTGAGCTGGTCGTCCAATTCTGCCGCAACTGAATGGACATTCGTCCTCAGAGATGGCGTTACGTTTCATAACGGAAGGCCATTCACTGCGGCCGACGTGGTCTATTCCTTACAGCGCGTGCAGGACCCTAAGCTGGATTCACCCGTGCGGGCCACGATTGGCATGATCAGCAAGATCGAAGCTGTCAATCCTAAAACGGTCAAGATGACGCTTAACGCGCCGTTTGCCGACCTGCCCCTGGTACTCACAGATTACAGGCTGATGATGATTCCCAATGGATCGGGTGACACCATCAAAACCACGGGTATTGGCACCGGACCTTTTAAGTTGGAGAAATTTGATCCGCAAGGTACCTCCGTCCTGGTGGCCAACCCGACTTATTACGATGGTCCTCCGGGCGTGGCGAGGATGGAAATCATCGGCATACCTGAAGCAAATGCACGCTTTCAAGCCCTCATGAGCAAGCAAATAGACTTGCTTCCGAGCGGTGTCTCGCCGCAACAAAAATCTTTGCTTGAGCGGGCGGGTGGATTTGCTTTTCAAAGTGTGCCGACAGGAAACTGGCGTGGTATTGTTTTTCGCACCGACATGAAACCCTGGGATGATGCGCGCGTGCGTCGCGCCGTCCGCCTTGCGGTGAATCGCAAGGCAATGCTTGATTTGGCTGGCGGCGGCCTCGGAAGCATCAGTTGTGATACCCCGGTCGGACCTACTGATCAATATCGCTGGAATGGAACCTGTAATCAAGACATCGCCAAGGCAAAAGCATTGCTCGCGGAGGCTGGCTTTCCTAACGGCATAGACTTGGAATTGCCTGTCAGCACGCTTCAAGATGTTTGGCCGGCTATGGCTGAGGTATTTCAACAGCAAGTGGCCCCAGCTGGTATTCGCGTCAAAATCGCAGCGGTTCCTGCTGATGGCTACTTCGACAAGGTTTGGATGAAGGCCCCTGTGTCCATGACGCGCTGGAATCAGCGTCCTGCCGACGGTATGCTCAATGAGATTTACCGTGGGGGAGCGAGGTGGAACGAAAGTTTCTTCAAAGACCCAAAATTCGACGCTGTTCTTGATGACGCTCGTAAAGAAGTCAACTTCGACAGGCGTAAAGCCAAGTATCAGCAAGCGCAAGAGTACCTTTGGGAAAACAGTGGTACTTTGGTGGGGTTTCATGCCACCGTTTTAGGAGCAACTACGGCACGCGTGAAAAACCTTGACGCGGTTGAGAATTTTTCAATTCGTTGGCACCTGATCAAAGTTGATTAAGAGCTGAGTAGAAGCCGCTGCGCTTTGGTCCTAAGGGCAGCGCGACGGCTTCAAATTTAAGAGGCCTGATGGATGTTACGCATGATTCTGCGTCGCCTTTTGCTGGGCGCTGTGACTGTCGGGCTGGTTTCATTGATTATTTTCACGGCAGTAGAAGTCTTGCCCGGTGACGCTTGTACGGCTTTGCTGAAGCAAGATGCGCAGGGCCAGCGTTTAACAAATTGTCGCCAAGAGCTTGGTCTAGAGCGTTCGGCAACACTGCGCTACTTCGATTGGGCCAGTTCTGCGCTGACGGGGGATCTGGGCTTTTCTGCTCATAGCACTAAACGCATCAGCGAACTGGTAGCCGACAGACTAAAAAACTCTTTACTACTTGGCATTATGGCCTTGGCTGTGGGTTTACCTCTGGCTTTTCTTGCTGGGATCCTGGCTGCTTTGCAGCGAGATAAGTGGCTTGATCTGGTGCTGTCAGGATTGGCCATCGGTGCTATGACAATACCGGAGTTTGTGTCAGCCACAATGTTGATTCTTGTCTTTAGTGGTTGGCTGGGCTGGTTACCCGGCATCGTGCTGACTCCGCCGAGCGCTCCTTTGCATGAATTTTTCCCTGCGATAGTCTTGCCTGTGGCTGCGCTTGCCATGGTGATGACCGCACATATCCTGCGCACAGTTCGCTCAAGCATGATTGAGGTGCTCGACAGCGACTACGTCCGCATGGCCACCCTCAAAGGCGTGCCCTATCGAACTATGGTCTGGCGTCACGTTCTGCCCAACGCTTTACTCCCGGCCATCAATGTGGTGGCCTTGACGGTGGCCTGGCTCCTGGGCGGGGTGGTCGTGATCGAGATGGTTTTCAACTACCCAGGCTTGGGGCGCTTGATGATCTCGGCCATTTCTGACCGAGATCTGGCACTGGTGCAAGCCATTGCCTTGATTGTTGCCGCGGTCTATGTATTGGTGAATTTATTGGCTGACCTGTTGACCCTGGTGGCCAACCCACGGCTGCGCACTGCGGCCAGAAGGCTGTCATGACCAGTAGCATGGCACCTGGAAATGCGCAGACTTCAACGTGGATGCTGCGTTTAGGACAGACCCTGCGCGCAATGGCTTCGAGGCCTTCAGGAGCCATTGGTTTGGCTATTGTTTTGATCCATCTGCTTATCGCTTTGAGCAGTCCTTGGCTGGTGCCCTTTGACTACAAGGCAATCAGTTCCTTATTGATTTTGAGCCCTCCAGATGCCGTCCACTGGTGGGGTACTGATCATTTGGGGCGTGATGTGTTCACGCGTACCCTGCTTGGTGGCCGGGAGGCAATCTTGGTAACGCTGATAGCCACTCCCTTGGCGGTCGCTTGGGGCGGTTTTGTCGGGATCTATATGGGGCTTGTCGGCGGCAAGTTAGATGATGTGCTGATGCGGCTGGTGGATGCATTACTGGCCCTGCCCTGGATTCTCAAGATGCTGTTGATGATTGCCACTTTCGGCACCGGCTTGGGAGTGCTGATTCCAACCCTGGCTTTTTTTTACGGTATCCCGGTTATTCGAATTGCACGGGCAGCGGCTCACAACGTGGTGGCGCGCGACTTCGTGCTGGCCGCTCGAGCCCGCGGCCACGGCAGACTTTCCACCATCGGACGAGAGTTGTTGCCCAACGTCCTGGACGCGCTGTTGGTTGAGGGGGCTATGCGTTGGTCGTGGATGCTCTTGGCCTTCAGTTCTCTTTCGTTTTTGGGATTTGGTGTATCCCCGCCAACGCCCGATTGGGGTCTTATGGTGGCCGATTCGCGAACCTTTTTGGCGATTGCCCCATGGTCGGGTCTGTACCCTATTGCAGCTTTGAGCTCACTGATCATCGGCATCAACCTGACTGCCGATGCCCTCGCCAAGACCCTGGGTGTAGACAGGGCACAAAAGGCGCCAATCTGATATGGACAAGCATACCGTTCTGTCCTTTCGAGACCTCAGTATTGGCTTTGTGAGCCGGGCGGGTCAGCTGTTACCTGTGCTGAGAAACATCGACCTCCAGATTCAGCGTGGCGAAACTGTGGGCTTGGTGGGTGAGAGCGGCTCAGGCAAGAGCACGCTAGCACTTGCCGCTATGGGCTATTTAAAAGCTGGCTTGCAGGTGACCGGCGGCAGTGTTCATTTTGGAACGCACGACATGTTTGGTTTGTCGCGTTCTGCCTTGGAGTTTGTCCGCGGTGGCAAGGTAGCGCTTGTGCCACAAAACGCTGGCCAGTCGCTCACGCCGACCCTGCGCGTTGGAAGCCAGATCTTGGAGGCGGTAGCACTGCACAGTGACTTGCCGCCAGTCGAATATGAGCGCCGCGTGATGGCTTTATTGCGCCAGGTGCGAATGCCCGATCCGCAAGCCATGGCATCGCGCTACCCGCATGAACTATCAGGTGGCCAGCAGCAACGTGTCGCGATCGCCATGGCGCTGGCGGGTGAGCCCGACGTGCTCTTGCTAGATGAACCGACCACTGGGCTGGATGTCACCACCCAGGCTCACATTCTGGCCTTATTGCGCGATATCAACCGCGAGACCCAAACGGCCATGGTCTACGTCAGCCATGATCTAGGAGCCATCGCAAGGGTGTGTGACCGTGTTGTCGTGCTTTATGCCGGCGAGATGGTGCTTGCGGGCTCGGCGCGACAGGTGCTACTGAGCCCAGCGCACCCCTATGCCAGAGGCCTTCTAAACTCAATACCCAGGCTGTCCCAAAGCAGCCTGCCTGAAGCTTTGCCAGGGCGCCAACCCTTGCCCGGCGATGTGGGCGATGGTTGCTCTTTCGTTGAGCGTTGTGCCTTGGCCCAACCGAGCTGCCGCAGTGGTCGTCCGGCCCTGCAGTTTCTGCCGGACGGTGCGGTCACACGTTGCCTTTTTCATGACCGGTCTGGCGAAATGGCCTTGACACGGCCTGCCCGGACCACTGCTCTTCGAGTGGGAGCAGGCGCTACCGATGCCCTGAGCCTCAATCAAGTGGCCATCAGCTATGCGCAGGCCACTGTGATGCAGCAACTTCTTGGGCGTCGACCCGATGTGCCTCATACCGTGGCGGACATCACATTCAGCGTGGGTGCTGGCCAAACCATGGGATTGGTGGGCGAGTCTGGCAGCGGTAAGTCCAGTATTCTGAAAGCTCTTGCGGGCCTGAACCCCCCGATTGCTGGCCGCATGAGCATGGGCGCAGACCAGTCCTTGGCACCTCATGTTGACCAACGTCCTCCCGATCACTTGCGCCGGGTTCAATTGATCTTCCAAAATCCGGACGACAGCCTGAACCCGCGACATACTGTGGCGCAGATACTGGCGCAGCCTTTACGTCTGTATTTCGGTCTCACTGGAGAAGCCTTGTACCAGCGCAGTATCCAATTGCTTGAGCGCGTACGTATGGGCGCCCACTACTTGGACCGCCTGCCCAGCCAGATGTCTGGCGGAGAAAAACAGCGTGTGGCGATTGCACGGGCTTTCGCCGCTGAGCCCGACATTGTGTTGTGCGATGAGGTAACTTCGGCGCTGGACGTCTCGGTGCAGGCTGCGGTTTTGGATCTGCTAAATGATCTCAAGCGCGATAAAGGTACGACCTATTTGTTCGTCTCACACGATTTGGCTGTTGTTCGCGTTTTGGCCGACAGTGTGGCTGTGCTTTACCAGGGGCGGCTTTGCGAGATTGGCCCTGCCGCCGAGGTTTATGCCGCGCCATTTCACCCCTATACCGAGGTTTTGCTGGGTGCAGTGCTCGAACCGGTGCCTGACAAGAGCCCGATTCTCCTGGCTGAGGATATTGTGGAACTGGCGCCACCTGCTGAAGGCTGTGCGTTCCAGCGGCGCTGTCCCAAAAAAGTGGGTGCGATTTGCGAGACCACCGCCCCCCCTTGGCAGTTGTCAGCCAGCGGACACGGCATTTGTTGTCATATTGCGCGTGATCAGCTGATACCTGCCACACGTGACGCGGGCCAACATGATTGATGTGAATTCACACCACGATCCACGTCTCAGCGCTGCCGGTCTGATCCGCTTTGGTACTGACGTGATGTCAGCCTTGGGCTGCCAGCCACTGATTGCTGCGGAAATCGCCGAACATCTTGTGGACGCCGATCTCTGCGGCGTCTATTCGCATGGCATCTTCCGGCTCGACTGGTACGCTGAACGAGCAGCCGCGGGCAGGTACAAGCCCTCGGCCGTTCCTCAACTGGTCATTGCCGAAGGGGGGGGCGACGTGGTCGATGGCGGAAACGGCCTGGGAATGCCGGCATTTCGCATGGCCACCGACCGCCTGTTGACCCGGGTGAGTAGCGATGGTATTGCTGCCGTTGGTGTTGCCAATGTGGACCACACCGGCCGCATAGGCGCTTTTGCCCAGCGCGGGGCCGAAGCCGGCTGCTTGACCATCATGTTTGGTGGTGGCTCGCGCAAGGACTGGCCTCAGGTGGCACCTTACGGTGGTGCGCGTGCCTTTTTGCCGACAAATCCCTATGCCTTTGCCATTCCGGCCGGCAATCGCGGCCCGGTGGTGATTGATTTCGCTACCGGCATGGCCGCTGGGGGCAAGATTTATGCGGCCAAGATGTCCGGCCGCCCCCTTGCTGAAGGCCTGTGCATCGATGCCCAGGGCCGACCCACCACCGACCCAGATGACTATTTCAACGGCGGCGCAATTTTGCCCATGGCCGGTCCCAAAGGCTATGGCATGGCGCTGGTAGCAGAATTGCTGGGCGAAGCTATCCTTGGGCAAGCCATGGATGGCATGAATTGGATCTGTATCGCCATTGATTTGTCGCGGTTTCGGGGGCGTTCCGCTTACCGTGCCGCTGCGGAAGCTTGTCTGTCTGAGTTGCGCGCATGCCCTCCGGCACCGGGTTTTGACAGTGTGCAAGTTCCGGGCGAAATGGAGGCGGCATGTCGACAGGAGCGCTTGAGAACCGGCATTCCTATCCCGCCAAATACCCTGACCGCGCTGCGAGCCCTGGGCCTTCGCTTGGGCGTTGATGTGCAAGATCTTGTGGTCGCATGACGGGTGCCATCGGCGCGGGTCGACGACATCCGGTCTCAGTAAATGCAGTTTCCGGCCCTTGTATGATGCCAAGCATGAGCGGTACTTGATCTAATTGACAGGCTTACCTTGACGACGCCCTTGGATCAGACCTCTAGGCGTGTGCAATATCGGCCGGGCTTACGTGCCTTCGCCGTTGTAGGCGCCACCGATTCCTTGGTGCGCGGGGTCGCTTTGTCGATCTACCCGCTGCTCATGTTCCGCGCTTGGGGCGATGCGCTTGTTGTTTCCCAAATGTATTTTGCAGTCGGCGTGCTGTCGCTGCTAACAGGCTTGACGGTGCCGCTGGTGATGCGCTACCTGGCGCGCCGCTGGCTGTATAGCGCGGGGGCGATGCTCTTTGTTATATCGGCTGCAATCGGTATGGTCGGAGGTAAATTAATCACGGTCGCGCTGCTGTGTCATGGGATAGCAACTGCTACGGTTTTCGTTTGTTTCAACGCCTATGTGTTGGACAACGTTGCCAAGTCAGAATTAAGTAGATTCGAGTCGCTGCGAATAATTTACGGCGGCGTGGGCTGGACGCTGGGCCCAGCCCTGGGGGTGTGGCTGCTGGGGTATTGGCACGGCGCACCCTTTCTGATTGTGGGCATGGCCGCCGCTACCATGTTGGCCGCATTCTGGTGGCTGCGCGTAGCCACTTCCCGCACCTCCAACCAAACTGAAAGAGTTGGCGGTAAGCCATTGGCTTACCTGGGTCGGTTTTTGCACCAGCCCAGACTGTTGGCAGGCTGGCTATTTGCTGTGCTGCGCTCCTGCGGTTGGTGGTTCTATACAGTGTATGTGGGAATTTATGCTTTGCAGAACGGACTGGGCGAGCATGTCGGCGGCATTGCAAGTTCTTTGGCCAATGCAGGCTTGTTCATGGCGCCGCTGATGCTGCGCTGGATGCAACACCAATCAGTGCGCCATGCGGTGCGTACCGGCTTCGCTGCCAGCGGTACGCTGTTCATCTTGGCGGCTTTGCTGTCACCGTTCCCGCTTGCCATGGTGGCGGTATTGGTGGCTGCCTCGTTTTTTCTGGTACTCCTCGATG
>Ga0209442_1001179_pt1 | contig 14993 bp, 10 predicted proteins | sample LauGreSBDMM110DD_2_FD_187565 | JGI IMG/M metagenome (GOLD analysis project Ga0209442, IMG submission 187565) | Freshwater lake microbial communities from Lake Michigan, USA - Sp13.BD.MM110.DD (SPAdes) (version 2) | ecosystem: Environmental > Aquatic > Freshwater > Lake | place: Lake Michigan...
CATCGCTTAACAAAACACTGATGTATAAAATGAAGCGTTCAGCAACGCTTTCATTAATCACAATCATTTGTGCTGCCTATCTCGCAGATCTGATTTATCCGCAGTTCTACGAATACACCGCGCTCTTTGGTCCACTAGTTCAATCTGGTGAAATCTGGCGACTCTTCTCTGTCGCACTCGTTCACGGGGGGCTGACGCATCTATTTTTTAATATGTTCTCACTTCTCGTTTTAGGCAATCCCGTTGAAGCAGCGCTCGGCAAAGCGCGCTTTCTTACAATCTTTTTTGTTTCTCTTCTGACCGGTTCACTTGCCTCGGTTTACTTAAGCAGCTACCCATATGTTTCAGTCGGAGCATCAGGTGCGGTCTTTGGTTTATTCGGCGCTTTTATCGCGATGCGCAAAATGATCAGCGAGGGCGTACGCGACATTTATGTGATCATCGGCCTGAACTTCGTATTCGGCTTCATCCTGGGCGGTGTGGACTGGCGAGCCCACCTGGGCGGCCTTATTGGGGGCTACTTAACGACTGCGGTTTTACTGCGAATTACACGCGTGTAATTCATACACACCTGTGCACAAGTTCTGTGGATAACTATTCAGCAGCCTTAACACTTCGAAGCAGAATCTGAGCAACATCGAGGACTTCAACATCGCTCTGACGCGCAACCATTCCGTCACCAACCATCACACGACAGAACGGACAAGCAACAGCAACTTCTTGTGCGCCGGTTGAAATAGCTTCATCAACGCGATTTAAATTAATGCGCGTTCCAATTTTCTCTTCCATCCACATACGTCCGCCACCGCCACCGCAGCAGAATGAACGTTCTTGATTACGTGGCATCTCAGTTACATCGCAACCCGATGCTTCAAGTAATTCGCGCGGTGGTGCATAGATTTGATTGTGACGACCAAGGTAACAAGGATCGTGATAGGTCAACTTTTGTTCGCTCTTATGCGGACTTGGCTTTAATCGCTTCTCTTTAATTAAAGTATTTAGCAATTGCGTGTGGTGCAACATTTCAAGTTCGAAACCACTTTGTGCGTAATCGCGACCGATTGTTGTAAAGCAATGCGGGCAAGTTACGACAACTTTCTTCTTACCCTTTGGGCGACCAGCAAATACTTCATTAAATGTATCAATATTTTCACGTGACAAGATTTGATACAAGAATTCATTTCCGGATCGACGCGCTGGATCTCCAGTGCAAGTCTCTCGCTTACCTAATACCGCAAAGTTAACTCCTGCCATCCATAAAAGTTCAGCCACAGCTTTTGTAGTTTTCTTGGCGCGCTCTTCATAAGCACCGGCGCAGCCAACCCAGAATAAATACTCAACTTCATCAGGCAGCACGCCTTCAACAACGCGAACCGGGAAATCACATTCGGCAATCCAACCTTCGCGATCTTGTTTATTAGCACCCCAAGGGTTGCCGGCTTTTTCTAAATTACGGAAAGTGCCACCGAGTTCAGTAGGAAATTCAGATTCAACCAAAACCTGGAAGCGGCGCATATTTACAATGTGATCAACGTGTTCGATATCGACCGGACATTCATTTACGCAAGCACCGCACATCGTGCAAGACCAGAGAACATCTAGGGAAATAGGGCCGTTTTCACCCACTATCGCTTCAGTTTCAACAACCTTTGCCATTGCGTGATCGCGCATCGCCATAATCAAAAGCTTTGGTGAAAGCGGTTTATCTGTGTGCCAAGCAGGGCATTGCGATTGGCAACGCCCGCACTCGGTACAGCTGGTCATATCAAGCAGACCCTTCCAAGAAATATCTTGGCGGTTGCCTAAACCAAACACATCATCTTCGGCAGGATCTTCAAAGTTAATTGGCTTGCCCTTAGAAAGCATTTCAGGGAGTGCGCCAAGTGAAGCGCTGCCATCGCTATTGCGCTTGTAATAAATATTAAAGAAAGCCAAGAAGCGGTGCCAAGCAATTCCCATTGTTAAATTACTTGCGATCACAATAAACCAAGTCATTGAAACTACAATTTTCGCAGTTGCCACATAAATGATGGCGCTCTCAATTGCCGCCGTGCTCATTCCCTGAAATGCAAGCACAGCTGGCCAAGAGATCGCAAAGTGCCAATTCCAACTTGTCTCACCAGCAAGTGCGCCTTCTAGTCCGCGCAAAGCAAAGACACAGAAAACAATTGCCAAGATGGTTGCTTCAACGTAATACGCTTTCCACATTCCAGAACCAGCGAAACGATTTAACATTCTAAAACGCGTAACTTGGCGAATTCCAATCAAAGTTACAATTCCAACACCGGTTGCCAGAGCAATAAATTCGGCGAAGAGTTCGTAGACAACCCAATGACCGATTATCGGCAGAATAAAATCAGGATTTATAACTTGTCCGTATGCAGTAATCAAAGTTCCAAAGAGCGCACCGAAACCGATCATTACAAACCAGTGGGCAATTCCAGTTGCGGTGAAGTTGAGCATCTTGGTGTGGCTCAAAACTTCATGCAACATATTCATTAAACGCGCACTGCGATTATTACTTCGAGTTGGATCGGGTTGGCCCTTGCGATAAATCCCAATCAGCTGCGGCACCCGAATAGCGAGCAGTACAAGTGCGACAACGGTTATCGCATACGAGAGTGAAGCCAGAGCGATACGCATAACGCGAGGTTACCGAGGTGGCGCGGGAATATCTGAGCAAGCGGGGGAGTTATACGGGATGGTCCAAACTTGAGTCGCTCCGACTCACTCTTTCGGGTAAGATCGACTCAGGTTAGACCAGCCTCAACCCCAAATCGGGCTTGAGATGAGCTAAATAGTTCAATAATTTAAAAGGAGCAATACAAATGGCTAGAGCAGTCGGAATCGACCTCGGAACAACAAATAGCTGCGTATCGGTACTCGAAGGTGGAGAGCCAACGGTTATCGCCAACGCAGAAGGCGCTCGCACAACCCCATCGATCGTTGCCTTCGCTAAAAATGGCGAAGTTCTCGTCGGTGAAGTTGCTAAGCGCCAATCAGTGACAAACGTTGAACGCACAATCCGTTCCGTTAAGCGTCACATGGGTACTAACTGGTCAGTGGATATTGATGGCAAGAAGTACACACCACAAGAAATTTCTGCACGTATTCTACAAAAGTTAAAGCGCGATGCGGAAAGCTATCTTGGCGAAACCGTGACAGATGCTGTTATTACAGTTCCTGCATATTTCTCAGACGCAGAACGTCAAGCAACAAAAGAAGCTGGCGAGATCGCCGGACTTAATGTTCTTCGCATTATCAACGAGCCAACTGCAGCAGCGCTCGCATACGGTCTTGATAAAGCAGATCAAGAACAAACAATTCTTGTATTCGACTTAGGCGGCGGAACATTTGACGTCTCACTTCTAGAAATCGGCGATGGCGTTGTTGAAGTTAAAGCAACTGCTGGCGATAACCACCTCGGTGGAGATGACTGGGATCAAGCACTTGTCGATCACTTAGTTCAAACATTCGGTTCAAAGAACGGAATTGATTTAACTAAAGATAAGATGGCGATGCAACGTATTCGTGAAGCTGCTGAAAAAGCGAAGATCGAACTTTCATCATCACAGCAAGCATCAATTAACTTGCCATACATCACTGTTGATGCCGAGAAGAATCCATTGTTCCTTGATGAGACTTTAACTCGTGCACAATTCCAAACACTTACTGCGCCTCTTCTTGAGCGTTGCAAGAAGCCATTCCAGCAAGTACTAAAAGATTCTGGAATCGCAATCGGCAACATTAAGAGCGTTGTATTAGTTGGTGGATCAACCCGTATGCCAGCAGTCGTTGATTTAGTTCGCGACTTAACCGGCGGAAAAGAGCCAAATAAGGGCGTTAACCCTGATGAAGTTGTGGCAGTTGGCGCATCACTTCAAGCTGGTGTTCTTAAGGGTGAAGTTAAAGACATCCTCCTTCTCGATGTAACACCGCTAACACTTGGTATTGAAACCAAGGGTGGCGTTATGACCAAGATGATTGAGCGCAACACAACCATTCCTACAAAGCGCAGCGAAATCTTCACAACAGCTGATGACAATCAGCCTGCTGTGCAGATCCAGGTTTACCAAGGTGAGCGCGAAATGGCTGCTCACAATAAGAAGTTAGGCATGTTCGAGTTAACTGGACTTGCACCAGCACCACGCGGAGTTCCACAAGTTGAAGTTACCTTCGACATTGATGCAAACGGAATCGTTCACGTTGGTGCAAAAGATCTTGCAACTGGCAAAGAACAATCAGTCACAATCAGCGGCGGATCTTCTCTTTCAAAAGAAGAGATCGATCGCATGATGGCAGATGCCGAATCACACGCAGAAGAAGATAAGCAGCGTCGTGAAGAAGCAGAGATCCGCAACAACGGAGATTCACTTGTCTATCAGACTGAAAAGTTCATTGCAGATAACACAGAGAAACTTTCTGAAGGTGAAGCAGCTGAGAAGAAGGTTGAAGTTGAGGCAGCACTTGCCGAACTTAAGACTTCACTCGGTGGTGCTAACTTCGAATCAATCAAGACAAATACCGAAAAGGTTGCAACTCTTAGCCAAGCACTTGGCGCTGCGATGTATGCAGCAGCTGGTGCCGCAGCAGGAGATGGTTCAGCAAATGAAGATGGCGTTGAAGACGCCGAAGTTGTTGATGAAGGCAAGGAATAAAAATGACAGAACAGACAACTGAAGAAGTTGTTGAATCTGTTGAAGATGTAGCAGTGGAGGCTGCCCCGGTTCAGGAAACTGATCCGGTGGCATCTCTCACCGCTGATTTACAACGACTTCAAGCAGAGTATGCCAATTACCGAAAGCGCGTAGAACGTGATCGTGCGCTGGCACACGAACTTGCAATTGGTGCGGTTTTAACTGAACTGCTTGCAATTTTGGATGACATTGATCGCGCAACCGAACACGGTGAGTTAACTGGTGGATTTAAATCTGTTTCAGAACAAATCACTGCAATCACAACTCGCCTAGGTTTAGAAAAGTACGGCACAGCTGGCGATGAATTTGATCCGCAAATTCACGAAGCGCTGATGCACGACACCGGCAGCGATGTAAAAGTTGCGACTGCGACAAAGATTTTGCAGCCAGGGTATAAATATAAAGAACGTATCTTGCGTCCTGCACGTGTTGCAGTTACTGACCCTGCTGAAACGACTGCGGAATAACAACTTTCCATGGCCGCTAAAGACCTTTACGAGAAGGATTTCTACAAGATCCTCGGACTTGGCAAATCTGCAAGTGGCGATGAAATCAAAAAGAAATACCGTTCTTTAGCGCGCGAGCTTCACCCTGATAAAACAAAGGGCGATGCCGCAATGGAGGAAAAGTTCAAAGCGGTCTCTGAGGCATATGACATCTTGTCCGATGGTAAAAAGCGCGCGGAATACGATCAAGCGCGCGACATGTTCGAACGCGGCGGAATGCGCGCACCACAAGGCGGTCAGAATTTCCAAGGTGGAGATTTCTCTGACATCTTCGGTGGCGGTAACCCACAAGATATCTTCGCAAATCTTTTTGGCGGCGGCGGTCGTCGCGGCCCACGTAAAGGACAAGATTTACAAACCGAGGCAACAATTACCTTTAAAGAAGCGGCTTTTGGCACCACTTTAGAACTTCGTTTATCTGCTGATGGCGGACCGTCACAAAATATTTCTGCGCGAGTTCCTGCAGGAGTAAATGATGGCGCAAAGATTCGCGTTAAAGGTAAAGGTGGAAAAGGCGATGCCGGCCCTGGAGATCTATTTATTATGTTGCACGTAAAGCCACACACAATCTTTTCACGTAAAGGCGAAAACATTGCCATCACTGTTCCGGTTACATTTACTGAAGCAGCACTCGGTGCTGATATAAAAGTTCCAACTTTAACGGGCGAAGAAGTAACGCTTCGCTTATCTCCCGGAACTTCTAATGGTCGCGTGCTTCGTGTTAAGGGTCGTGGGATTGCTAAAGGTGCGACCACTGGAGACTTACTTGTAACTGTTGAAGTACAAGTTCCCCAAAACTTGCCAACCGATGCAGTCGAAGCTTTACAGAAATATGCTGAAGCAACATCTGAAATAGATGTTCGTAGTGAGCTAAAGAATAAGGCGGAGTTATGAGTAACGAAGTGCAAGATAACAAAACTCCAGACGATGACGCTGGACTCTATGTAATTTCAGTTGCCGCCGAACTTTCTGGGCTGCACCCACAAACTCTGCGCCAATATGATCGCTTAGGTTTAGTTTCACCAAACCGCACAGTAGGTCGCAATCGCCGTTATTCGTTGCGAGATATCGCATCGCTGCGAATGGTGGGGCGTTTAGTTGGAGAAGGCATCAACCACGCCGGAATTAAAAGAATTATCGAACTTGAATCAGCGATGGCAAATATGGCGATAGAGGTTGCGCAGTTACGAATTGAAGTAGATGCGCTACTTAAAGAGAACCCACCAAAGTCACTGGCTACACGCCGCAAAAGCGAAGTTATTGTCTACAAGGAAGATTAGACTTTTTTAATCGCTTTAATTCTGCCGCTCCATTTACCCAGCACCTTTTCCGCAGGAGTTAACAAAACCCCTTCAAGCACTGTTGAGTAAATATCTCGGAAATCTGTTGTCACAGGTAAATCACCATCAATTAACTTAGTTAGTGATGGTTGATCACCGTAGAAACCACCGTTTACTCGATCTCCAATTAAGAAGACCGGTCCAGCGGTTCCGTGATCAGTACCTTCAGAACCATTGCCTTTTACGCGTCGTCCGAATTCACTGTAAACCAGAACGGTAATGTCTTTTGAACGACCTGAAGCTTTCATTTGGCTCAAGAACTTGGTGATGCTTGTTGAAACAGTTCCGAGCAGCGCTGCTTGAGCATTTGCTTCGTTGGCGTGAGTATCAAAGCCACCGAGTGAAACAGACCAAACTTTTGTTGGCGCACCAGCTGCAATAAGTTTTCCAACAACATTTAATTGCTGAGTCAAGTTTGAATCACCACCAGCATTACCGCCACCAACAGTTGGTAAATCATCAGACATTTGCGTGGCTTGAGACAAGATAGGTGTGATATTTCCGGAGATGCTAAATAAATTGCGCATCGATAAAGCCGCCGCCGCCATCAATTTATTATCTGCGCGAGAAGGCTTTGATAATTGATCACATGCTTGCGCAAATACACCTGTTGGAATCACTAAACCACCCAAAGGGAGCGCGGATCCACTATTTTTTGCGCCAACCAATAAAGGAGGCAGAACGGAACCTAAACTTATGGAAGTCATGGGATCTATCTTTTGGGTGTCGAGCCAACGTCCCAACCAACCAGTACTTAGATGCGTTTTTGGTGATCCGGTCTGCCAGATAGCCATTGAAGAGAAGTGAGAACGATCTGGTTCTGGATACCCAACACCGCGAACGATTGCAACTTTCTTTTCATCCCAAAGACCTTTAATTCCCGTCATTGCTGGATTTAAAGCTAAGCCATCTGAAAGTGGAAGTAACGTTTCCTCTTTGTAAGTTAAATCAGGGCGCGCTGCGTAATACGCAGGATCCTTATAAGGAATTACCGTATTTAAACCATCGTTTCCGCCATAGAGCGTGACTACAACTAATATCGGAGTACCAAGCGGAAGTGGCCTGGTGATTGCGGCTTCGGCAATATCGTTCATTGAAAGAACGCTGGCCGCTGTTGCCGCTGTTGCAGCACCCGAGAACTTTAAGAATTGTCGCCTGGTGTACTTGGACATTCCAAGTTGTTCAGCTGACATAGTTGGAATTTCGTTCATTGACTCACCAAATATTCTGGGCTACAGATTGCAAGGGCTACTAAACGAGGAAGATTATTTTGTAAGGCACCAAGGGCCGCTGAAGTTCGCGCTGTCCATTCAGGAACTGCTAATAAATCGGCCAAGTAAGCAACTCTCTTTTCTGGAGCGATCGCTTGGATCGCAGAAAGATCAGCCTGCTTAACCAACCAATCTGCAAAAGAGATTCTAAATTGAGCACTTGCCGAGCTAAGCCAAGCTTCATCAGTGGGCCATCCACCGACGTTAGGTGGGGAAAACGGAATTTGAGCCAACTTATCCAAGTAACCATTTAGTTTTGTAAAGGAATTCAATTTAGAAGGCGTTAATTCAAGCGCCTTGCACACAGCAACTAACCATTCAACCGGTGATTTAACGGTTGAATACTTCGCGTTAATTAAATCCTTACCATTTATAAGTGTGGTTAACCCTTTTTGTATATCTTTTTCCGCCAAAGCTTTAATAAGCGGATGATCTTTAGGTAAAGGCGCAGTGCTGGAAATAAAGCGGTACCAGATTCGTTCTGCTAAAAATTTTTGGCAATCTGCCTGATCTACAAGGTGGCTAATCGCTTCAGGCCCAGTCATCACAGCGGTCTTACCCAAAATTGTTACCGCACCAGTATCACGGCGCTTCTGATTTAAAGTTACAACACCTGTGCTTCTAGGCACTTGATATCCCGTTAAAGCACGAGCAAGTTCTTTAACATCTTTTTCGGTGTAGCGATTAACACCTAAAACGAATAGCTCCATTACTTCTCGTGCCAAATTTTCATTCGGCGCTTTTAACGTATTTTCATTTCCATCTAACCAAACTTGCAACGCACCGTCTAAAAGCATTGCTTGCGATAATTCTTTAAAGTTGCCAACTGCGTGCTTTCTAAAAGTTTGATTTTGCGTCAGCATCGGAAGTGCATAATTGACCTTGCCTATAGAAGTTGCCCAATGTCCGTGCCAGAACCAGACCATTCGTTCTTGCAATGGTTTCTCTGTTAAAACCATTTGGTCTAACCACCATGTCGTCATCTCTTTACTTTGTGCACGCATTAATTTAGAAAACTCCGCTGCCTCAGGGGTTTTAGGCTCTGGGCGTTGACCTAAGTCGGCAAGAATTAACTCAGGTTGCGCGCCTGCATCAACCGCCGGCGGATTAAGAAGGGACGCTTTCAGTTTTGCAGGTCCAACTTTCAAAGCGGCGGCATATTCTCCGGGACGTGGCCCGAAAGCAAAGCGGTTAAATAACCTTGATATTTCTAGCCGTTTTAAATCCATAAGAGAACGCTAGGGCAGTCGGATTAACAATGTAAGGTTGAACTATGAATTCACATCAACTTCTCCGAGAAGAGATCATTAATAAGGCCGTTGTGCACGGCAAGGTCATCCTTTCTTCAGGAAAAGAAGCGGATTATTACGTTGATCTGCGCCGTGTGACCCTTGATCACATCGCGGCACCCCTAGTTGGTGAAGTTATGTTGGAGCTAACTAAAGATTTAGATTACGAAGCAGTTGGTGGGTTAACCCTCGGCGCGGATCCTGTTGCGACCGCGATGATGCATGTTGCAGCGCGCAACGGTAAAGCAATTGATTCTTTTGTAGTCCGCAAGGCTGAAAAAGCCCATGGTCTGCAGCGTCGCATTGAAGGTCCAGATGTTGTTGGCAAGCGCGTCTTGGCGGTTGAAGATACATCCACAACCGGCGGTTCAGTTTTAGCTGCAGTTGAAGCGTTGAAGGAAGCCGGCGCAATTGTTGTTGGCGTTGCTGTAATTGTGGAACGCGGTGCCAAGCAAGCGATCATCGATGCTGGTTATGAATACCGCGCAGCCTTTCAACCGGCTGATTTAGGGCTATAACTCTTAACGCTTATAGTAATTAACTTAAGTGGCGTTTAGTGCGCCACTCGCGCAAGATTTCAAGACCAACTGGCAGAACGCTTATCAAAATAATTAATCCAACAACAGGCAACAAGTATTTATCAACGCTACCTTCAAGTTTTCCTCCCAAGTAATAACCGGCGATGATTAACCCATCAGTCCATAAAACCGCACCAACGCAGTTCCAGAAGAAAAATTTCTTTGCCGGCATTCCGATGATTCCGCACATTGGATTAATCAAAGTGCGAACAAATGGAATAAAACGCGCCAGCACCAAAGCTTTGCCGGTGCCGTATTTATTTAGCCACTTTTCAGTCGCCTTCACTTTTTTCTGGTTAAAAACGCGACCATCAGGACGATCAAAGAGCTTTACTCCAAATTTTGCACCAATGAAATAGCCAGTTTGCGACCCAATGATTGCGACGAGTGGAGCGCCGATCAGCAGCGCCACAATGTCGATCTGGACGCCATCAAAAATCTTTGCAGCTGCACCCGATGCACCAATTCCTGCCAGAAAGAGCAGTGAGTCGCCCGGAAAGAGGAGCCCGATAAGCAGCCCGGTCTCCATAAAGATGATCGCCAGGATTCCTACAAGTCCGAGGGCGGAGATGATGGAATGGGCGTCAAAGAGGTTGACTGAGATGTTCATTGCTGCAAGGTTAGCCGACCAACCAGACCAACCCCAGCGTAAAAATTTTATATATAAGAGGTATATGCCCCTAATTTTGGTGTTTAGGGGTGGGTTATGCGTAAACTCTCGGCATCTTCGCGTCCGCACCAGGAAGGACGCCCTGACTCTCCAACGGAGGAGAACCAATGCGAGCATCTGCCGCCCTGTCCAATGTGCAAGTAACCGGCACAAATTTAAATATCACCTACGTGGTCCTAGCGATTTCACTTCTCGCTCTCGCCATCGCTTGGGTGCTTCGCGCACAAGTTTTGGCAGCCAGTGATGGCACCGACAAGATGCGCGAGATCGCTGAAGCTGTGCAAGAAGGAGCCGCGGCATATTTAACGCGCCAGTTCCGCACACTTTCCTATTTTGTTGGAATCGTTTTCTTTTTACTCTTCGCACTACCTGCTGACACAACTTCAATTCGTATCGGGCGCTCGCTCTTCTTCTTAATGGGTGCAGGATTTTCCGCACTCGTTGGTTACAACGGTATGTGGCTGGCAGTTCGCGCAAATGTGCGCGTTGCAGAAGCTGCTCGTCAAAAGAGTGCAGAAAAAGCAGTGCAAATTGCATTCCGCACCGGTGGCGTTGTTGGTATGACAACAGTTGGTCTTGGATTAATTGGTGCAGCCGGCGCAGTTGTTATCTTCCGCGAAAACGCGCCAACAGTTCTTGAAGGTTTTGGTTTCGGTGCTGCAATGCTCGCGATGTTTATGCGCGTTGGCGGCGGTATCTTCACAAAGGCAGCAGATGTCGGAGCTGACCTCGTTGGTAAAGTTGAAAAAGGTATTCCTGAAGATGACCCACGCAACCCAGCGACAATTGCAGATAACGTCGGCGATAACGTCGGTGACTGCGCTGGTATGGCCGCTGACTTATTCGAGTCATATGCAGTAACACTTGTTGCAGCACTTATCTTAGGTAAGGCCGCATTCGGTAACGAAGGCTTGATCTATCCATTGATCGTTCCTGCAATCGGAATTCTCACCGCGGTAATCGGTATCTTCCTTACTAAATTGCGTTCCACAGATAAGTCAGCAATGACAGCGATTAACCGCTCATTCTTCTTATCCGCGATTATTTCTGCAGGCCTAACCGGTCTTGCAACATTTACTTACCTACCTGCAAAGTTTGATCAGCTAACAAACTTCTCACCTAAGGTTCTAGAAGATGCGGGCAATATCAATCCACGCGTTCTCGCCTTCGGCGCAGTATTAATCGGTATCGCACTTGCTGCAGCAATTCAGGTATTAACTGGCTTCTTCACCGAAGTTGGTAAGCGTCCAGTAAACGATGTTGCAGCATCTTCACAAACAGGGGCTGCGACAGTGCTATTGGCTGGTATTTCAGTTGGTTTTGAATCAGCTGTTTACTCTGCGCTATTAATCGCTGCATCTGTATTTGGCGCATTCTTGCTCGGTGGCGGTTCAATTACCTTGTCACTCTTTGCAATCGCAATCGCAGGTACCGGTTTGCTAACAACAGTTGGCGTAATCGTTGCAATGGATACCTTCGGACCAATTTCTGATAACGCACAAGGGATTGCAGAAATGTCTGGTGATGTTAAAGGCGAAGGCGCACAGATTCTTACCTCACTCGATGCAGTTGGAAATACAACTAAGGCGATTACTAAAGGAATTGCAATTGCTACAGCAGTACTAGCCGCAACCGCGCTCTTCGGTGCATTCACCGATGCGATCAAGGAAGCAGTCACTAAGGCTGTTGGCGAAAGCGCAGATGTTGCACTTCAATTCCAAGGCGTGCTCGATGTTGCAGATCCACGTAACCTCGTTGGTCTAATCATTGGCGCAGCGGTTGTATTCCTCTTCTCAGGTCTAGCAATCAACGCAGTTTCTCGCGCAGCTGGCGCAGTTGTTATGGAAGTTCGCAACCAGTTCAAGATGCACCCAGGAATTATGAACGGAACTGAAAAGCCTGAATACGGTCGCGTTGTTGATATCTGTACTCGCGATTCACTTCGCGAACTTGCAACGCCAGGACTCCTTGCAGTTATGGCACCAATCGCAGTCGGCTTCGGTCTCGGCGTTGGTGCATTGGGTGCATACCTAGCTGGTGCAATCGGCACCGGAACACTTATGGCTGTCTTCCTTTCAAACTCAGGCGGTGCTTGGGATAACGCAAAGAAGATGGTTGAAGATGGAAATTACGGCGGCAAGGGTTCAGATGCACACGCTGCAACCATTGTTGGCGACACTGTTGGAGATCCATTTAAGGACACTGCAGGCCCAGCGATTAACCCACTTATCAAGGTTATGAACTTGGTAGCGCTCTTGATTACTCCTGCGATTGTAAGTTTTGCACTTCCAACTCAGCAGACCACATCAATGATCATTTCACTCGTTGCAGTTCTGCTTATCGTCGGTTCGTTAATTCGCAACCGTCGCCAAGCAACTTCAATCGAATACTAAGAAAATATCTTCCCCGATCTTAGGAATTGATGGCTAAAGAATTAAAAAAGCTGGTGATCGTTGAATCACCAGCGAAGGCGCGCAAGATTGGCGACTACCTCGGCGATGGTTTCATCGTCGAGGCTAGCGTCGGTCATATCCGCGACTTGCCACAGCGCGCAGCCGATATCCCTAAAGATGTTAAGAAACTTGCCTGGTCAAAAGAAGGCGTAGATATCGAAAATGATTTCGCACCTTTATACGTCATTAACCCCGACAAAAAAGCGAAAGTCGCTGAACTTAAAGAGTTGATGAAAGGCGCTGACGAGTTATTACTGGCAACAGATGAAGACCGCGAAGGTGAAGCAATAGCTTGGCACTTGGTTGAAGTTCTTGAACCAAAGATCCCAATTAAGCGAATGGTCTTTAACGAAATCACCAAAGAGGCTATTCAAGCCGCCGTTATAAATACTCGCGATTTGGATTACAACTTAATTGACGCGCAAGAAACTCGTCGCGTTCTCGACCGACTATTTGGTTACCGCCTTTCTCCAGTTCTTTGGAAGAAAGTTATGCCGCGTATTTCAGCCGGTCGCGTGCAATCTGTTGCTACCAAGTTAATCGTTGAAAAAGAGCGCGAACGCATGGCCTTCATCTCATCTTCTTGGTGGGATTTAAATGCAACATGCGATCTTGGCTTCACTGCCCGCTTGCTATCTGTTGAAGGCAAGAAAGTGGCCTCCACCAGCGACTTTGGCGCAGATGGCGCTGTTAAAGAAAAGTCACTCGAAAACATTTTGCTCCTTGATGAAACCGGCGCCCGCGCACTTGTTGATTCACTCAAATCAACGCCGCTGACCGTTAAATCAATGGAGGAATCTCCACGCACCGAACGCCCTAAGCCACCATTTACAACATCGACTATGCAGCAAGATGCTGGTTCACGCTTAGGCTGGGGCGCACAAATCACAATGCGCGTTGCCCAGCGTTTGTACGAAAACGGTTACATCACTTATATGCGTACCGATTCAATCAATCTTTCAGCACAAGCAATTAACGCAGCACGTGCCGCAGCTAAAGCACTCTACGGCGCAGACCACGTTGCCGATGCACCACGCGTTTATCAGGGAAAATCTAAGAACGCACAAGAAGCACACGAAGCAATTCGTCCCGCCGGTGATTCATTTAAAACACCTGGTGAACTAGCACCTGAACTTTCTCGTGATGAATTCGCACTCTACGATTTAATCTGGAAGCGCACCGTTGCATCCCAAATGGCTGATGCTAAGAAAATGCAGATGCGCGTTGACTTTGATGCCACAACATCAGATAAGAAAGCAACTATCTTCCGTGCCAACGGAAGCGTCATCACCTTCGCGGGATTCCTGGCCGCATACGATGACATCGTCGATGAGAACGCTAAAGTCGATGAAGAAGCATCAGATAAGCGCCTGCCAGCAATGACCGTTGGTCAATCCATCAAGGTCAGTGAATACAACTGCGAAGGCCACGAGACCAAGCCACCTGCGCGTTACACCGAACCAACACTTGTTAAGAAGTTGGAAGAACTCGGCATTGGCCGCCCCTCAACATTTGCTTCAATCATTCAAACAATTCAAGATCGCGGTTATGTTTACAAACGCGGTCGCGCACTTGTGCCAACCTTCTTGGCATTCTCCGTCACCGGCTTATTAGAAACTCACTTTACAAAGCTAGTTGATTACGACTTCACCGCTTCAATGGAAGAAGATCTCGACAAGATCGCTGCCGGTGAAGCAGGCCGTGTTGATTGGCTCCGCGATTTCTATTACGGAGTCGATGGCCAACCAGGTCTTAACGAGCTCTCTCTTGATCTCGGCGGCATAGATGCTCGCGCCACAAACACTATGAACCTATCTGACACCATTGAAATCCGCGTCGGTCGATACGGTGCCTACCTTCAAGAAAATATTCCAGATCAAGATCGCAAGTTGGCAAATATCCCTGAAGAACTCGCACCCGATGAGTTAACTCTCGCAAAAGCGATCGAACTTCTTGCTGCACCATCAGGTGAGCGCGAATTAGGAACCGATCCACAAACAGGTTTAGAGGTCATTGCAAAGTCCGGTCGCTTTGGCCCATACATCACCGAAGTCTTCCCAGAAGAACCAGTTGAGCTCGATGATAAAGGCGAACCAAAAAAGAAGCGTAAGAAGAAAGATGCGCCAAAGCCAAAGACCGCTTCCCTTCTATCAACAATGACCCTGGATACCATCACAATTGATGATGCG
>Ga0209442_1001184_pt1 | contig 14976 bp, 14 predicted proteins | sample LauGreSBDMM110DD_2_FD_187565 | JGI IMG/M metagenome (GOLD analysis project Ga0209442, IMG submission 187565) | Freshwater lake microbial communities from Lake Michigan, USA - Sp13.BD.MM110.DD (SPAdes) (version 2) | ecosystem: Environmental > Aquatic > Freshwater > Lake | place: Lake Michigan...
CAAGACGCCTCCTGCGGGAGAAGATATATTTTTAATGGATATGTTGACCCACCGCGTGCCACCCGGCGTAGACGATGCGGCCAAAGTCAAAGCCTCCTTCTTGGCGGCTGTAGCACACGGCGAAATCAAAGTAGGCTTGGTCTCTAAGTCCAAAGCCACGGAACTCTTGGGCACCATGGTGGGCGGTTACAACGTGCACCCACTAATCGAATTGCTCGACGATGCTGAAGTGGCTGGCGTGGCCGCTGCAGCGTTGAAGAAAACGTTGTTGATGTTCGACTTCTTTAACGACGTTTCCGATAAAGCCAAGGCCGGTAACGCTAAGGCCAAAGAAGTCATGCAAAGCTGGGCTGACGGCGAATGGTTTACCACCCGCCCTGAAGTTGAGAAAAAAATCACGGTTACCGTTTTCAAGGTGCCTGGTGAAACCAATACCGATGACTTGTCTCCAGCGCCTGACGCTTGGAGCCGCCCCGACATTCCTTTGCACTACCTGGCGATGTTGAAAAACACCCGCGAAGGCGCAGCGTTCAAGCCCGAAGAAGACGGCAAGCGCGGCCCTATGCAGTTCGTTGAAGACCTGAAGAAAAAAGGCCATTTGGTGGCCTATGTGGGCGACGTGGTCGGTACAGGTTCAAGCCGTAAGTCGGCCACCAACAGCGTGATCTGGGCCACAGGCCAAGACATCCCGTTTGTTCCTAACAAGCGTTTCGGCGGCGTAACTTTAGGCGGCAAGATTGCCCCTATCTTCTTTAACACCCAAGAAGACTCGGGCGCATTGCCGATTGAAGTCGACGTGACCAAGTTGGAAATGGGCGACGTCATCGATATCCTGCCCTATGAGGGCAAGATTGTGAAAAACGGCGCAAATGGACCAGAGGTGTTGACTCAATTCAAACTCAAAAGCGATGTGTTGTTTGACGAAGTGCGCGCTGGTGGCCGTATCAACTTGATCATCGGTCGCAGCTTGACTGCCAAGGCCCGAGAGTTCTTGGGCTTGCCCGCATCCACCTTATTCCGTTTACCTTCCACGCCGACCGCTACCAAAGCGGGCTTTACGTTGGCGCAAAAAATGGTCGGTCGTGCGGTTGGTTTGCCAGAAGGCCAAGGCGTTCGCCCCGGTACGTACTGCGAACCCAAGATGACGACCGTGGGCTCACAAGACACCACCGGCCCGATGACCCGCGACGAGTTGAAAGACTTGGCATGTCTCGGCTTCTCGGCCGACATGGTCATGCAATCCTTTTGCCACACAGCGGCTTACCCCAAATCGGTGGACGTCAAAACACACCGCGAGTTACCAGCGTTCATCAGTAACCGGGGCGGCGTCGCATTGCGTCCAGGCGACGGTGTGATTCACTCCTGGTTGAACCGTTTGTTGTTGCCTGACACCGTCGGTACGGGCGGCGACTCACACACGCGTTTCCCTATCGGTATCAGCTTCCCCGCCGGCTCTGGCTTGGTGGCGTTCGGTGCGGCTACAGGTGTGATGCCTTTAGATATGCCCGAATCTATTTTGGTGCGCTTCAAAGGCGAGATGCAACCTGGCGTGACATTGCGCGACTTGGTCCATGCGATTCCCTTGTATGCGATTAAGAAAGGTTTGTTGACCGTGGCCAAGGCTGGCAAGATCAATGAATTCTCAGGCCGTATTCTGGAAATCGAAGGCTTGCCCAACCTCAAGGTTGAACAAGCGTTTGAATTGTCTGACGCGTCTGCTGAGCGCTCGGCTGCCGGATGCACGATCAAGCTCAACAAAGAGCCGGTCGAGGAATACCTGAAGTCCAACGTGGTTCTGATGAAGAACATGATTGCCGACGGCTACGCCGACGCACGCACCTTAGCGCGTCGTATCGAAAAAGTAGAAGCCTGGCTGGCTGCGCCTCACCTTTTAGAAGCTGACAAAGACGCTGAATACGCGCACGTTATCGACATTGATTTGGCCGACATCAAAGAGCCTATTCTGTGCTGCCCCAACGACCCTGATGACGCCAAGTTTCTATCTCAGGTGGCTGGCACCAAGATCGACGAAGCGTTTATCGGTTCTTGTATGACCAACATCGGCCACTTCCGCGCAGCGGCCAAACTGCTTGGCGGCAGCCGTGATATTCCCGTCAAGCTGTGGGTCGCCCCACCGACCAAGATGGATGAGAGCGAGCTGATCAAAGAAGGCCATTACGCCAACTTTGGCGCTGCCGGTGCGCGAACCGAAATGCCGGGATGTTCGCTGTGCATGGGTAACCAAGCCCAAGTGCGCGAAGGAGCCACGGTGGTTTCCACTTCGACCCGTAACTTCCCCAACCGCCTTGGCAAGAACACCAATGTGTATCTAGCCTCAGCCGAGTTGGCAGCGATCGCCTCCAAGCTAGGCCACATCCCCACAGTGGCCGAGTACCACGAAGCCATGGGCGTCGTTAACAAAGATGGCGCGGCTATCTACAAATACTTGAACTTCAATCAGATTGAAGAGTATGTGGATATCGCTAAGGGCGTGACGGCCTAAGTTCTGGCTCGCTGAGTCAAAGAAACGGCCCAGGGAGCGATCCTTGGGCCGTTTTGCGTTGGGTGCTGCAAGTGGGGGATGTCAGGCGCAGGTGCCATCCGAAAATTCTGGAACACATCGGGGTGGAGCCCGAACCGCCGCGCAACACGCTCCCGTATGTTCGAGCGCAAGAGTGCAGGCGACTTTAAGCGTCAAATATGCGCCTTGCTCGGTCGACCCGACGGAGCCGTGGTGCTGCGCAGCATGTGCATACCTACCTTGATCTTAACCGAGCGCCAGGCCAGCTGGGCCAATGTGGAGCAGCATCGAGCGATGCAGGGGCTGACAGGGCCCGACGCCGGTGACGTGCTCGAAGTAATCAAAGACTCGGGTCACATGGTTCCGATTGAGCGCCCAGCCGAACTTGCGCAGGCCCTGCTGGGCTGGCTGGCCCGATAGGGCAAGCCAACACCCAGGGCTTAAGGTCGTGGGCGCAGCGCGCTCACGGCGATGGGTTTGTCCGCGAAGCACTGCTTCAGATAGAAGGCCCCATCGAGCCAAGGGCGGCTCTTCCATAGAGATGGGAACGGGTGGTCATCGTCGTATTTAAGCGCTAAGTCGCTTGCCCAGTCCTGCCGTCTGGACCTTAATTGGCCACTGACGTTAAGTGTGCTTGCAGGACGCTCAGTGCTGCACTACCGCATGCAGTACCAAGCCACAGCCCTTGAGCAGGTCCAGGCTCAGTCGATCGGCGCTCGCGTGCAGAGCACGCAGTTGCAGGCGCTCGGCCCGACAAGATATCTCATGCAGTGAAGAAAACGCCAGCGTCAGTGCGCTGGGCAGTGCCGGGCCTGTGCCTGGCGTTTCCAACTCGATCCAAGATCGTCCCAGACTCAGACGCCTACCCCCGGCCGGTTTGGCACCGGCCTGTTGCAGGCGCTTTGACCAAGCTTGGAGTGGCAGTTCGGCACCGCTGTAGCTCAGGCCGGCAAGGGCAAGTGCACAGTTGGGGTGTTGGAGCAAAGACGGCGAGCGCACTAGGTCTGGTGTGACCTGTTCGACCCAGCAGACATAGGACGGCTCGGTCGCATTCCAGGGTGCATCGAAATAGCGAAACTGCGCCAGGCCTGATCGCTCGGGTGTGGAAACCTGGCGCGACCAATCCATCACGGGTCCTGGGCTCAGGTCCGCGCATTGCTGGTGGCAGCTCTGAGCGTCGCTGGTGCCCAAGGCCAGCACATGCAGGCCATAGCGCTCGTCCATCGCCGGCGTGAGCTGGTGGCCGGCCTGACGGTCGGTGATCTGCATCAGTTCAATGTAGCCTGTGCCCAGCATGATCGAATGTTGCGAGCTGCCGGCTGAGACCTTTTCCCCCTGGGCATTGGTTCGGGTGTGGTCGGCGCGCTCGGTCAGGGTAAAGCCCAGTTCTTTGAACAGCTCGAACGAGGCCGTCAGGTCCTGAATGATGAAGCCGACATGGTCCAAGTCAATAGGGGAGGGCTGGCTGGAAGGGTTTTGCATACAAAACAGACCTGTGATGGAGATTTGCAAAAATAGAGTGCTGGGCGACTTTTCATAAAATTGTACGCAATAATCGACTTTATGCTAGCATAAAAATGATATCAATCGCATTGTTTTATAACCGCGGTCTCAATCGCATTGTTTTTGGAGTCCCCTCATGATCCCTTTATTGAAGTTCCTGGCGGCCGCTCTGACCTTGAGCGCTTCTTTTGCGACGCTGGCCCAGGAGCCAGCGCGCGGCGGTACCTTGACGGTGGCTTTGCCGACCGAGCCGGTTCATCTTAATTCGGCTATCGACACAACGCAGCAAGTCAAAATCGTCGCTGGTAAGATTTACAGCGGTCTTGTCAAGTACGACTTGAAGATGAACATGCAGCCCGACCTGGCTGAGTCATGGAGTGTGGCACCCGATGGCCGCACCATAACCTTCAAGCTGCGCAAGGCGGTGAAGTGGCATGATGGGCGCGACTTCACTTCGGCCGATGTGGCGTTTTCCATCATGAAGGGCTTTGGCCCCAATAACGGTCTGGTGCGCACCACCTTTGCCAATGTAGAGTCAGTGCAGACGCCGGACTCCCATACCGCAGTGCTGGTGATGCGCCAACCGGCCGCGGCTCTGATGAGCGCACTGCCTGTGGCTACAGCCACCATCTTGCCGGCGCATATCTATGACAACACGGATATCCGTCGCAATCCAGCCAACACGCGGCCGATCGGCACCGGCCCCTTCATGTTCAGCGAGTGGCGACGTGGCGATGCCATCGTGCTGGTGCGCAACCCCAATTATTTTGAGGCTGGCAAGCCCTTCCTGGACCGCATGGTGTTCAAGGTGATCCCCGACACCCAGGCGCGTGGCGCAGCGGTGGAGTCGGGCGCAGTCGATATGGTGTTTCATAGCACCGTGGCCGCCTCGGACGCGCGGCGCCTGGATAGCTTGAAAAACCTGGAACTAACCACTGACGGCTACCATTTTGATTCGACCGTCTCGTTCGCCGAATTCAATATGCAGCACCCTATCGTCGGCAAGCGCGAGGTCAGGCAGGCGCTTGCCCATGCGATCGATCGCAAGTTTGTGCTCGACAACGTTTGGATGGGTTTCGGCCGGGTGGCCAACTCTCCAGTTCATTATGGCCTGCGCCAGGCCCATACTGACTCGGTGCCGCAATATTCCTACGACCTCAAACGGGCCGAGCAATTGCTTGATGAGGCCGGCTACAAACGCGGCGCTAACGGCATGCGCTTCAAGCTGACCATCGACTTTGTTCCCTTTGGTGACCAATACCCTAAGGTCGCGCAGTATGTTCGGCAACAGTTTATACAGATCGGTATTGACGCCGATGTGCGATCGAGCGACTTTGCCACCTGGGTGCGCCGCATATGGACAGTGCGCGACTGGGCTTTGAATCTGTCGGCCCTCACCAATGCCTCGGACCCGTCCATCGGCATCCAGCGCGCCTATTCGTCAAAGAACATCGTGCCAGGCACGCCTTTTACCAACGGCACCCACTTTCGCAATGCTGATCTGGACACCTATTTCGAGCAGGCCTCGGTCAACACCGACCCTGCGGTCCGCAAGCGCCACTTTGCCGCGATCCAACGCATTTTGGCCACCGAGTTGCCGGTCATCCCCTTGGTGGCCATTGACCAGTTCACCATCACCAACAATCGGGTGCGCAACCACGCGACCTTGGCAGACGGTGTCTATGGCGGCTTTGCCGATGTGTGGATGGCACCCAACTGAGGCGCCGTTTTGATCCTTCATGGACCCGTTGGCTGAGAGGGCCGCCGCCTTGAACTTCCTGCGCTATATACTGCGCCGTCTGGCCCAGGCCGCGCTGTTGCTGGGCATTGTGATCGTGCTGCAGTTCTTGCTGCTGCACCTGGCACCGGGCGATGTGGCCGATGTGATCGCCGGTGAAAGCCAGGCCTCGGATCCAGCTTTCGTGCAACAACTGCGCAGCGAGCTGGGCCTGGACCGGCCCCTACCGCTGCAGTTGCTGCTGCACTTGCAGCGGGTACTCACGCTGGACTGGGGGCAGGCGCATTCCATGGACGCGCCGGTCTGGCAGCTCATCGCTGAGCGCCTGCCCGGCACCGCCTTGCTGATGGTCAGCGCCTTGCTGCTGGCCATCGTCTTGGGGGTGGCCATGGGCATGGTGGCGGCCCTGCATGCGCGCAGCGGCCTGGACGGCCTGATTTCCGTGCTGGCCCTGCTGTGTTACGCCACGCCAGGTTTTCTGGTCGGCATCGGCCTGATCCTGGTCTTCACCGTGCAACTACAGTGGCTGCCGATGTCGGGCATGAGTTCGATCTATGGCGACGCCAGCTGGTGGCAGCGCAGTGTGGACACCGCGCGTCATCTGCTCATGCCCATGCTCAGCCTGTCGCTCTTTTACGTGGCCACCTACACCCGCCTGATGCGTGCGGCCATGCTGGAAGTGCTGCCCATGGACCATGTGCGCACCGCGCGCGCAAAAGGGCTGGGCCGCTGGCGTATCGTCTGGCACCATGCCGCGCGCAATGCTTTGCTGCCCATCGTCACCATGGCCGGGCTGCAGGTGAGCTCGCTGCTCGGAGGCTCGGTCATCGTCGAGACCATCTTTGGCTGGCCGGGCATCGGTCGGTTGGCTTTTGAAGCGGTGTTCAAGCGCGACGTTCCCCTGGTCATGGGCATCTTGCTGCTCAGCTCGGTGCTGGTGCTGCTGGTCAGCCTGCTGGTCGATCTGATCTACACCCGACTTGATCCGCGCATCCGCCTGCGCTGAGGATGATGAGTACCTTGCCCCATCGCCTCGCCAAATCGATCACCTTCATGGTGGGTGCCGGCCTGCTGCTGGCCATGCTTGCCATGGCCCTGCTGGGCCCTTGGCTCTATCCGCAAGGGCCGTGGACGGTGGTGGGCGTGCCCATGATATGGCCGGGGACCGATGCGGCTTGGCCCCTTGGCACTGATGCGCTGGGGCGAGATATTCTGGCAGGGCTGCTGCATGGGGCGCGAGTCTCGCTGCTGATAGGAGCTGCGGCCACTACCGTGGCATTGTGCGTGGGTATTGCGGTGGGCACGCTCACCGGCTATTTCGGCGGCTGGGTCGATGACCTCCTGATGCGCCTAACCGATGCAGTGCAAACCGTGCCGCCCTTTCTGCTGGTCATTGTGGTGGTTCTGATCGTCAACCCCTCGGTGGTGTCCATCGTCGGCGCCATCGCGCTGATCTCCTGGCCCACAGTGGCCCGCCTGGTACGCGCCGAATTCATGCGCCTGCGTGAGACAGATTTTGTCAGCGTCTGCCGGCTCATGGGCATGAAGCCTGCGCGCATCATCTTCTTGCAGATGCTGCCCAACGCCATACCGCCGATCGTAGTGAGCTCTTCCATCATGGTGGCCAGCGCCATCCTGATCGAATCGGGCCTGGCCTTTCTCGGCCTGGGCGACCCGAACGTGATTTCCTGGGGCACCATGGTGGGCCTGGGCCGCTCCGACCTTCGTGCGGGCTGGTATCTGGTGGTCATCCCGGGTCTGGCCATCATGCTCAGCGTGCTGGCGCTCAATCTCCTGGGCGACGGCCTGAATGACGCGCTCAACACTCGCCTGAGCCCATGAGCCAGAGCGCCTTGCTCCAAGTGCAGGACATGCGGCTGGGTCTGGCCGACGGCACGGCCCTGGTCGACGGCGTGAGTTGGAGCCTGGTCGCCGGCCAGACCCTGGCGGTGGTGGGCGAGTCGGGCAGCGGCAAATCCCTCAGCGCGATGGCGCTCATGGGCCTGCTGCCGCCTGCGGTCCGCTGGCTCGGCGGGCGGGCGCATTTTGAGGGCCGGGCGCTGCGCGACCTGTCCGAGCGCGACTACCGACAGATCCAGGGCCGGCGCATCGGCATGATCTTTCAGGAGCCGATGACCTCGCTCAACCCGGTGATGCGCATCGGCGATCAGCTGGTGGAGGTGCTGCGCTGCCACCTGCCGCTGTCGGCTCGCGCCGCGCGCGATCGCGCTGTCGAGCTGCTGGCCAGTGTGCAGATTCCCCAGCCGGAGCAGCGCATCAGCCACTTCCCGCATCAGATGTCGGGCGGTCAGCGCCAGCGGGTGATGATTGCCATGGCACTGGCCTGTGACCCCGCGCTGCTGCTGGCCGATGAGCCGACCACCGCGCTCGATGTGACGGTGCAGGCCGACATCCTGCAGCTGCTGCGCCAGCAGCAGGAGCGTCGCGCTTTAGGCGTGCTGCTTATCACCCATGACCTGGGCGTGGTTGCCCAGGTGGCCGACCATGTGGTGGTGATGTATGCCGGGCAGGTGATGGAGCAGGGCCCGGTTGCCCAGGTGCTGAGCCGGCCAGCCCATCCCTATACCCAAGGCCTGCTCAGGGCCCGGCCCAGCGGCAAGCAGGTCCGCAGCGAGCGCCTGCACGAGATCCCCGGCATGGTGCCCGCGCCCGCGCGTGAGCTTCTGGGCTGCCCCTTTGCTGCGCGCTGCGCCAGCGCCTTGTCCAATTGCTCCCGTGAGCAGCCACCGGTGGTGGCGCCAGCGCCTGGGCGACTGGCCGCCTGCTGGCTCGCCATCGAGGGCACCGCGTCATGACGCTTGATGCAGCGCTGCAGGCACACGACCTGCGCTTTGCCTACCCAGGTGCTAAGGGGCAGCTTGCCGTCGACGGAGTGAGTTTACACATCGCACCGGGCCAGACCCTGGGCCTGGTGGGTGAGTCAGGCTGCGGCAAGTCCACTGTCGCCCGCCTGGCTTGCGGTCTATTTGCGCCCAGCCAGGGGCAGGTGTGGGTATCCGGCCTGCACGCCAGCGTGCGCAGCAGCGCCCAGCGGCTGCCCTTGGCGCGGGCCGTGCAGATGGTCTTTCAGGACCCTTATGGCTCGCTCAACCCGCGCCAGCGTATCGGTGCCCAGTTGGCCGAGGCGCTGCGTCTGCATGGGCCCGAATGCGCATCGCTAGCGGCCCAGGTCGGCCAATGGCTGGACCGGGTGGGGCTGCAGCCCGCCGTAGCCGGGCGCTACCCGCATGAGCTATCGGGCGGCCAGCGCCAGCGTGTGGCGATTGCCCGCGCCGTGGCAGTGCAGCCACGTCTGCTGGTCTGCGACGAGCCGGTCTCGGCCCTGGACGTCTCTGTGCAGGCGCAGATTCTCAATCTCCTGCGCGACCTGCAGGCCAGCCTGGGCCTGGCCTGTCTGTTCATCTCCCACGACTTGCGGGTGGTGCGTTACATGGCTGAGCGCATCGCGGTGATGCAGCACGGCCGCATCGTCGAGCTGGCGGCCACCGACCTCCTCTGGAGCGCACCCGAGCATCCCTACACCCGCCAACTGCTTGCCAGCCTGCCGCCTGATTTGTAGCCGCCTTGGTTCGTGGACCGCGTCTGAGCAGAGGCGGTCGACAAGGTGTGGGCCTCGCCCTCGCGGCGATAGCTCCCAAATTTTGTGGGAGTGGCGCCCTCGGCGCGATGCGGCGCTTGATTTATCGCCGCTTTTTCAGGGCGCCGGCCCCTGCGCCGCTCGTTTCCCTAGCATCTGCTCCTCCTTAATCTCGTTTCGCAGCGCCCAGCCGCACACCCTCGGGTGATGCGAGCGCCGCACCTTTTGGTTGGAAGTTACGATTCCGCCAGTGGTCTCGATCCAGAGCCTCAGGCGACGGTCTTCGCAGCGTTCACTCTCGGGCGGTGCATCGGTCCTGGCGCAGTGGCATAAAGGGGGAGCCGAGGCGGAGGATAGCCCACGAGCCAGGCCTGATGGGACGCAATAAGCCCGTAACGACTTAAGGGTGGCTGTCGCTAGAGACTTCAGCGTTCTTTCCGAACCCCCCAAGCCACCCCTCCAAACCCCGAGCCCAGCCATCGCTCGCGCTGGCCAGTACCTGCACCGGCATGCCCGCATCGCGCACGGCAGCCATGCCTTGCGGACCCAGGGGGTCCCATCGCAGCCAGTGATCATGGGCCTGCACCCAGTCGGCGCATTGAAGGGCGGCAAAGACCGATTGGGTCAGACCTTCCGCGTCGAGATGGGGCTCGGCGCTGCGGATGTTGGCGCGCTGCCGTTCGAACCAGGGGTGGAATAGCTCGCGGTCACGCAGGCTGTGCCACAGTGCGATCAGGTGGCTGCCGTCCAAGGACGGCACGATGGGCTGTGCGTAGGCGCTCAGCCAGTGTGATCGGGTGGTCGGATCGCAGGCAAGCACTTCTTCTAGCAGCAGGCTTTGCGGCTGGCCAACCTGCACCTGGGCTGAATGTATCGCCCAGTGCGTCGCCACTGCAGCACCGTAGCCGCGCCCGCGCAGCCTGAAACGGTTGACGCCCAGGATCAGCAGGGCTGCATGGGCTTGCTGCGCCGCAGCCTCGCAGGGCAGAACATTGCCGGGAGAGTCGCCGTGACCGCTCAGGTCGATGGTGATCAGCGGCCCTGCAAACGGGCCCAGCCGGGAGCGCTCAGATGTACCCGAGCCGCCGGCGCTATGCAGCAGCACCGTGGGGATGTCGGCGTGATCAAGCTGCCAGCCTTGGATTAGCAGGCCCTTGATGTAAGCGCGCCTTTGGCTTGCGCCGGCCTGCTCCCATGGTTCAGTGTCCTGTGGCTCGGGCGCAGCCGCTTGTGCGGGCTGGTGCGCGATCAGCCATCTTGTCTGCGCCTGCAGCAACTGTGCGCGGGCGCCGATGGGCAGTCGCTCCACCTGCACATGGGGCAGGCAGGGCGGCAAGCGGTCCAGATGAGTAGCGAGCTGGTCATCGGCGGGCGTGCCCACCCAGGTCGGCTGACTGATCTCGCTCAGGGCCGCCCACCCGTCCCAGGCAAAGACTCCCGGATAGATGCAAAGATGGCTCTCGCGTGAGCGCAGCAGCTCCATGATCTGCCAACTTTGGATCAGCGCAGGCTCGGGAAAGTCCAGCTGCCTGCGATGTGCGAGGTCGCGTTGCGACCAGGGGAAAAACATCCAGCCATCGCGAAAGCGCGACCAGGCCCAAATCAAATGGGTGCCGTCGACCTGGGGCACAAAGCGGTAGAGCTGATGCGGCAAGATGCTACTTTGCTCGTCGGCATTAAACAGCGGCAGGCCGTCCAGGGCCAGGGCCCGTACCCGTTTAGGGTGGCGGCGGGCCAGCTCGGCGGCAATTGCCGCGCCGGTGTGTTGTCCTCCGGCCGAGACCTGCGCTATGCCCAGTTCGTCGAGGAACTGCGCCATGCGGTCGGCCATCAGGGCAATGCTCCAGTTGGCCTGCGGCAGCGGCTCGGACTGGCCAAAGCCCGGCGTGTCGACCGCAATCGCGGTGCAATGCGGCGCCAGCAAGCGCATCAGCGGCTCCAGGGTCTGCGAGGACTGAGGAGTCTGGTGCATGAGTAGCACCGCCGGGCCTTGACCCATGCGGCGGTAGTGAAGCCACTGGCCGCCGACCTGGCAAAAATGGCGGCCGATAGCCCCGCTTTGGCTGGGCAGTTCTGCCATCAAAGAAAGCCCTTGACCAGATCGTGGTGGTATTCGCTCAGGAACAGCCCTTGACGCAGGCGGTCCACAAGATCGGGGTTGGCAATGAAAAGCCGGCCGTAGGAGATTAGGTCAAATTCTCCTGCCGCCAGATGCGTCTGCGCGCTCTCCGGGCTGTGGCCGCCGTTGCCGATCAGCACGCCCGGCCAATGGCGGCGCAAAAACGCGCTGGGCGTGCCGCCAATTTCTGCGCGGGGCAGGTCCTGAGTGATACCCGTGTGCACATAGGCCAACTGCTGAGTACTCAGGGCCTGCAAAAGAGCGATATAGGTCTCGTTGTCACCAGCGGTCCAGCGCATTTCGCCGAAGTCCGGAAACGGCGACAGCCTCAGCCCGACCCGGTGCGGCCCCCATTCCTCCAGGCAGGCATGCACCACCGCCAGCGCAAAGCGCAACCGGCCTGGGCCGCCCCACTCGTCGTCACGGCGATTGGTGTGCTGGCGCAAAAACTGTTCTATCAAATAGCCGTTGGCGCCGTGGATTTCCACCCCGTCAAAGCCGGCTGACCGCGCCCGCCGCGCCGCCATCCGAAAAAGATTGATCACGCTCGTGATTTCATTGACCTCGAGGGCCCGTGGCATTTCGTTGTAGAGCGCCACACCGCCCGCCTGCCTGCGCAAGACTGGGTCGAGCACCGCCGAGGGCGCCACCGGTTGCACCCTGGTCCAGTGACTGTGGGCGATGCGGCCGGTATGCCACAACTGAGCAAAGATCCGCCCGCCGCGGGCATGCACCGCGTCACAGACCCGGGCCCAGCCCGGCACGTGGCTGTCGAGAAATAGGCCCGGCGTATCGAGATAGCCCTGGGCTTCCTGTGTGACCAGCACCGCTTCGGTGGTCAGCAAGCCGGCATCTGCCCGCGCTGCGTAGTATTTAGCTGCCCCCTCGGAAGGTCCGAGGTCCGCCGTGGCCCGGTTGCGGGTGCAGGGCGCGAGCACCACCCGGTTGGGCAGAACCAGGCCGCTGCCCAGGTCAAGCGGTTCGAAGAGGGCGGCGTAGGGCTGGTCGCTCATGAGCGAGATTATGCATCAGGCCTTTTTGGGCCGGCCGGATGCAAGACCTGTTTGCGCAGGACGCCATTTATCGTGGCTGTGACTCGCGGGACCAGAGTCGGCAAGCCGATGGGGCCTCGCTCAACATGGTGTTGCACATCTTACTGCGGGTCATTGCGCAAACGCTGCAAGCCAACAACACTGGTGCGTACAACTCGAATAATGCAGCTTTGCATTTTGGCGTAATCGCATTCATTCACCGCTTCGGCTCTAGTCTCAACGAGCATGTGCACTTTTACGTTTGCGCAGTCGATGGCGTGTTTGAGGAAGCGCCGAGCGATGGTGGCTCTGATGCAGCCTATCAAACCTCACAACCGCGGATCGTCGTTCACCTAGCCATCGGGATCGCTGGCGAAGTGGTTGCCCAAGCCCAGGCCAGCATGCGCCGCCGCATCCTGCGCGCCTATGTAGGACGGGGCTAGCTCGAAGGCTTCGAGGCCCAGGAGACCTTGGAAAATGACATTTTCGAATGCAAATGCTGAACCCAGAAATAGTGTGAAAAAGATGGCTAATAAAAATTTCATGGCTGGATTTATTCAAAAATGGTTAACCCATCACACGGATCAGATTGTTAGGTACTCATTTCAAAATAGCGTTGAAAGCTAAAGGCCAAGGTGGCCATGAGCGCCGTGGTTCCTATGAACAGGGAGCTAGCAAGCCCCATCACGGTGAGCCAATGGGTTTGGCCGGCCTCATCTGCCTCATCAGCCAAAGGATTGAATTTTTGATTCCAGCGCTGAGCGTCTGTTAAACCATAAACAATCGCAGCGAGTGCGCAGGCAGCGATGCAAAAACCCAAGAACGGAATCAAAAACCAGCTGAGGTGGTCGTCTAATCCGATCGTTCTCGCGCGCACAACGCCGTAAGCTCCTAACGCACTGGGCCCGAGGGCAAGCCAACTCCACGCGTCAAAGCGTCCTGTGAGATAGACCCGCTGCAAGCCTATGGGGCCGGTAATAAGAGTAAGCCAAACCGCGATTGTTTTATTTTTCATAACCCTCATTGTGACGCTTGTGACGCAGCCGTACGACTGCCTTGGCCAATAGCACGCTCCATGAGCACAACGTCAAGCCAGCGATCAAACTTCCAACCGCAATCGGCAAGAACTCCCACCGAGGTAAAGCCTAAAGCGCGATGCACGCCTATTGACCCCGCGTTATCGGAGTCACCAATCACAGCGATTAATTTACGTACCCCAGCGCGTTCAGCTTGGCTCATCAATTCAGCGAGTAGTAGGCGTCCCCAGCCTCGGCCAGTTGCCAGTGGGCTCAGGTAGATGGAGTCTTCCGCAGAGAAGCGGTAGGCTGGTCGCGGTTTAAACCAATTGCAATAGGCAAACCCGAGAACTTCAGCGTTTTCTTCGATGACCAGGTAGGGCAGGCCCTTTGATAAAACGTCAGCTTTACGGCTTTGCATGTCAGTTTCAGTGGGCGGTTCGATTTCAAAGGTGCCGGTTCCGTGGAGTACGTGGTGTTGGTAAATGGCGGTGACAGCAGGTATATCTGCGTCTGTACAAGGTCGGATGGTTGGCATGGCTTTGAAAAAGTTATAATAGCGGGCTATTCTGAGTGTCACTGGCCGGGTGGTCAGTTGCGTGTCTCAACTCTGAATTCTATGGTTGAAATTCATTTCAATCACCCAAAGGAACAATCATGGTCGTCATTCGACTCGCTCGTGGTGGTGCTAAAGCCCGCCCGTTTTTTAATATCGTGGTTACGGACAAGCGCACTCGTCGCGATGGCCGCTTCATTGAACGCATTGGTTTTTACAACCCGATTGCAACTGCCAATGAAGAAAGCATCCGTATTGCGCAGGACCGCCTGACTTACTGGAGAAGCGTTGGTGCGCAAGCGTCTCCTACGGTTGAACGTTTAGTTAATCAAGCAGCTAAAAAAGCGGCTTAATTTCGTGTGCAGGCTGGCCCTTCGTGCTGATGGGCCAAGCCGCCACAATCCTTTGACCGATTGTTTCGCATGATTGCTGGCCTTGAACCTGCTGAGCTCCCTAAGGATGCGATTGAGGTGGGGAGGGTCGCTGAGGCGTGGGGCATCAAAGGATGGTTCAAGGTATTGCCCTACAGCGGTGATCCTGAGGCCTTATTTACCTCCAAATTGTGGTTTATGTTGCCCACCGAAAAAGGTCTAAAAACCTTTGATGGCGTGGCGCAGCTCTCCGTCAAAGAAATTAAATCCCATTCGGGTTCTTTGGTCGCTTGTGCAATAGGCGTATCTGACCGCACCGAGGCCGAGGCTTTGCGCGGCGCACGAATTTTCATCTCCCGTTCTAATTTCCCAGCGTCTGCCATTGATGAGTTTTACTGGGTCGACTTAATTGGCTTGGATGTAGTTAACCGTGAAAACGCGCCCATGGGCGTGGTTCGTGAACTCATGTCAACAGGGCCGCAAACGGTTTTGGTTCTAGAGTATTTGGAAGATGGAAAAACAC
>Ga0209442_1001185_pt1 | contig 14971 bp, 20 predicted proteins | sample LauGreSBDMM110DD_2_FD_187565 | JGI IMG/M metagenome (GOLD analysis project Ga0209442, IMG submission 187565) | Freshwater lake microbial communities from Lake Michigan, USA - Sp13.BD.MM110.DD (SPAdes) (version 2) | ecosystem: Environmental > Aquatic > Freshwater > Lake | place: Lake Michigan...
TATTTAGGTACTCACCCTGCAGCTGCTGGAGTGAGTAGTTGCTTTGGAAAATTAATAGGGCCAAGACTGTAGCCAGAAAAAGTAACCTATTCACGTGACAAGTCTATGATGGGTTAGCCCCTCATACGTTAATTTACGCTCAGTTTCTATCACCTATTTAGGCGACAAAGCAGTTTTTGGGCTTTAACCCTCTAGTTAAGATTGAAGGGTGATTCCCCTATACAAACACGCCCGTAAACTCTTTAAGAAGAGTGGCTTAACCCTGGCCGGGCTTAAGGCGAACACAATTGAATTATTTTCTAGTCGTGATCTAGTAATTATTATCTTCTTCACCATCTTAGGTCTTGGCGGCGTCTTTGCCGCCACATTAGTAACCGTAACCGCCCCAGATTCACAAGGTGCTGGTTATCTTGCTGCAACTAGCTGTGATGAGTCGATAACAGTTAATAAGGATGTTGTATTTAACTCTAGTACAAAGCGGTTTGAGGTTGCCACAATCTCTATTAGCGGAGTTGATCAAAGATATGATGCAAATGGAAGAAATGGCTGTGGTAATAGAGTGCTTGAGATGGCTATTCCAATTAACGGCGTTCCAACCTACACCTCTTGGAGCATTCCATCTTCTAGTGTTTCCAGTAGCGTCTTTACCATCTCATCTGGAGTTGGTTGTTCACGATATGACAGCAATAGCCCAACGATAAGTATTGATTCCATACTACTTAATAGTCTCGCATTTACAGTCAAGCCTGGTACTTCCTCAATAGAGGATGATGCTAATTTACAAATTAAATACTCAGTTGATGAATATGATTCCTACCCTGATAGCGGTAATACTATTTATGATCAAATTGGCACAGCTCAAAATGGTGCAATCACAAATACCTCAGCTGTAGCAACTGATAGTAGGAGAGTTAAGTATTTAACTATTTCACAGACCAACTCATCAGTAATTGCATCTGCTGGAACAACACAAGGAGATACGCAATCAATTTTCCTCTGGATATATCCATTAGATTTAGATAGTAATGGAATAGCAGATGATGGAGTTATTTATAATGAAAATGGCCCTGGTGGAGGCTGGCATGATCCACAAATTGAAATGGTAGGTGGCAAAGTTAGATTTAACCGGTGGTCTTCTGCAGGTTATACCCTAATTTCACCAAACCCATATGAATCATTAGCAATTACACCAAATCAATGGCACCTAATTGGCTTTACTGGAACTCTTACTCAAATAACTGGTTATATTGATGGCACCGCACTTAGTACTGCAACTCAACCTTGGTACCGCAATCCAACAAATACGATCACTCATAAAATTGGTGGATCAGACTCAGTCACAAACCTAGGTGATGGCACAAATGGAGATTTTAGATTTAACTCCTTTTATTTATTTAATAAAGCACTAAGTAGTGCTGAGGTCACTACTTTATATAATTACACTAAGGGTTGTAAGCGATGAGGAATTCACTGCTTAAAAAGTGCCTTAATTCTCCTGCTTTGCTAGGTAAGGAGATTATTAACTTACTCTCAAAGCGTGATCTAGTAGTTATTATCTTCTTCACTATCTTAGGTCTTGGCGGCGTCTTTGCCGCCACATTAGTAACCGTAACCGCACCTGATTCACAAGGCGCTGGTTACCTTGCAGCTACTACCTGTGATGAGAATGTAACTATAAGAGCTATAACAACATCAGATTCAGCCTCTGGGCAGATGAATGTTTCAACAATTGCATTAAGTGATGTTGACCAAAGATATGATGCTAATGGAATTAATGGTTGTGGTCTTAGGGGTTTAGAGTTAGCGCTTCGCGTCAATGGGGCTATGAGATACACATCGTGGTCGATACCAGTAGATAGCGGCAGCAATACCTTCACCTATGGAGGTGCTACAAGTAGTTATGGATATGCAGCTAATACCGTCATTACACCTTTTAATGTAAGTAGTTTGGATTATGTAGCAATTAGAGTCATACAGGTTACTTTAAGTGGCAGTTTAAACTTTGTAGATAATACCTACAAAATAAATTACACCGCAGATAACACCTTTGCATTAGGAACAAATGACTTCACAGTTGATCTATGGGCAAAGGTAAGTAGTTCTTCAGCAAATGCCACTTTTTATGATGCTGGTGGGAATGTTAACGCAGTAGGTGGCTTTGCCTTTTGGGTTGAAGGTGGAAGTTTAAAACTACGCTATAACGGAACGGGCCAAGACCTAATAGGTCCTGCGATGACTTCATACTATAATGCTTGGCACCATTATGCAGCGGTGCGTAGTGGTACAAGTTATAAAATTTATGTTGATGGCATATTGGTGGCATCTGCAACCTATGCCTCATATGACATTGATCGAACTGCACCAGTAGTTGGGGCGCTATCAAACTTCCCATTAAATTATTCACTAATTGGTGAGATTAGAAATCTTCGAGTAGTAAAAGGCACTGCGCTTTGGACCAATACATTCACACCTCCTGTTGTACCCCTTGCAAATGTAAGCGGAACTGTTTTATTGCTCTTAGTACAAAATCCAACTAATCCAACCTATGATTCAAGTAATTATCATTGGGTACCGGCTAATACCTCAAAGTTACCAACCTATGTTGCGCCATAAATTAAGAAGGCCACTTTTGATATTGGCCGCGCTGCGGGCTAACACAGTTGAATTATTCTCAAAGCGTGATCTAGTAGTTATTATCTTCTTCACCATCTTAGGTCTTGGCGGCGTCTTTGCCGCCACATTAATCACCGTAACCGCACCTGACTCACAAGGTGCTGGTTATGTTAGAGCAACCGCTTGTGATGAGAGCGTGAATATAAGTGCTTCACCAGTACTAAATAACGCAGATGGACAGTTTTATGTGCCAACAATTTCCTTAAGTGAAATTAGTCAAAATATAAGTACTGGTTGTGGTAACAAAGTTATGCAGATTGCTTTAAAAATTAATAATCAGGTTAGATACGCCTCCTGGAATATTCCTGCAGGTATTACTGACTCTACCTTTTATCTAACTAATATAACTAGCTCTCTGGGTAGTAACTATGCAGATACTCAACTTACTCAATTTAAAGTTACTGATCTTACTAATGTTGCCATATCTCAAATTGGAACTTACACGCCAAATAGAATTGAGGAGTGTGTAGCTAGTATTGCAGACCCTAATTGGACAAAAACCACACTACTTGCTGCGATTGGAAAGACGGAGCAAGAGCTTTTAACTTTAGTTAATAACAATACTTGGTACATACAGGTTGCAGCTGACGCAAGTTTTGGTACCAACCATGCGAATGATCCTGATATTTATTGTGGTGATTCAAATAATAATTATGTACCTTACCTAGATTCTAACTCTAGCACTTTGGATTATTTCTTTGGTGGAGCAGGAAATGACTCTGTTAATACCTCTTGGAACTCTATTTTTTATGGTGGTGAAGGAAATGACAGCATAGTCACCCTCGCTGAAACATCAAGATTCTATGGTGGAGCCGGAACTGATACAGCATCCTCTGTAATAGGTGGTTCAACTTTTTATCAAGACTCGTCTGGGTAATTCAAAAAGATCCTAATTAAACAATATATTTAAACCGCGATACTTTCTTAAGTATTTGCTACCGCTGATAAGAAGGTAATAAATACTGAGCTAACCCCAAGCTTTGCCTGCTCTATTGAAAGTTTGTAATCTAGCAGGTACTCACCCTTCACATCACTGACCTTAACCTGCTGAACAACCTGACCATCGCTAATCTGGCAACTACCAAAGCTATAGCGCTGATTATTTATTAACATCTGATACTGGCGCTTAATAATCTGGGTAAATGAAGGCAGGCTAATACTGTCTTGAAATGATTTAGCCGCATAGGAGTATGCGGTTGGCCAATTTTGATCTGCGATTGCATCTATTTGGCCAGAGATATGATCTTTAACCAATAGCTGCTGAGATTGTGAACAGGTGCCATCTGTTAATTGTGCAAGGGTAGATGAGTTTGCGCAGCCAGTAAGTAATAAGGTGCTGAGTGCAATCACATAGCCCTTCATAGATCTCCTTTTAAAAGAGTGAATTACTTACTTGGCCAAGGATATGAGAACAAGTTGGCCAGAGTCAGTAGTTACTAACGCCAGAGCAGTGTGAGATAGATCTAAATCTCTAATTTGCCCACCAACTTTTGATAAGCAGTGAGGCATAACCTTCTACCTCACTGCTTATAGTCAAGCACTAATAGCTTTCCACTATCGGTAGTAGCAACTAATTGCCCAGAGTTTAAAACCTCAAGATCTCTAATTCGTTCACCAATATTAAAGTTTTGTGAGTCAGCAATTGTTAAATTATCAGCTAATGAGATAAAAACTAAAACCTGCTCCTTAAGTGTTCCTAAAACTAATTGATTACTCCACTCAGCCCAACCGCTCTTTGGTAGTTGTACCAACTCAGTTACCGCAATCGATGGCACCCAATACTTAATTGGCTCTTCATATCCAATATGTGTGCCAGGTTTTGTCGGCTTCACATAATCATCTGAGCCATACGGCTCTCCGTAGCTAACAAATGGCCAGCCATAATCAGCTCCGGCTTTAATTAAATTAAGTTCATCCCCACCACGTGGGCCCTGCTCAGTGGCTAATAAATCTTTACCGTTATATAAAAGGATGCCTTGGGCATTGCGATGACCCTGAGAGATTTTACTTACCGAATTACTACTTACTTTAAATATTGATCCTAAATCTCCTCGCTTACTTCGATTAGATATTTGAGAATAACCTAAATCACCAATAGTCACATAAGCAGATTTTTTATCAATCACTGCAAATCTACCGGAGGTATGTTGCACAGCTGAGATTGGCACACATGGCTTTGTCACTAACCAATTCTTAACTTGCTTAATTTTTTGATTAACTCGATCATAATTTATATTTTCAACAACAATCTCAACACAATTTCGCTGTGAACCTAATCTTGGGTAGGAAACAAGTAAATTTGCACTACTCTGAGTTTCAGATAAAACTGCAATATCATTGATAGCAAATCTTGAATCATTAATTCTTCTATTTGCAGCAATTACTGCGCCTAACTTAGTTAACCGCTTATTACCTAAGTTATATAAAAATAACTCGCCACCCGTCTTGCCACCACCTAGAAGTAGATCATCATTTGCCAATACAGCCAGTGCGGGCCCGCGCATATTCCCACCTGAGGTAGTGGTTGCTCTAATCTCATCTGCTCTAATCTGCAGATTAGGCAAGGGTGCGCTGTTTGCAATAGCAGCAGCTAAAATTGATGTGATAAGTGAGATTAAAAGTAGGTGGATCATCCACTTAGCCTAGAGCAGATGATCTACCTGATAAGTGTTAGTTAAATTACTTTAAGCAACTATTAAGCAGTTATTACGCGGGTGGAATTAATGTGTTTGCAAATATCTGCCAAGCAAGTGCTGATTTAGCAATTAAGGAGAGGGCTATATAAGCTGCCTCACCATGTAAGTAATCACTGTACTTACCCACCTTTTTGTATTGCAGCAGCTGCACAAGTGCAAATGAGTTAAAAAATAAAAAGATAGTTAAGACAATTACATAGACAAATGCTGGCGCCTTTGTCTCACCTGCACCCCCGATGCCAAATACATAAAACATTAAGGCAAGCCAAGGCACTATGCCGGTAATACAACCGAAGATATATGGCAGATATCCACCATTACCTGGGGTTTCATATTTTTCCTGCAGCCAGCCAAATAAAATCATCGATGCGTTAACCCCAAAGATTGAGATAATCGAGGTGATATCTGCAACGCCGGTAACTTGAGCAATTAAGACAATCATTACCGATGAGCTAATTGAGTACTCAACCCACCTGAAGTAATTACGTTTTAAGGCTAACCCGGCTGCATACCTTGGATAAAACTTTCCACTTGCAACTAAGAAGTGAAAGAAGGATGAAAGACCTAAAAAGATAGCAACTGTTAAACCAATTGGAGTTTCAAATAATGTAACTGGGGGAGCATATGTTGATCCGGGTGGGCCTGACATATAGGTAGCGGTTACTGGAAGTGAGAAGTCACTACTTAGGGCAAGGACAGCTGCCATTTGCACAAAGTGCAAAATACCTGCATAGATATTGGTCTTACGTAATCTTTGGGCGGTTAATGGTTTGCTCATAGGCAAAAGATAGCGCCAAATTATAAAATTTCGGCTTTACTTACCCTATGGCGTTAATAAAATCCTTACTTGCACTACTCCTTGGCGCATTTTTGCTATCAGCAGGTACCAGCCACCTTGGTTCAAATCGCACCGAGTTCCTAGCCCAGGTGCCAACCTGGTTGCCCTTAGATCCTGATTTTGTAGTGATCGCCTCTGGCTTAGTTGAGATAACACTCGGTGTACTCCTTATTATTACCGCTTTAATACTAAAGAAGTATCGTGGAGTAATTGGAGTAATAACGGCGGCATTTTTTATTCTTATCTTTCCTGGCAATATCAATCAGTATGTAAATCACCTTGATGCCTTTGGCTTAGATACCGATACCAAGCGGTTTATCCGCCTGCTCTTTCAACCACCATTAGTTGCCTTAGCACTTTGGTGTAGTGATGGCCTTAGATTGCTAAAAAAACTTAAGCAGATCTGATTTTTAAGGATAATTTATCGCACATCTGATCAACAGTTAACTTATCAGTAGCCTTAAAACTACTACTGCAGATTACGCAGCGCATCTGCCACTGCCACCAAGAGATATCGTCATAACCTAGCCGGTAGGTGGTAACAAAAACTGATGCTGGCAATATTCGACATCGCATACATCTTTTCGGGGCCGTTAGCAGATTAACAACCTGGGTCTCAGCTCGATAGCCCCGCAGGTAGGTAAAGCCAATGCCATATAAATCAACATCTAATAAAAATGCACCTGGATTAATAGATAATTCAAATTTAGCATCTGCTAAATCCTTATAAGCGTAGAAGCCACACTCACACCCAGCTACCGGTGGTATGTGCTCTGTATTAATTGTGCACTTAGCAGATGAATCAGAGAGGTAAGTATCCCCAGTTAAGCCGGTTAATGTAGGAGCTCTGCCGGTAATTAAGGCCAGTTTATAACCATGCATTACCTGAGTTGGAAGATCAAAGGCATCCTCATATACCAATTTTGATCTGTCACCTTTATTAAGGGTGAACTCTTTATCACTGGCATTACCAACAACAATAAATGCAATTATAAAAAATAATGGAACCAATCCCACAAATAGATATAAAAAGGTGATGACCACAGGTTGCGGAATAAGTGGATTATCTTTTTCGCTAAAGCCACCTAAGAGATAGGCGAGTAGGAGAACAGATAGGGCCAGGATTGGGTATAGCCGCACCCACTTAATTAACCGCTGCTTAAGATGGGCGCTACTCATAGATTGATTAAACACCGATTTGGCTAATTAGATAAGCCTGATTTTAGGTTAGGTTAAACACAAGGTGAGTGTGGGATGGCGCTAATCATCTTTACACCAAGCAGTTAGCTGATTAAATTAGGGCTAAGCAAATTTTAAAAGGAGGAAGTAATGGCTGAGATTGGTGAGCCAGATCGAGTGGTAAGGCGAGAGCGGGAGCCTGCAATTACCCCAAGTGTGCCAGCGCCAACTCCAGAGCTTGAACCAGCTAAGTAATCTTTGCAATAAATCTTGCTAGTAATTTAACAAGTAGTGATTTTCGATTTGCTGCAATCTTTTTATATCCAAATGAGCCAATTGGCCCAGATAATCTAAGTAGGCTGCTACTAATTTTATTGCCACGCTTATTAAGCAAAAAAATCACTGCGCTAACCCCACCATATTTATCACTACCTGATATGGCATAGACCGCCTTCTCACACTCAGCTTTGGTCAAACCAAAGCTTGCTAAATTACCATTTTGAAAGGGGATTGGCGTGAAGCTTAAGCCCTTACCTAGCCAATTAATTGAGTTTTTACACAACATGCAATCACCATCATAAATGACAGTTATCTCACTCATCTGTGGCTTACTTCATACGCTTTCATAGCAAAAGTATATCTTAATCATTTTTATTACTAACCTTAATAATTTATCTCAACTACAATAGCAGTAAGAAAAAGGGGTAATGTGAAGAGTTTGACAGATCTTAGAAACTTTAATCTTAAAGAGTTTGACACTATGTTGATCAACTACTTAAGTAAGTTATCACTGCCCGTACTTCGAGTATCCCTTGGCATAGTATTTATCTGGTTTGGCGCACTTAAGCCATTTGGTAACTCACCTGCTAATGATGTGATCACAAAGACCGTCTACTGGTTTGATCCAGATATCTTTATTCCAATCCTTGGCTTTTGGGAGATGTTAATTGGTATCTGCCTGCTCTATACCCCACTTATTCGCCTTGGTCTTTTTTTATTAGCGCTGCAGATGCCAGGCACCTTCTTGCCATTATTACTTCGCCCGGAGATCTGCTTTATCAGTATTCCATTTAATCTAACCCTTGAGGGTCAATACATTATTAAAAACCTAGTTTTAATCGGAGCAGCTATGGTGGTGGGAAGTAAGTTAGTACCAATTAAAGAGTCAAGTAAGCAGAAAAACCAATAGGAAAAGGGTTAAGGTATTATTTAATTATGATTAAGCTAATAGCAGCGCTGCTGGTATTTATGGTAATTGGCAGTGAAGCAGCCCGCGCTCACCAACCAGTTACATTATTAGATTCAGATACCACAGCTGCTAAGGGACCACTGCTAGTAGATGGCACAGTCTCATTTGCGATCCGGGCAGCATTTACTAAAGCAGGCCAGAGCAAAGCATTTCGTGCCCAATTTAAATCAAATGATCAACTTTCAGTTCAATATCTAATTGTTGATAAGAAGCCAGAGAACGCGCTGCGCACAAGCTCCTTGCCATCACTGGTAATTACCCCACCCTCAGGTTCGCCTGTGACCATTAAATTTAATGAGCGAACTAAGTTTTTTGAGCCATATGGCAGAGTAAATTATCTATACCTTGCTCGTTATAACTCGGTCGCAGAGGCTGGTATCTATAACTTTACAATTACATCAAAGAGTAAAGCTTTGATCACAGTTGCAGTAGGAGATAGAGAGATCTCAGGTGAGATTATTCGTGGTGAGCCTGTGGCATCAACTTCAGCAACAACCTCTGGTTAGGCAATGGCGTAAGGCTTTGGCAATAAGAGTGTGAGCAGTTTTTGAGCGCTTATCAGCGCTATCTCTTAGGCGTGCTGGGAAAAAAGTAAGTTAAAAATAAAAGTTTTTTTCTCTCCAACTCGCAAAATTTTCGATGCCGCAGTAACATTGTCTTGTTGTTTCCGGGGTCGATGTAATTTCGAACCGGCGGTTATAGTCCGCGACCCGATGCCAGCCAGGTATCGGTTGACTCAGTGAAACTCTGAGACCGACGGTTAAAGTCCGGATGAGAGGAATCAACAAAGGGTAGGCATTTGCCCTACCGTTTTTGTGCTTGCTCGCATGCACCCACCCCGGAAATCTCGAATGTTGAGTGGGGGTAAAAATGGATTACACAGTTGCAATGCAACGTGCCATTACCCTGTCGGAAAAAGGTTTAGGCAAGTGCGCACCCAATCCAATAGTTGGCGCGGTAATTATTGACAGCGCTGGCAATGTAATTGGTGAAGGCTTTCATGATCGAATGAATAGTGCTGATCACGCCGAGATTGTGGCAATTGCCAATGCTGGTAAAGCTGCAATGGGGGCAACACTGATTGTGACACTTGAGCCATGTAATCACCTTGGGCAAACTCCTGCCTGCACTGGGGCGATTATTGATGCTGGCATTACCACTGTTGTTTATGCAGTATCTGATCCAAATCCAGTTGCATCAGGAGGAGCTGCTAAATTACAAAGCGCCGGTATAAATGTTGTAACTGGTGTATTAAGTGATGAGGCCAGCTACTCAAATCGGGCCTGGCTGACAAAGATTACAAAGAAGCGTCCTTACTTTATTTGGAAGGTTGCAACTACATTAGATGCCAAGATTGCAGCAAGTGATGGCAGCTCAAAGTGGATCAGTAATGAGGTATCCAGAGCAGATGTGCAGAGATTACGAAGGCAATCAGATGCAATTTTAGTTGGAACAAATACTGTTGTGGCAGATAACCCACACCTAATTCCCCGTGGTGATTTTAAAGGCTATACCCACAATCCAATTCGAGTTATATGTGGTGAGCAGCAGTTGCCAAAGACTTCTCAAGTATTTGATGATGCGGCCCAAACCGTAGTTGTTAAATCTAAGGATTTAACTCAATTAGTTGCAAAGCTAAATGAGTTAGAGCTAAATCAGGTATTTGTTGAGGCTGGATCCACCTTTGCCAGTGCACTAATGGCAGCAGGTTTACTAGATGAGTTAGTTATCTATCAAGCGCCCACGCTGCTTGGCGCTGGCAAAACTTTTTATCAAAATGAAGATAACACAACAATTGAAGATCTAATGCGCCTTAAACATATAAGCACCGAGGTTTTAGCTGGCGATATTAAATCGGTTTACCTAGTTGCAGGTGGTATTTAATGTTTACTGGACTTATCTCAGAGCTTGGCACAGTGAGTGCGATTACAAAGGGTGAGAGCTCTGCCATCTTTACCATTAACGCACCCTTACTGATCAATGAGATTAAATTAGGGGACTCTGTTGCAGTAAACGGAGTCTGCCTAACCGCCACCTCAATTACAGAAAGATCATTTACTGCTGATGTGATGGTGCAAACTCTTTCTCTCACCTCACTATCGCAAGTAAGTGTTGGAAGCGCGGTAAACCTAGAGCTTGCTGCGCAATTAAATGCCCGTATGGGCGGACATATGGTCTCAGGCCATATTGATGGGGTCGCAACTGTTGTTGGATTAACCCAAGGGGATAAGTGGTTGCAATTTGATATTAAAGTGCCTGAGAATCTAAGCAAATACATAGTCAATCAAGGATCAATCGCCCTCGATGGCGTCTCCTTAACTGTTGGTGAGATTAATGAGGCCAATCTAGTAACGGTGTGGCTAATACCTGAAACTCTTACTCGCACCAACCTGGCAGCAAAGAAGCCAGGTGAGTTAGTAAATGTTGAGGTTGATCTAATTGCAAAGTATGTGGAGCGATTGATTACTAAAGGTGATAAATCATGAGTGATTTAAAAGCTGCCCTTAATGATTTTAAAAATGGAGCCTTCCTAATTGTTACCGATGATATTGACCGAGAAAATGAGGGTGATTTAATTCTGCTGGCACAAAAAGCAAGCACTGAACAAATTGGCTTTATGGTTCGCCACACCTCAGGGGTTATTTGCTGCGCAATTACCGATGAAAATGCAAAGCGCCTAAAGCTGCCAATGATGGTGGCACAAAACGAAGATAGCCATGAGACCGCCTTTACCATCTCTGTAGATTTAATTGCAGGTAGAAGTACTGGCATAAGCGCAGCAGAGCGAGCAAATACTTTGCGCGCGCTAGCTAATCCAGGCTCTGCACCAACTGAGTTTTTACGCCCCGGTCATATTTTTCCATTGGTTGCAGTTGCAGGGGGTGTGCACCAGAGGGCAGGGCATACTGAAGCAGGTGTTGCTCTATGTGAGTTAACAAACTCATACCCTGCAGCGGTAATCGCTGAGTTAGTAAATGATGATGGCTCGATGATGCGCGGAGCCGCCCTTGATGAGTTTGCTAAAAAAACTTCAATTAAGAAGATCTCTATCTCACAAATTAAGAGTTTGGCGGAGAGGAAGGAGATTACAAAGAAGGTTGATTTCACCTGGGCTAATTTGCCGATCGCAGGTAGTAATTGGAAGATCACAACATTTATCTCAACTGCATCAACTGAGCATGCGGTATTAGCACTTGGTAATCTGACAGAGCAGAATTTACTAGTTCGCATCCACTCTGAGTGTTTAACTGGAGATGCCTTTGGCTCCCTAAGGTGTGATTGCGGCTCTCAACTGCTGCAGGCAATGGCTGAGATTAAAGCTCATGGATCTGGATTAATTATCTATCTGCGCGATCATGAGGGACGGGGAATTGGTTTGGGTGAGAAGATAAAAGCTTATGCATTGCAAGATAAGGGGCTAAACACAGTTGAGGCCAATATTTCACTAGGCCATGGGGTTGATGAAAGATCCTACCTAGATGGGATTGAAATAATTAAGGCACTTAATATTACCGATATTGAACTGCTAACTAATAACCCAGATAAGTTAGCCGCCTTTGCTCACTCTGGTATCAATTACAAAGCCCGACAGCTACAAAGTGGTGTAAATGAGTTTAACAAAGAGTATTTAAAAACAAAGCGTGATTTATTAAACCACTCGTTAGGAGAGATCTAATGTCAGCTAAAGCACCTGAGCTAGTAATTAAGGGATTTGAAAATCTACGCGCCGTAGTAATTTCAGCCAGCTGGCATGAAGATATCTGCCAATCATTAGTAGATGGGGCAGTTAGAGGACTTAAATCAGGGGCAGTATCTAAGATTGAACTTCGCAAAGTAGCCGGCTCATTTGAATTACCACTTGCTGCCCAACTTGCCTTTGATGAGGGCTTTGATCTTGCAGTAGTTGTTGGTGTGGTAGTTCGCGGGCAGACCCCACACTTTGATTATGTTTGCCAAGGTGTTACTGATGGTGTTATGCAGGTATCACTTAGTAGATCTAAACCAATTGGCTTTGGGGTTTTAATGTGTGAAAGTGTTGAGCAGGCAAGGGCTAGAGCTGGCTTTGCAGATAGTTTTGAGGATAAGGGCTTTGATAGCGCACTTGCTGCCCTTAGCGTTTTAAATAATAAAAAAACTACTTAAGGCTTTTTAATTCCTTAAGTCTTTCCGTGAAACCTTCATTGATGGATCCTTCTTGGTGGCAAAGGCAAAGATGGCAAGACCAGTTACTAGGGCCCCTGCCCCAACGCCAAAGGCGAGCACATCCTTTGAACGGTTGATATCAACAAATACGCCAACAAAGATCACCGCAATCAGGGCAACTACCACGCCAATTAACTTAGATTTTAAATCATCAAGATCATGAACCTGCAGCCACACCGGCACCTTTAGATCCTCATTGATAAAGAGCTCATATAGGCCATATCCAATAACTAATAAGACAGTTCCTAGCAAGATTGCATCCACTGCAGTTAAGACATCGACAATAGTTAACTTTAACTTGGTGCTATTTACGATCGCATCAATAATTACTTGAATCATCTCAATTGAGCCCTGCACCATCAGCAAGAGTGCGCCAAGGATTGAGGCAATCGCTGGCACAACTACGGCATATCTGGTGGCAGCTAAGATTCTATTCATAGCCAAATGGTAAAGCAGATGAGCAAAAGGGGTGCGTAAGACGCTCGGTGTGAAATTACCAAGTACTGTTAATTTATGACAAAACGGCAAGAGTATAAAGTTGTGCAGAGCTATCGAGATTTTGAGGTGCGCGAATACCTCTCATGTGTACTAGCTGAAGTTAAAGTCTCAGCAAAGTATGAATCTGCCTCCAGCATGGCCTTTGCCCCACTCTTTCGCTATATCTCAAAAGGTAATAAAGCTAGTGAAAAAATAGCGATGACTGCCCCGGTAATTGCTGCGCAAAGTGGCTTAGAAACTGAAGAGAATGATTGGTATGTCTCCTTTGTTATGCCAGCTGGCAGCAAGTTTGGCCACTTGCCGCATCCAAATGATCCACAGGTTAAATTGAAGGAGTTAGATAAACAAATCTGTGTTGCACTCTCATTTCGCGGCCGGGCCACCACCGATCTAACAAAAAAGCGGATTGATCAATTACGAAGTGCAGCAAAGCGAGAGAACATTGCACTCTCAGATGAAACGAGAATCTGTCGCTTTGACCCACCATTTAAGCCAGGATTACTTCACTACAACGAGATCGTAATTCCAGCCTTTTTGGGAGTGCGTTAATTTAATTAGATAAGATTGCCTAATGTGTGGTCGCTACGCCCTTAATATCTCAGGTGAAGATCTAGCGATCGAGTTTGCTGCCGGGGTTAAAGATGCTGGCTATACGCCCAGTAACTGGAATATCTCACCAACTACGGTAATTCCATTTATTAGTAGCAATGATGAAAGAGGTATTGAGCGTAGTATTCAAACCGCAAGATGGGGATTAATTCCATCATGGGCAAAGGATGCAAGCCGGCAAGCAAATGCAATTAACGCCAGAGTTGAAAGTATTGCTGAAAAACCAACCTTTAAATCTGCTTTTAAATCAAGAAGATGTTTAGTTCCAGTAACTGGTTACTATGAATGGGCAACAGAGCTTGGTAAATACAAACCAAAGCAGCCCTTTTATATCTGCCATAAAGATAAACAAACACTTGCCATCGCAGGTCTTTATGAAACTTGGATAAACCCAGCCACAAACTCACCAATAACAACAGCTGCAATTATTACCAGGCAGGCATTCGGAATCGTTGCGCCAATTCACCACCGGATGCCGGTGATCCTGCCAAAGGAGTTATGGAGTACTTGGATAGGTAATAAATCTTTATCACCTGATGAAATGAATGATTACTTAAAATTAATCAACTTAAACCAACCAGATGAGGCGTTAACCTTTTGGCCAGTATCTGATGAGGTAAATAACGCCCGCAATATTGGCGCGCAGTTAGCAGAAGAGATACCACTGCCAGAAGCCGGCACACTTTTTTAAGCAGGTGAAATAAAACAGCTGGCAAGTGCTAACAATATGTAGCACCACTTGCCACTGTCGGTGGGGTTTAGTATCTTATCGAACAAATGTTCGAACGCAAATTAACCTCAAGTAACGGGCAAAAAAGCCCTGCCCAAACGGTGATCAGTCAGGTATCTGAAGGTGGTGAGCCAGTTGAGTTTATTTATAATGGAGTTCGCTTTCACATTAATGAAAAATTAACTACCTGGCTGCAAACAAATGATTGGTGGAAAAAATTAGATCAAGGTGAGGTTAAAGAGAGCGTATCTAAGTACTGGCAGGTTGAGGCAGCCCCGGTTGGCGCACTTACCACC
>Ga0209442_1001194_pt1 | contig 14911 bp, 16 predicted proteins | sample LauGreSBDMM110DD_2_FD_187565 | JGI IMG/M metagenome (GOLD analysis project Ga0209442, IMG submission 187565) | Freshwater lake microbial communities from Lake Michigan, USA - Sp13.BD.MM110.DD (SPAdes) (version 2) | ecosystem: Environmental > Aquatic > Freshwater > Lake | place: Lake Michigan...
GTTGAAACAGTTAGATGGCCGGGGAAATCTATCAGTCTCCACTCTTCTGAAAGGGCATGACCCAATTGAGGGCCAAATTTAGCAGTGGCGCTGGCCATGACATCAGCTTCATTGAGGAAAACATTTAGCCAATCCTGATCACATTTAAATTCTTTTCCTTTCACGGACTCATGATTTTTTTTAACGAGTGCAAAATCTGAATTTAAGATTGCACACTCTAATGCGTCAGACCAAAAACTTGTAACTTTGTGACTTGAAAGAAAGGGGCGAAGTTTTTGCATCGTCTGCAACTCAATTTCTGACTCAGAATAATTGACATTCCCCGGATGGCCAAAGTCGTGTGCAATTGCTAAAAGAAGAGCGCACGTAACCCATTCTTGATCAAGCTTTTTTTCAATATTTGATTGAATGCGAATCAAAATACTCATCGCAGTCATTACATCCGCGGTATGCAATCTATTGTGGTATTTGGGTTCAGGCGTTGATGTACTTTGAGTCGTTTGAAATTCAATGTTTTGTGCAACTGCTTGCGCCGCTAACAGCATCTGACTTGCTTCAGGGGTCAAAGAGCTTGGTGATAAGTTCAAAAAATCAACACACCGATTCAGCAAAGTTGGTAGTCCAATCCACTTGGATGTCCACGACTGTCGCAGAAAGAAAAATGACTTGTCTAAGCAAATACTCCAGTCAACATCGTTGACGCCTAGATACTCATTGCAGAGGGAATCTTGCATTTCACTTTTCATGAGTACTTAATTGCGTTGTTCATCACTTGCTGAAGTAACAGACCTTCCATGATGATGACCAGCAATGGGGAATAACTAGAGAGTAATTCAGCAGCATCGTCATTCTGAATCATTTTGCAAACAACATCGCCTTTAGCTCGAATAGAGGCACCACGAATGCCACCTTTTAAAATTGCAGCCTCTCCAAACGATTGCCCTTGTGGAATGGCGCCAAAAACTTGATTTGAATCATTGAGCAGTTCTACCGTACCTTGCTGCAAAAAATACAGATGAGTTGCTTGATCGCCCATTTTGAAAATGTACTGACCATCCGTAAAATTAACCACTTGAAAATTAATCAAAATACACCTCGATTTTTTAGGCAGCCAGGTTACGCTTGATGATGGTGACCAGAATTGCTTTCAATTCTGGTGGTAGGACATTCATGATCGCGTCCACTTTGTGAAAAGGGATGATCTTGACTTGAATTGCACTTAAAGCCGTTGCGGTGTATCGGGACGCAAGGCCCACCATGCCTTCTGACAAACCCAACACTGAACCCGCACCCAACCGGTAAACCTTTTCACCTTGCTTAATTTGCACTTCACCGCTTACAAGCAGATAAGCTTCTTCGAATTGTTCACCAAGCTTGATCAAGCTCGTTTGCGGAGGGATCATTTTTGTATTCAATAAATGGGTGGCCAACAAAGAAAGAAAGAGCCGCTCTTCTCCCTTTAACTCACCAGCACTGATCGCATCACTTCCTTCTTTAGACTTTAAAAAATTTGATCCCAACTTAAACAGTTTTTCCCGGTCAACTTCAAAAAGCAAGTTCATGTTGGTCATAGGTGTATCACTTTGAAACGGGTTGAATTTGCTCAACTGAATCGCGACCTACTCGAAAAGCCATTAAGTCCTCGCCCAAAATTAGTGGGCCTGAGTAGGTGCGACGAGTCATTTCCAAGACATCCTTTTCACTCACAGGCGGTATCTTAGCGGTACCCAGCAACACGAAGTGGTAAAACACTGCCAATTTAGGTTTCACCCTAGTGAATACTTGGCCGGCCTCTTCAGGTTTGGTGTGATGGTCTAGGATGACTTGATAAACAGGGTCCTTCAGTAATTCAGGTTGCACTGCGGCTACTTGATGAATCAGCAGATCGACTCCGGCAGAACGTTTAATCAGGTTTTCGCTAGGCTTAGTGTCACCAGACACCACCACTGAGCGTCCGTCGTAGTCGATGCGATAACCAAAAGCTGGCTTTAGCAAATCACCGTGATCAACTTCTATGGCAGTTACCTTCAGGCCATTACTTTGATAGACAACGGCGGCGTCGGCAACTTCGTTAGCCTGAACGGCAACATTCTCGGCTTTAAGGCCTTGATCGGCAATTCGTTGCGTGATATCCCACGCGTAGGCTTTCTCCAAATACCCCATCATGGAGCGCGTGCCCGCAGGCCCCCAAATGCGAAAGGGGCCCTTGCGTTGCGCATATGCCGCCTCCAACCATCCAGTTAGCCAAAGATCAGGAATGCCAACGATGTGATCGGAATGTAAGTGGGTGATAAATACCGCATCAATGGCGCCTAGTTTGATCCCAAGTTGAAATAAGCGTTGTGTGACGCCGCGCCCACTGTCGATTAACAAATTCTGACCGCCAGCCTGCACTAAAACAGCTGGGCCGAATCGCCTCATGGTTGGCGGCGGTGATCCAGTTCCCAGCAATGTGACTCGAAATTCTTGGTTTTGAAGTGGTGGGTGAATCGCTGTTGCGACTTGTGCTTGCGCTTGCATCGCCAAAATCGAATTCAATAGGATTAAAACAAGCAAAGATTTGAGCTGATGGCTTTTGAATTTAAACAACAGTCTCAACAAAGCTGTGCTTTTTGGCTGCGATTGAATAATTGACAGAAGATTTGTCTTTAAAATTTTAAACATGGCTTGTCCATATCAGATACATTATTTGATGAAATTATTTTTCGACAGATAGTTATGCTTGAGATCAAAAAGCGTTCAGGTTTTTTAACTTATCAATCAATGCAGTTAGACAAAATGATTTGAAATTGCAGGATCAAATTGACCATCTATCAGCACGAATAAAATTCTGCACATTGCACCAGATCGATTCGCCCAAGCGTGATTAGTCCCACGCTCTACTAAAAAGTCACCCGTTTTCATGATGACTTCTTCATTGTCCAGTAGCAATGTAATTTCACCTTCCAAAATTAAAGCATAGTCCACCGATTGGGTCCGATGCATGAATGGGTGTTTGGCTTTACCTGTTTGATTTGTAGAGGCTGTGTTTGTACCTAAGGCACTCCATGCTAGCTTGGTATCGTGTACATCTATTTTGTCAAGCCAATCACCTTCGGGGCCAAATTCAATAATTCGCACAACTGATCCGTTTTTAGGCGGCTCCAGCTTTAAAGGCCGTGATGTGGGATCGGGCTCATTGCCCACGAAAGCAGGTGTTTGGTCTGTCATCCACAACTGAGTGAGGTGGTACCCTACTCTCTTAGGATTTGTATGCACAGAAGGCGCAAGTTGGTCCTCGGTCACAATAGAACGTCCCCGTTCATCGTGACCCGTCACAATCCTGCGAATGTATGTTCTTGGACTTTTGTCGCTCATTGCGGTGACACTCCAGTTTCCTTCACAATCTTTCCCCATTTTGTGAGTTCAAGTTTTAAATAGTCATTGAAATACTGTGGGCTTCCCGTCTGAGCCTCGAATCCTGCAGCATTCAATTTATCGCGAAAATCGGGTTGACGTACTGCTTCATTGATGAGGCCATTCAATTTATTTAGAAGATCATTCGGTAACTTCGCAGGCGCAAACAAACCGACCCACGTATAGTCTTCAAAGTCAGAGAAGCCAGATTCAGAAACAGTAGGAACGTTTGGCAAGGTATCTAGCCTCTTCAGGCTTGTAACTGCTAAGGCTTTTAATTTTCCGCTTTTGATCAAGGGCACAGCGGGTGGCAATGCAACACTTGCTAACTGGACTTGGTTTGCCATGGTTGCATTTAAAGCGGGTGCTGCACCTTGAAATGGTATGTGAATTGCATCAAGTTTACCAAGAACACGCAATACATGGTCACCTGTTAAATGAGGTGTACTGCCAATGCCTGCAGAGCCATAAGAAACATTTTTTCCTTTGTAATTGCGAATAAATTCTTTCAAGTCAGCAGAGGGTTCACTCGGATGGCTGACAATGATATTTGGACTAATAGCAATTAACCCAATATGTGAAAAATCCTTGAGTGCGTCATATCCTGGCTCTTTGTAAAGAGTTTGATTGACAGCCAATGAACTGGTTGTGACAAGCAATACATAGCCATCGGACGATTCTTTTGTAACAAATCGAGCTGCGATATTTCCACCAGCGCCCGCCCGATTTTCAACAATGACTGTTTGGCCTAATTTTTCTTGCATAGCTTGCGCAAGCAGTCTGGCAATGATATCTGCAGGACCACCAGGCGCAAATGCGACCACCAACTTAACGGGTCTGTTAGGCCATGCCTGAGTCTGCCCCCAAGATAATGGGGTTAATAAAACAATTGTTAAAAAAAATAAAACTTTTTTACGACTTATTGAGATCACATTCACTCCATTTATAAATTGACGGCAAGCTAAATTCTAAAGACTTGCACAAACTTCTTTCTCTATGCCATGAAGTGAACCTCAAATGGGAAGAAATTTCAACTCAGTTTAACCCTGTGTCGTTAAAGACCTATTAGCCCATGACCTGCTCCAACCAAGCCTTCCAAGGTGATGGAACCGAGTCCGCTTATTTCTGCTAACAGCTTTCCATACTGCTGTGTGAGTCATTTTTTGATTGCGATCAGCCCTTTGATCTGATGCTTTTCAATAGACCTGGCAACAAAACCTGTTGCGATAAGTTCTTTCACAAAACTATGTAAATAAGCATTTGCTGCGTCTTTTCCAATTGAAATCGCAAAGCCATGATTGACCGTCATGAAATTACCATCTAATAACTTTCCTTTGGGAAGTTTGTGCATTGAATCAATCAAGTTTGGTTTGAGTCCAGATAGAGCATCCACTTTAGATTGATTGAATATTTCAATCGACTCTGAAAATTTTTTTGTTCGAAAAATCGATGCATTTTTCAAAGTACTGGTTAGATAAAGTTCGTAGCCTGCTTTTTCGGGAGCGGCAATTTTCACTCCCTTTGCGTCTACTTCTTCAGTTCTCTGAAAAGTTGAGTCCTTGTGAACAACATATCCCGCTTCAATTTCAGTCATAGCAGGAGAAAAAGAAACAGTCTTTGCTCTTGTTTTTTCAATGGCAAGAATGGCAACGTCCCACACACCCTTGGTGGAATCGTCTGCAACTTGCCCAGGCTGGTCGTAAATAACCATCTCCAATGAAATACCAAGTCGCTTGGCTAACTCTTGCATTAAGTCGACACTCACGCCAAGCAATTCTCCTGCTTCATTTTTGCGCGTGAACAAAGTGTTGCCAAGGTTCATACCCGCTCGCAAAACGCCAGTAGGTGCCAATTCAATTTTTGCGTTCATAGAGGTAAGATCCATAATAGAAATTTTTAATCCATTTCTTTGGCTAGAGGCGTATTCCAAGCGTCATAACCGTAAACCCAATCAGGATCGGTTCGTTTGCTCATCCATTGGTTTTGTCTAGATGTAATTTGAATTTTTGAAGTTCTTTCGATTCGTGTGTTTTCAAATTGTTTGAATGCTTGTTCAATATCCTTTGATTCATCCAAGCACCGTGAGAGTACCGCAGAGTCCTCGATGGCAGTTGCAGCCCCTTGCGCCATGTACGGCACCATCGGGTGACAGGCGTCCCCCATCAACACGACACGACCTTTGGCCCATTGTGTCAAAGGCTCTCTTTCATAAAGTGCCCACTTATAAACCTCAGGGCACGCCTGAAGCACGCTTTGAACTTGCGGATGAAACCCTGCAAAAGCTTGTCTTAGTTGCGACAGATCACCGCGCGATGACCATGATTCATTACGAGATTCGGGTTCTGGCAAACTGGTTACAAAATAAACTTCATCACGCGAAGGAGTGATGTAGTAGATGACGATGTGCCGATCGGGTCCCCACCATTTGGTGCAATCATCAATGGCAACACCCCTGAGCAATTCTGCTTTGAAGGTGGTTCTGTAAGCTACTCGCCCTGTAAAACGAGGCTCGTCGCGTCCTAACATCCACTCACGCACAGTTGAGTGAACACCATCTGCACCAATCACAGCATCAACTTTTTTTTGTTGCCCATTTTTAAAATGCAAGGTCACGCTGTGATCATCGGGTTCAATTTTTTCAAGCGCCATGTCTAAATGAACACGTGATGGATCCACTGTTTCAAACAATCCAGCATGCAAATCTCCGCGATGCAATAACAAATAGGGCGCACCGTAGCGATTTTCGAAGGTTTCACCCAATGGCAACTCGAACTTGACAGCGCCTGTATCCCACTCACGATTATTCCATGATTGCGGTTGAAATGCGATAGAGCGCAACTTCGGTTCGAGTCCAATTTCGCGCAACACGCGAACGGCGTTAGCGCTTTGTTGAATTCCAGCGCCTACGCGAGAAAATTTTGTTGCCTGCTCATACACATGAACATCATGACCCCGTCGTTGTAAAAGTGCTGCTGCTGTTAGCCCACCGATACCTGCACCGATGATTGCAATCAATGACATATTTCTTCAATCCATTTTGATATTGGCTTTTTTAACCACGACAGCCCATTTATTCATTTCTGAACGAATAAATTCAGCGTATTGCGCTTGGGTTTGTGGAACAGGCTCTGCCCCAATCTTGAGCATTCTTTCGCTCACATCCGGATCTTTAAGAACAGTGACGATATCGACATTAAGTTTATTCACGATATCGCGAGGTGTTCCAACGCGCACCGACAAACCTCCCCAAGTTTGTGCCACATAACCGGGCACACCAGACTCAATCACTGTAGGCAGCTTGGGTAACAGTGCGGACTTGACTTTGGTTGAGATGGCCAGCGCACGCAAGCGCCCTGATTGAATATGTTGCAATGCACTCGGTATATCGCTGAACATCAAATCCAAGCGACCGCCCATGACATCCAAAATTGCAGGGCCATTTCCTTTGTAGGGAACGTCTGTTAAGTTAACGCCTGCATCCATTTCAAAAAGCTCACCTGCTAAATGTGCGCCACCGCCTTGACCAGAATGGCCGTAAGTTAATTTACCTGGTTCTGCTTTGGCACGTTCGACTAAATCGGCAACTGACTTTATAGGCGACGTTGCATTGACAACCAAAATAATCGGATATATAGCGGCGAGTGACAGTGGATAGAAATCTTTTTCAATGTCATACGTGAGATTATTTTTAATACTGGGCAATACCGTGTGATGAATCACAGAAAAAAGCAATGTGTAACCATCAGCAGGAGACCGCAGTGCAGTTTCTGCGGCAATGATCCCGCTAGCTCCCGTTCGGTTTTCAATGATGACCGATTGTTTCCACAACTCGGATAATTTTTGCGACATGATTCGCGCCGTTTGATCAATCGGCCCGCCTGGTGGAAAGGGTACCAATATGCGAACAGGTTGCTTAGAAGGGAATGCGTCGGTTTGAGCTTGGAGGCTAGAAACGGCCAACAAACCACCCATCGCGTTAATTAGATGTTTGCGTCTTGATAAATTCATGATGTCTGTGTGTGTGTTGTTATTGAAAAAAGGTTTAATTTGCTATCGATCAATTTTTTAGACACTTACATAACCCAGCTTGATGTCTCTCAAACACAAGAGGGCTGAGTTGGTCAACAAGCAGCGTAGCTAATTGGTTTCGACTTGGGGGTCTAAATTTTTTTTAATCACCAATAATATTGCGTTCCTTGATGATGCGGGCATATCGGCGACTGTCAGATTCCATTTGTAGATGGAACTGATCTGGGGTTAAAGGTGTTGGCTCAGCACCTATAGATTGGATTTGCGCACGAACACTTGTATTTTCAAGCGCACGATTCACTATTGAGTTCAGCAAGCTCACTACCTCAGGTCGAGTTCCGACAGGCGCATAAATTCCATGTGTAGTGCCCGCATCAAAGCCAGGCATATTCGCCTCTTCCATAGTTGGCACGTCAGGAAAGGCGGACGATCGCTTACGTGTTGCTACAGCGAGAAGGCGAAGTCGTCCTGAACGGACATGTGACAAAGAGATGCCTGGGTCGAAAAGAAAGTCTATCTGTCCTCCCAAAAGATCTTGGAGTGCAGGTGCAGCACCGCGGTAGGGTACATGCACGGCGAACACACCTGCTTGGCTTTTGTATAGCTCTCCGGCTATGTGCATGCCGCTTCCATTGCCGGCTGACCCATAGGAGAGTTTTCCAGGGCGGCTTTTAATAAGGGCAGTTAATTCTGATAGTGTACGTACTTCTAGTTCAGGACGAACCACCAAAAAGAGTGTGATACGTGCCAAAGCCGCAACCGGCATGAGGTCACGCGACACATCAATGGGCATTTTGGCAAAAAGGTAAGGATTAGTAGAAATCGTACTTCCAGCGGTCACCAAAAAAGTATGTCCATCGTTGGATTTGACCACCGCCTCCGCACCAATCAGACCGCTTGCACCTGGCCGATTCTCAACTATCACGGTTTGTGACAAAGCTGCTTGCAAAGGCAGAGTTATGGCCCGCGCTAGCACATCTGGTGAACTACCTGCTGGAAAATTCACAACCAGCCTAACTGGGCGTGTGAGTAAACGATCGGACTGCGCAATGCTCCAAGATGTAGCAAATGTCGCAATAGAGCCCGCGACTGCATTCAGCAGTTCACGTCGGCTTAGATGAGATAGGATAAGTCGCGACATGATGGATACCAAGTGAGATGTTGATAATTAAGCAATTAGGCGAGAACGGGTAGGCCAGTAAAATTGTGCGCGAAGGCTGCACTTCCTTCGCGAGTACCGGTCATGAAGTTCAACTCTGCAAGTTGCATACGTCTTTGAAAGCCGCTATCGCCAGGGAATTGGTGGACCATCGTGCAAAGACCGGCTGCAAAGCGCTGTACTAACCACATACGTTCAAGGCAAGTGTCAGAGTAGCTGTCTATCCAGTGATGATTGTTACGTTTGTAATATTCCACCAGCGAGCGTCCAAGCACCTTAATGTCCGCCATCGCAGAATTTAAACCCTTGGCGCCTGTGGGTGGAACGATATGGGCAGCATCTCCGGCGAGGAACATGCGGCCAAAGCGCATTGGTTCACAGATAAAGCTGCGCATAGCTGTGACCCCTTTTTGCGTGATACGACCTTCATTGATGGGCGGCTGCCCATCAACATCCAGCCTGTTATGTAATTCAGCCCAAATTCGATCGTCGGACCAGTTATCTGGACTGTCGTCAGGTTCGCACTGCAAATACAAACGAGTGACCTCGGGTGTACGGATGCTCATCATGGCAAATCCATCTGGATGACAACCCCAAGTGATATCTTGAATGGCGGGTGCAGCTTCAGCCAAAATGCCGAGCCACCCAAATGGGTAAATACGGTCATACATCTGCATCTTGTCGATAGGTATAGCGTTGCGACTCATACCTCTAAAGCCGTCACAACCTGCAATGAAGTCACATAACAGTTCGAGTTGCTTTCCGTCAGATTCAAAATGGATGGTCGGTTGGCTGCCATCTAGTCCTTCTATACGAGTTACTGGGGAGTTATAGAAAATCTGTGCTCCAGCCTCCTCGCGAACTCGCATCAGATCTGCAACCACTTCATGCTGTGGATAGACCCAAGCGCTTCTGCCTTCCGATGCCTCATGGAAGTTAAGGCGGTGAGAGCGGTTGTTGAAGCGGAAATCCAGCGCGTGTTGTTCTAGTGCTAGACGGTCTATACGCTCACCAAGGCCGACCTCGCGCATCATCTCAATGGTGCCCTGTTCAAGCACTCCAGCGCGAAGGCGGGAGCGCACGTGATCTTTTGGGGCTCGTTCAATGATGACAGACTCTATACCCTCCAGATGCAGCAGATGGGAAAGCATCAATCCAGCAGGACCAGCTCCTATGATGCCGACTTGTGTTCGCATCACTGATCTTCCTCAAGGGTGATCATTCCCATTCCGGTCGTCATAGGTGCGTAGTAATTACGATGAATTCTTCGAGCTGTAGGCGACATTGCCCCCCGCATGACCAGCCACATGATTAGTTCGATACCTTCAACGCCAAAGCGATTCATCAACTCTTGATGTGTGATGTTTGTTAGGCTCTCGGGATCACGCTCAATGCGGTCCAAGAAGTCCTGATCATTATCAGCTTGCATTTGACCGAAGTTGGGTCCAGTCAGTTGGTGCGACATGCCACCAGTACCAATAATTACAACTCTGAAATCAGCAGGGTAACTTTCGACTGCGCGCCGGATGGCTTGTCCAAGCCGCCAGCAGCGGCGTGCGGTGGGCAAGGGGTGCTGCAACACGTTAACAGCGATCGGTACTGAAGCCACGGGCCAGTCTGTATCTAAGGGATCAAAGCACAAGTGCATAGGCACCAAGAAGCCATGTTCTACGGCCATTTGCTGGCATATTGTCAGGTCGAACTCGTCATATACCAAAGACTGACACAGATGCTGCGAGAACTCAACATCTCCACGGATCGACGGTAGTGGACGTGTGCCAAAGCCTTCGTCAGCAATTGCATAGTGGTCAGCACAACCCACTGCGAAAGTAGGATAGCGGTCGAAGAAGAAGTCAGCGCCATGGTCGTTATAAACCATGATGCATACATCCGGCTGCAATTCTTGCAACCATTGGCGCACGGGCACATAGGCGTCGAATAATGGTTTCCAAGCAAGTGTTTCAGTTTTACCCCGGTCATAAGCACCGCCAATTGAAGGAACATGGGAGGTCCCTATGCCAGCAACAATACGTGCCATTAGACGCTCTCCGGAACGTTGCGGGTTGCCAAAAATTGTTCGTACGTCTCACCTCGCATATGTGCACCCATGCGATAGAGACCATAGCCAGTCAGGGCTCCTAGCTTTATCAGGTAATAAATATTGCCGCCAGCCTCTAGAAGGCCTGTAAAGTCTCGCTCGCGAACCATTGCTCGCTCTGACTCTGCTAGCGCAAAGCGATCCATAAAGCCTTCTTCGTCAGACTTGAAGGACTCACGCTCTTCAGCTTTTGACAACGCGTTACACATTGTGTTGATTCGCAAGCCGCGCCAAGACATGCGCAGATCAAAAACAAGTGCGCCGCTGATACGAGTACCCGGCTGAAGTTGTGAGTCGTTTTGCTTTCTAATCATTTCATTCTTGACTTATTTAGGTGCCTGCAACAATTCGAACAGGTTACCGTTTTTGATCGACTAAGTCTAGTATGGATTTAGACGCTGATTAGGTATCGGGTAAACCTGCACTTGTCACTTGTAACCAAATGGTTATGATGATTTTGACAGGCATTTGAGACCATAAAGCGTCTTGGAACACAGGCAGCACCATGTCCGTTGAAACTTACAGAGGGCGCACTGGTTCTTGGCTTTTTCCTCAAGCCGAACCGTTTTTTGACTTGAATGACAAAACCTAGTTGGGAAACTACCACATGAAATTTGGAGATTTCGTCAAGGTGAAGTCCTTGTCCAACGCACAGGGCTTTAAAGAAAACCTGGATCGACTGGGTTTGGCAATGCCCTGCGATGAGCTCCTGGAATCAGGAGACACGGCCACCATGGCGCAGCCCCTCACGGTTTCAGGACTCAAAGTCGGCAACCGATATGCGATTCACCCCATGGAAGGCTGGGACGGTCTGGCCGATGGCAGTCCTTCTGACAACACCCGTCGCCGCTGGAGCCTTTTTGGCCGATCTGGCGCCAAAATGATCTGGGGTGGCGAAGCAGTCGCAGTGCGGCACGATGGTCGTGCCAACCCCAAGCAATTGGTCATGAACGCACAAACTCAGTCGGGCATTGCACAACTTCGCGAAGGCCTGGTTCAAGCGCACCGCGAAAGCATGGGCAACGACAAAGACCTGGTCATTGGTTTGCAACTGACCCACTCGGGCCGTTTTTGCAAACCCAACCTTGAAACCCGCATGGAACCCCGGGTGCTTTACCACCACCCACTGTTAGACGGCCGCTTTGGTCCCAAAGAAAACATCGTCGTCATGTCTGATGGTGAGATACGGCAGCTAATCGATGACTTTGTAGTGGCCGCCAAGCGCGCTTGGCACTGTGGCTTCCAATTCGTCGACCTCAAACACTGCCACGGTTATTTAGGGCACGAATTTCTTTCGGCCAAAACACGTGATGGAGACTTTGGAGGTTCTCTGCACAACCGAACCCGATTCATTCGCGAATTGGCTCAAGGCATTCGCGCTGAAGTGCCTGGCATGGCATTGGGCGTGCGGCTTTCAGCGGTAGATTTTCTACCCTACAAAGCCGACCCAAGCATGTCTGACGAAGAATCCCTTGGCCCTGGCATTCCAGTCGATTACACCGACGCACTGCCCTACCGCTACGGCTTTGGCGTCAACGAATCCAACCCGCTGCTCTACGCCCTAGACGAGACGGCGCAGTTTCTCAAAGTACTGGAATCGCTGGACATTTCAATGGTCAATGTGACCGTGGGCAGCCCTTACTACACACCCCACGTTACCCGCCCAGCCCTGTATCCGCCCTCTGACGGCTACCAGCCCCCGGAAGACCCACTGATCGGGGTGATGCGGCATCTGGAAATCGTGCGTGATCTCAAGAAAATGTTTCCTGCAATGGCTTTTGTCGGCAGCGGCTACACCTATCTGCAAGAGTTCCTTCCGTATGTGGCCCAAGCTGTTGTCAAACAAGGCTGGACCGACTTTGTAGGACTGGGTCGCATGGTGTTGGCCTACCCCGATTTGCCAGCCGATGTGCTGGCAGGTCGAGCCATGCAGCGCAAAAGACTCTGCCGCACCTTCAGCGACTGCACCACAGCGCCACGCAATGGTTTGGTTTCAGGCTGCTACCCGCTGGATGTGCATTACAAAAAATCTCCGGAAATGGCCGTGCTCACCCAGATTAAAAAAGCTGCCAAGCTGTCCTAAAACCCTCCGCTGCCATGCCCGCCCACCACGCTAAGACCAACACACGCAACCCCGAGAACAGCCGCGAGCGTATCTTGCTAGCGGCCCGTTTGGAGTTTGCTGCGCACGGCTTGGGCGGCGCGCGGGTGGACCGCATCTCACAGCAAGCAGGCATCAACAAGAGAATGTTGTACCACTACTTTGGCAACAAGGACGACCTGTTTGGCGCCGTGCTCGAAGCCAACTACTCTCACAAACGCGCATCCGAGCAGGCCATGCGATTGGAAAACGAAGAGCCGCGTGAAGCCATTCGCAAACTGGTAACGCTCACCTGGAATTACTACATCGATCACCCCGAATTCATGAATCTGCTCAACAGCGCCAACTTACACCAGGCTAGGCATATTCAGGCATCACCCTCGGTCAAAAAGATGAGAAGTCCCTTTATCCATATGATCGGCAACATTTTGGAAAACGGCGTCAAAGCGGGCGTGTTCAAGCCCGGGGTCGACCCGGTACAGCTGTACATCTCTATCGCGGGACTGTCCTACTTTTACCTTTCAAACCAGCACACCTTGTCGGCCATTTTCGGGCGCAATCTGCTTAGCACTTCCGCCAAAACCAAACGCAAGAACCACATGGTGGAAATGCTGCTTTCATTTTTGGAGCACGAAGTATGAAGCTGCCCCTTGAATTCACAGACGAAGAACACCTGGAAGACGTCATGAGCATCCCTTCAATCCCCCTGAACACAAACCAAACCGACACCCGCGGGTGCTGAAATTAACCATCTGGAGACAACATGAAACTATCTCAAAAAACAGCGCTGATATCCTTGACCTGCCTTGCGTTGCTGGCCCCATGGAGCGCCAGTGCACAAGGAGCCTATCCCAACAAACCGATACGAGTGATCGTGCCATTTGCCGCTGGCAGCACGACCGATATCATTGCGCGTGCTATTTCAGACAAGATGGGTCAGAGCATGGGACAAGCACTGGTGATTGACAACCGTGGCGGCGCAAGCGGCACCATTGGTCAGCAAGCTGTTGCCACTTCTTCACCGGATGGTTACACCATCATGATTCACTCTTCATCGCACACCGTCAGTCCCTCGACCTTTGCCAAGTTGCCGTTTGACACTGTCAACGACTTTGCAGGTGTGACCCCGATTTCAAGCACACCCAATGTGCTGGTTATGTCGCCCACCAAAAACATCAAGACGCTGCAAGAGCTGCTAACAGCTGCGCGGGCCAAGCCTGGAGGAATGAATTTTGCGTCTGCTGGTCAGGGCAGTGCAACGCATTTGAATGCTGAAAAATTCAAATTGGCCGCCAAGATCGAGGCCACCAATATTCCGTTCAAAGGTTCTGGCGAGGCTGTGACCGAGGTCATTTCAGGTCGCGTGGATTATTATTTCTCACCCATTGCGCCAGTCATTGGTCAAATTCGAAGTGGTCAACTGGTCGCATTGGCGGTCGGCTCTCCCAAGCGTGCAAGTGCTTTGCCGCAAGTGCCGACCACGGCAGAAGCCGGTGTCCCTGGCTCGGAATTCAATTTCTGGATTGGCATGATGGCTCCGTCAAAAACGCCCAAAGACATTGTCAACCGATTGCATGATGAAGTTGTGAAGGCCTTGGCTACTGCCGAAGTCAAAGAGCGCTTTGTCACATTGGGTGCTGATGCCTGGACCATGCGGCCTGACCAATTTGACGCATACATACGCGATGAGATCAAAAGCAACGCCGGGCTGGTCAAAGCTGCAGGTCTCTCGCCTGCTCCCTGAGCTGAAGGCGTAGCTGTGCCCTTAAACTTGAATCTGCCAACGGCTTCGGGTCGCTTGGAAAACTACAAGCTACGCGGCAGCGTACCTTTGAAGCCCAAGTCTCGAATGCCATTCAACCGCATTGCCTATTCGGCAGCCCATGTGGTGTCCGATCCGCTGGCTGCAGTGGACCCTTGGCTTCAATGTGCTGTAGATTGGGGTGCCACGATCGACTACAGACGCCACTTGTGGTCGTTGGGGCTGGGGGTGGCCGAGGCCATGGACACTGCGCAGCGCGGCATGGGTCTAGACTGGCCGACTTCATTGGAACTGATTCGCCGCACATTGGATGCAGCCCAGGATGTGCCGGGCTCGCAGGTCGCCTCGGGCTGTGGCACAGATCAA
>Ga0209442_1001204_pt1 | contig 14817 bp, 1 predicted proteins | sample LauGreSBDMM110DD_2_FD_187565 | JGI IMG/M metagenome (GOLD analysis project Ga0209442, IMG submission 187565) | Freshwater lake microbial communities from Lake Michigan, USA - Sp13.BD.MM110.DD (SPAdes) (version 2) | ecosystem: Environmental > Aquatic > Freshwater > Lake | place: Lake Michigan, USA...
AACGCCATTTGCTTCAATTAAGGAACTCACGCGGTTAACAATCACACGTGGTGATCCAGAAAGTTGATTTGAAGCTGCTGTAAAGTTCGCATCTTTTAATTCAGCAATTCGGAATGTAGATGTTACAGACGGTGTAACTTGGAAAGTATAAGGTGTTGATAAGATATTTGAAACAGTACCTGTAATAGTATTGTTAGATGCATCCGTAGCGGAATATACCAAATTCCATGGTGGCGTACCCGCAAGTGCAATAGTTAAACTAGCAGGATCGCCCTCACACACCGTTGTTGTACCAGTAGTAGAATTATTGGTTGATAACACCCCAGTGATAGATGGAGAAACAAGTACTGATGCAATAAGAGAATTATTAGTAGATGTAATAAAGTTTGAAGTAGTACTAGTTCTAGTAAAATTATTTATTGTAGCATCTAATGCATTTAGCGTTTTGTCCAATACTTTAGTGATGGAAGTATTATTTCCATTAGGAATTCCTTGGTTAAAGTCATAATAAACAACTAAACCTGGTTCTGCTCCACTAATTGGAATAGACATATTACTCTTAATCTCAGCTTCTGTTCTTACTACATTCCAGAATCTGAATTCATCAAGGTTTCCAGTAAAACTTGTCCAATTATTCGAGAAACCAATTTGGAATGGATAAGAATACATTGATCCGTCCCTACTTCCTTTTGTGAAAGTATACTTAAGCACACCATCTAAATAAACTTTTGAGCCATTGGCTACACCATCTTGATAAGTCAGCGCAACATGATGCCATTGACCATCATTAATACGAATACCTGTGTAATTTTCAATACCTGCCCAATCATAAATAACAATTTGTCCTTGATCTAAGAAAAAGGCAAATTTTAAACCATTGTTAAATATATTCGTCCATCGACTTCCCGCATCAGAAGTTTGAATTTTAAACTCTGCTGTACCTGAAGCTATATTTAATTTAGAAATTGTATTGCTAGTTGTAGGAATCTGTAAATACGTTTGTGTTGCACTAGTAAAGTGCATTACATTATCAAGTAATGGAGAAGTACAATATCCATCATTAAATGCTGTTATGTTATAAGTGAAATATTTATAGTTAGAAGTAATTGAAGGTTTGTTTGCATTAAAAGTTACATATCCCGCGTTAGTTACTGTCTGAGTATTACTAAAGTCTCTGATATAGTAATCGGTACTTGGTGTGTTTAATAATAATTTCGTACCCGCAACTGGAATTGGCGCTACAGATGGAATTGTTAAAGGTGAAACCTCTGGATCGTATAATGCAGTACCAGCAACCACTCTTAAATTACTGATTTGACCTTTAAAATAGTTGTCAGCCCAATAACCCACTGTGTTCGTAGTACCAATATAATTGTTAGCATCTATTACAACCCCATTCGTTACTGCTGTTCCATAAGCAGATGCATTAGTTAATGCAACTGATGTTGCTCTAGCACCATCTACAAACAAGGTTAATTTATTTGCATCATTTCTTACGACAGCAATATAGTGCCAGTTATTTGCACTAATGGCTGGAACTGTAAATGTTGCATAAGTATTTTGACCATTTACATCTACTCTAATAGTAGTAGAAGTGACAATCATAACTGAAAGTCCAAAATTATTAGATGAACCTATGATCGCATTATTACTTAAAGTAGTTGGGTAATACCAACCATCCACCGTAAATGCGTTACTTCCAATTGTAATACCAGGAGAAAGATTCAATCTTGAATTAGTATTCGAAGCAAAATTTAAACTTCCTAAGCTACTAGAAGGTATGTCATATCTTGACGTAATGTTCCAAACATATGGCGCTGCAGCAATACCTGTAATTGTATTTGATGTAACTGTGTTAGTAATAGTACCAGCTCCTAGTGTAGTAGTATTATAGGTAAAGGTCCAAGGAGCTAACCCGGTCAATTGAACATTAAATGGAGTCGCAACATTATCTTGAACAATTGGACTTCCAGAAACACTAAATGTTGGGATTGGATTCACCGTAATCGCTGCAGCACCTGTATTATAATTTCCAACTACCTTACAATTTAAGTCATTCGTGCTAACAATAGAGTAAGTGGTTGTTTTTGCTGCACTTGGATAAGGAGTGGTGGGACGGACCATTACCGTGTATGTGTTGCTTGCTATATAAGAAACTGTAACAGGTGTAGTACCATCTGTATAAACTAAACTCCAAGGTGCATTACCTGTTAATAGAACCGTCAACATAGTAGATGATCCGTTACATATAGATGTAGTACCAGATATTGCGCCCGTTGGTGTAGTTTGACTTACAGATATAACAGGACTTCCAGTCATATCATTGCCCAATGTGTTATTAGCGCTACAATTTGCATCAGCTAACGCTGTTATAGAATAGGTTGTTGTTTGAGTTGGATTAACATTAAATGTATAAGTACTACTCATGATGCCAGAAACTGTAGTTGAAGTACTTGTTCCGTTAGATGTAGTGATATAAGTTAGAGTCCATGGAGCAGTTCCAGTTAAAGCAACATTTAATGTTGATGGAACACCTCCAACACAGTTTGTTGAACTACCTGTAAATACAGATGTTGGACGTGGAAAAATTGTAAAAGTTGTTGATGTATTATTCGTACACGCATTAACAGGATTAACATAATTGTATTGAATAACATAAGGTGCATTTCTTGCAGTTGAATTCATTAAATTGATGGCTCCTGTATTAGTATTTATATCCATTCCGCTACCTCCAGTTAATGATATTTCATTACTATCAAATGAATATGTTGATGGCGTTTGAGGCTTAGACCACCTTACAAATAATGCTTCGCCACCACCATCTTCTTGTTGGTTTACTAGAATTTTGTATGCTCGCCCTGCTGTTAAAGCAACTGTTCCGCTTTGATACCCGCTTGCGCCGTGGGCTCCATAATAAGAAACTACAAGGTTATCATCAATCAATAATTCAGATGCATCATCTGAATTAATTTGAAAAGTATAAGTCCCAGTTTGTGTGGGTATAAAAAATCCATTTAATTGAACACCTATCCTTTCTCCTCTGATAGCTATTGGGAACTCACCAGCGTTATTCCAATTAAAATATTTAGTCAAGTCGCCAGTAGGCTGTCCTTCAAATGCTAAAGTACTATTACCATTTGTGGTATTGAACATGTCGACAAATTCTGCATGTGAATCAGCATGTCCGGCATTATTAACATAGAAAACTTTATAACCTCCATCTACTTTAGTATAAGTACCTGTTATGGTTGGATTTAATGTTATATTAGATAATGTTGGAGTATAAGTGCCTGGAATTTGACAATATGTTAAGTTAGGATAGGCAATTGTTGCAGTAGGTAATGTATTTACCGTTAAAGTAACTGTATTACTTTGTAAACCTGAGCTACATACATTTCCAGTACTATATAGTTTAGCATAATAAGATCCATTATTGCTTGTTTGACTATTATTAATGGTATAGGTATTTGTAACAGATTTAGTTACTGTATTTACAGTAGAATTTATACCACTTCCTAAGTCTTGACCATTTCTATACCAATTTAAATTGTTATTTAATCCGCCAGTATAGGTGACATCAAAAGTTGCTACATCGCCTACACACAAACCTTGATCTGTAGAATTTGTAGGTCTTACAGGTTGAACTGAAATGGTACCAGCTTTTGTATAGCCAAAATCCCAATCAGCAGTTGTTGTCATTGGGCTATTGCTATTACCATTATAGCCAGGATAAGTATCAGTTCTTAAAGCTAAACAACTATTGTCCTTTAAAGAATAAGGATATACATATGTATTATTTTGTGTTGGCCATGAAAGTTCCGGTATTGAAATCGAAGGCATCACATAGGAATATGTTTTTTGTCCATTATAACTGCCAACTTCAGTTAAAGTGCCTGAACTAATTGAAATGGTGGAACTAATTGTTGTTGAAGCATCTCTATTATGTTCAATTACATAAGTGAATTCAAAAGGTGGAGTTCCAGTTAAATAAATTGTTTTATTATTTATCGTATTTGGCGCGCAAATCCATTCTCTAATATATTGAACATTTGCAATTGGATAAGGATGAATTGAAATTCGATTATTGTTACCCGTTAAGAAAGTGCTACTTGAAACGCTACAATAACTATCAATCAAAGTTGTAATGCTATATGTTCTAGTTGAACTAGGTGCAACTGTGAAAGTATATGAATTTGAATTTATTGGAGTAATTGTATTATAACTTGTTCCATCATAATATGTTAAGCTATAAGGAGCAGTTCCTGTTAAATCTACAGTTAATACAGTGGAAGTATTAGGACATAATACAGGAGCTGATGCACTAATAATAGCAGTAGGTCCTGCTTGTGTAATAGAAATAGTTGCAGTACCTGTCATGTCATTTCCCAATGCATTGTCAGCCGAACAATTTGCATCACTTAATGCAGTTACTGAATAACTAGTAGTAACACTTGGTGTTACATTAAATACATAAGTGCTAGTTTGTATGTTAGTAACCGTTGTATTAGTGACATTGCCATTAATATCTGTAATTCTGTATGTAAGAGCCCAAGGAGCTTTACCAGTTAAAGCAATACTAATTGGTCTTGCATTACCACCCACACAACTACTTGCGTTTCCTTTAACTACAGCAGTTGGACGAGGATATATTTTAATTAAAGTGCTTGTGGTGTTAGTACAAAGTGTCGTTGAATTTTTATAAGTATAAACAACTTTATATGTACCTGGCTTACTAGTTAATGAATTTACAACACCAGTGTTTGGATCAATTGTTAACATATCAGATTCCTTAGAACCACCTAGTTCAGCGAAATCTTGAGTAAAAGTAGTTGGTGCGCTTGGCTTAGACCAGAATACTTGGAAATTACCCGGGCCACCCCAATTTGCAGCTGCAACATAAAATTCATATGCAGTACCCGCCACTAATGTTTTAGTTCCGGTTCCGCCTACACCAGGAGTAGTAAAAAGAAGACTATTACCATTGCCACAACAATCATCATATGCAATCATTTGACGATCTAAAAACAAAACTCCTTTATTATCTGAACCAACGAAGAATGTATAAGTTCCCGATTCAGAAGGAATAAAAGTTCCTTTCACATACATTGAGAAATTATCATCATAAAAACTATTGTACCCTGTTATAGGACCTAATTGACTATTCACTTGTCCATGTGCAGCAAAATTTATCATATTTGCACTCGGACTTGGATTATTTTCAGTAGCCCAGCCACTAGCTGATGGAGTTCTTGCTGCAAAAAAAGTTTCCCATGTTGTTTGACTTGAAACACCCTGATCAAGACCTTGATTATTATACCATGCCCACTCTAGCCCAGCGTATGCTTTATAAGTACCTGTATTATATCCACCTGTAATGATAGGACTTATGGTTCCATTACTATTATTATTACAATAAGCAGTATTAGAATAAGTTATTCCTGCTCCTGTTGGCAATGGATTAATTGTAAATGATGGAGTACCTGTTAAATTAGAATTTAATGAAGTAGTACATGCACTTGCTCCTGACCCGGAAGTCAAAGATGTTATTCTATAGGTAGTAGTGGTAACTGTAGCGCCAGTAGTTGGAGAAACAGTAAAGGAGTAATTACTATTGGTGATGCCCGATTTAGTTCCTGAATTTACACCATCACTATAATTAAATGACCAAGGTGAATTACCAGTTAAAGTAACGTTTAAAACTATTGGTTGACCACTACAACTTACTGCAGCAGCACTACTTGTCAAATTAGCTCCAATTGGATTCACAGTCAAAGTTGCTGAACCTCTAATAGCAGCAGCTGCTGCAACACAACCTGTATTGTTTAAAGCTGTAATACTATACGTAGATGTCGTAGTTGGACTTACTGCAAAAGTATAGTTACTACTTGTAATTCCACTAATAGTTGTAGCTACTACATTATTAGATGCATCTTTTGCATTATAGGTAAATGTCCATGGACTACCGCCAGTTAAGGTTGCAGTTAAAACGGATGGAACTCCTAAACAAGCAAAAGCGGTACCAGTAAGATCTACTGCTGGACTTAAAACAACAGTAACGTTAGCAGCACCAGTTACATCTGCAGATACTGCCTTACAATAGGTATCTTTAACTTCAGTAATGGTATAATTTTTGCTACTTGTTGGACTAACTGAGAAAGTATAAGGACTAGTTTGAATTGATTGAATAAAAGTTTGAGTTGTGCCATCATTATATTTAATTGAAAAGGGACTACTTCCTGTTAAAGCAACACTAATGACAGTAGAAGATCCACTACAAATCGTAGTTGATCCTGATAACTCAGCTGTTACTACTCTTGTAGTTACAGAAGCAGTTCCAGAAATATCTGAAGGATCAGCTATACAAGAACCCCCTTGTGCTGAAACTATTGAATAAGTTGTTGAAACTGGCGGAGTAACTTCTAATTGATAAGTAGTTGTATTAATATCAGAAATAGTTGTATTAGATGTGCCATCATTATATGTAAATGAATATGGAGCCGCGCCTGTAAATACAACATCTAGAAGCGCAGAGCCTCCTTTACAAAGTAACTTATCCCCCGAAATTATTGCTGTAACTTTTGTTACTGATATGGCAGCCGAACCAATAATATTAGCTCCAGTGCCTGTACAACCTGCAGCAGTTACTGAAGTGATTGAATAGGTAGTATTCACAGTAGGACTTACTGTGAATGAATAACTATTTGTTAGAATATTTGAAACCGTAACTGGGTTACTTCCATTTGTAGTATAAATAAAGCTATATGGAGCAGTACCTGTTAAAGCAACATTTATTGTTGCACTTGATCCAATACAAATGGTGCTTGTTCCAGTAACAGTTGCTGTAGGTGTTTGATTTACAGTTACAGTAGCTGGACCACCGGTAATGTCAGAAGCAATAGCCGAACAACCTCCAATACTTAATGCAGTAATGGAGTAAGTTGAAGTTGAAGTTGGGCTAACTGTTAATGTATAATTACTTGTTGAAATATTTGAAATCGTAATTGGACCTGCGCCATTAGTAGTATATGTAAATGCATATGGCTGATCACCAGTTAATGCGATATTTAAATTAGCAGTAGTACCAGAACAAATTGTTATACTACCGGATAAAACAGCAGTTGGCCTTTGTACAACATTGATAGTAGCAGTACTTGTAATATCTGAAGCAATAGCACTACAACTTGCATCACTTAATGCTGTGATAGAATAAGTAGTAGCTGTTGTAGGTGTTACAGAAACTGTATATGTATTTGTTGTAATACCTGATATTGTAACTGGGGTTGTTCCGTCAGTATAGGTTAAACTAAAATCAGGTGTGCCAGTTAATGTAAACACCAAATTAGCCGAACTTCCAGCACAAACTGTAGTTGGCAATGCAATAGTTGCAGTAGGACGTGGCGTTACTGTTACTGTTGCGGATCCGGTTAATTCATCTGCATTCGCAGCACAATTATTTGCTGAACCGTCTGTTAAAGCAGTAAGCGAATAAGTAGTAGTTGTAGAAGGAGAAACACTTACAGTACTTGTGTAAGGCGACCCACTTGTATAAGTAGTAGAAAGCGCTCCGGTTATAGTTGTACTTAAAGTTGAACCATCAGTTCCTCTATAAGTTAATATCCAAGGTGATGCCCCCGTTAAGGAAACTTCTAAAGTAGTTGCAACACCATTACATGTTGTTTTTGGTGCAGTGCTTAACGCTGCAGTAGGACGAGGTAGTAAAGTTACAGTTGCAATACCTGTCAAGTCTGAAGCAATAGAAGCACATGACCCATCAGTTAATGCAGTAACGGAGTAAGTTGAATTTGTAGATGGATTTACAGTTATAGTGGTAGAATAAGTATTACCATTTATGCCATCATAAAATGTTCCTGCTGTTCCACCAGTAATGGTAATTGTAGTAGAAGAAATAGATGTACCATTATCTGTATCATAAGTTAATGTCCAAGGAGATGTTCCTGTTAATGCTACATTAATAGTTGTTGCAGTTCCATTACATGTATTTGGATTTCCGCTTAATACAGAAGTTGGACGAGGATTTACAGTAACTTTTGCAGTTGTTGTTAAATCAATTGTAGCATCCGAACTACATAATGCATCACTTAATGAAGTAATTGTATAATTTGAAGTGATAGAAGGACTAACACTAATTGTTGTAGTATATGGCGCTCCAACTATAAAGTCTGTGCCTGAAGTGCTTGAAATTGTAGTTGTAACAGAAGTTAATGTATTACCTACATATCCAGAATAAGTTAATATCCATGGTGATTTGCCGGTTAAAGAAACAGTAATATTAGTTGGTGTTCCCGCACATGTAGTTGGTATTCCACTCAACGACCCTGTTGGTCTTTCATTAACAGTAACAGTTTTAGAACTATTAATTATATCTACTAATGGCTCTGCATTACAAGTATTATTATCAGATAAAGCTGTTAAAGAATATGTTGCAGTTTTAGAAGGAGATACAGTAATTGTGTAAGAACTAGTTGCAATTCCAGAAATAGTGGTTGACGTGCTTGTTCCGTTTGATGTTGTCAAATAGGTTAAGCTCCATGGTGAAGCACCAGATAAAGTGACTACCAAATCTGTTTGAGCTCCATTACATATAGTAGGATTACTTCCCGTAAAACTTGCAGTTGGGCGAGGATTAACATTTACTAATGCGGTGGTTGTTGCGTTTAAATCGATTGATTGTGCAGAACAATTATTATTGTCAGATAAAGAAGTAATTGAATAAGTTGTTGTAGTACTTGGACTCACACTTAATGTTGTCGTATATGGTGAACCACTTGTATATATAGATGAGAGAGTGCCGGTAATAGTTGTACTGAAAGTTGAACCATCGGTTCCTTTATAAGTTAAATTCCACGGAGATTTTCCTGTTAAGGTAACAATAATATTTGCTGGAGTGCCGTCACATGTTGTTGTAGTAGCGTTAACACTTAAGGCACCGGTTGGTCTATCATTTACATTTACAATAACTGAACTATTAATATCAGTTATTTGGGCATTACAATTTTTAGCATCAGATAATGCAGTTAATGAATAAGTGGAGGTGGAAGATGGAGATACACTAAATGAGTAAGTGGTTGTTTGAATACCAGATATGGTTGTTGGGGTTGAATTACCTCCATTAATAGTGGTGTAAGTAAATTCCCATGGAGTTGTTCCTCGGGTTAAACTTACCGTTAATATTGTTGCGCCTGCATTACAAATAGTAGCATCCCCTGTAATAACAGCTTGAGGACGCGGATTCACGGTGACCGTTGCATTGCCTGTTAAATCGCCAGCTATTGAACTACATAATGCATCACTTAATCCAGTAATAGTATAAGGAGTTGTTGAAGATGGAGTAACACTTAAAGTTGTAGTATAAGGAGTTCCTCCAATTGGATAAAAAGCATTATTAGGTGCAGAAATTGTTAATGTTACTGGGCTACCAGTTGAACTTGCATAAGTTAAGCTCCAAGGTGAATGTCCAGTTAAAGAAACTTCTATTGTAGTTGGCGTGCCATCACAAGTGGTTGGAGTTCCACTTAATGCAGCTGTTGGACGTTCATTAACATTAACAATAGTTGAACTAGTAGTAAAATCTACTGATGCTTGTGCAATACAAGAATTATTATCTGATAAAGCAGTTAATGAATAAGTTGTTGTCGTAGATGGGGAAACACTAAATGTGTAAGTGCTTGTTGTAATCCCAGAAACTGTTGTTGGAGTTGAATTACCACCATAATTAGTAGTATAAGTTAATGACCATGGTTGTGTACCAGTTAATGCTACAGAAAGTTCAGTTGAACCTCCGTTACATATAGTCGTACCTCCTGATATTGCAGCCGTAGGACGCGGATTTACAGTAACCGTAGTATTGCTATTAATATCAGATGGTTGCGCAACGCACGAATTAAAATCTGATAATGCAGTTAATGAATATGTAGTTGTAGAAGATGGTGATACAGTAAAAGTATAGCTAGAGCCTTGAATTCCTGATACGGTTGTAGGCGTTGAATTACTACCGTTGTTTGTAGTATAAGTAAATTCCCAAGGACTAGTTCCTTGAGTTAGCGTGACAGTTATAGTAGTTGCGTCAGCATTACAAATAATACCTGTTCCATTAAATGCAATACTAGCACGAGGACGTGGATTCACAGTAACTATTGCAGCACCAGTTAAATCTGAAGTAATAGAAGAACATAATGCATCTGACAATGAGGTAACAGTATATGTTGTAGTTGCAGATGGGCTAACGCTTAAATTTCTCAAGTATGGGCTTGCAGTCGTATAAATAGTTGCATTGTTACTTGATATAGTTGTGGTGGTAGAAGAACCATCAGATCCTGTATAGGTAATATTCCAAGGTGACTTTCCAGATAATGCCAAATTAATATTTGTAGCTGTTCCATTACATGTAATTGGAGTTCCACTTATAACAGATGTAGGACGTGGATTAACTAAAACTGATAAATAAGGAATATAATTAACATTACTAGGTTGGATATTTCCTACAGTTAAAGTTGGTATACCTAATAAATCAACGGTAGAAATATTTGAACTACAATAGTTATCATTCAAATTTGTAATTCTATAACGAGTTGTTTTTACGGGATTAACAGTAAAACTATATGTAGATGATTGAATACCTGTAATTGTTGTGCTACTTACATTATTTTGCAAGTCAGTAGCAGTATAAGTGATACTAAACGGCGCTAATCCAGTTAATGACGCAGTCATTAAAGTTGAACCACCTACACAAATAGTATTATTACCTGTAATTAAATTTGATTGTGGCGGTGTATTAATTGTAACAGTAGTGGATGCTGTTAAAACACAAGAATTATATGATGCAGAAATTGTAACGGTGTAAACATCAGAATCGGAAGCATCAATTGAAATTACACCAGTAGTTGGATCAATTTCTAAATAAAGTAAGTTGTTGCTTATCGAAGAGTATGATATGCCTGTTAATGGACTGCCAGTAAGTACAGGTGTAATTACTGTGTTTGATCCTTGACAATAACTTGCATTACTATAAGATAAATCTAAAGTTGGTACAGTTACTTCAGCTGCTCCTGTCATACCACTTGAAATAGCATCTAAATTATTATCATCATGTAAAGCAGTTATTGAATAAGATGATGTTGCGTTGGGACTAACGGTAAAAGTGTATAAATTGGAATTAATACCCGAAATAGTTGTAGAAATACTTGTTCCGTTAGAAGTTGTACTATAAGTTAAACTGTATGGAGGCTTACCAGTAAGTGATACACTTAATATAGTTGAAGATGGTAATGTACAAAAATCAGCTCCTCCGGAAATGGTTGCAGTGGGTAATGAAACCACGGTTAGTGATGCGGTCGCACTTGCACTTGAAAAGGAGACTGCTGAACAATAACTATCTTGTAACTGTGTTAAAGAATAGGTTTTACTTGTTGTCGGATTAACTGTAAAGGAATATGATGAAGTTTGTATTCCTGTAATAGAAATTGGAGATGATCCAGTAGTATAACTAAACCCCCACTCACGTAAAGTACTTGTTAAAGTAACTGTAACTATTGCAGATTCACTTGGAAATTTAGAATTTGGGTTCACAGTTACTGTAGCAGTAGGTCTTTCTTTTTCTGCAACAATAATGGAATTGCTAGTAACAATCCCACATGTATTTGAAGCTGTAACACTATATGTACCAGATGTAGCAGTAGAATAAGTACTAGAGGTAGCGCCACTTATTTCTGTTCCATTCAAATACCATTGATAATTGGTAACAACTCCATTAGCAGTAGCCGATAAAATTACATTACTTCCAATACAATAATATGTATCTGCAATAGGAGCAATAGTAATTGGATTTTGTACAACTATAACTGCTGAACCTGTTTTGTCTCCACTATTGGCACTACAATTCGCATCACTTAAAGATGTTATTGAATAGGTTCTTGTTTCAGTTGGATTAACACTTAATGTATAATTGTTAGTAGTAATACCATTAATTGTAGTAGATGAAACACTTCCAGTTAATGAAGTAGCCGAATATGTTAATGACCAAGGAGATGATCCTGTTAAAGCAAAAGCGATTTCTGCATTTGATCCATTACAAATTATTGCTCCTCCTGAAACTTGACCTGTAGGTCTGGGATTAACAATAACTTGAGCAGTACCAGATAAATCAGCGCTTATTGAACTACATAAAGCATCAGTCAATCCGGTTATGGAATAGGTAGTAGTTTCTGATGGGCTAACTGCTATTGTCGTAGTATATGGTGTACCACCAATTGCATAGTTACCATTACCAGGTGCGGTAATTGTAATATTGGTTGAATTTCCAGCAGCATTTACATATGTTAAATTCCAAGGGGATTGACCTGTTAATGAAACATTGATACTTGAAGAAGACCCAACACAAGTATTAAATGAACCACTTAAAACTGCAGTTGGGCGAGGATTTAAAGTTATTGTTGCTGAACCAGTAATATCAGTTTCACCAGTTAAGGTAGATGAACAACCAATATTATCTGTTAGTTGAGTAATATTATAAGTAGTTGTATTGTTTGTTGGTGTTACATTTATTAAATAAGGTGTACTAGTGATGTTTGTTACTGTATTTGAAATAATCCCATTTGAATATGTTAAATTCCAAGGACTAGAACCAGCTAATACTACATTCAAATTTGTCGAACTTCCATTACAAATAGTTGGATTTGTAACACTTAAAACACTTGTTGAGTTCGTTCTTACTACAAAAGTGAAATCGTAATCACCTTCAGGTATATTTAAATTATTTCCAGAATTAGCATGATATCTTAGATAAATTGTTTGATTAAGATTTTTGCCAATAGTAGCTTGCATTCTACCAAAAGCAGAAGTAATAAATTTTAAATCTTGACCAATAATATTAGTAGTGGTTGATATGACTGTTGGAGTTCCTCCTTGAGAAAATGGTGTTGTTTTATAATATAAAATACCATTTGTTGCACTAGAATAGTTTGAAAATGCCAAAGGCGTCCCTCCATCCACAGTGAAACTTAAATTTGAGCTAATTGTTGTGTTAGAACTTGAAACAGGAACACACAATTGTGGTATTGAGATCGACAAAGTCCCGAAATTGTAAACACTACTTGAACCAACACTCAACACCTTATTAAAACTAATAAAGTGTTGCGTGTTATCTATAATATCACTTTGGGGGAAGGATTCAAAATTATTTTTTTGGTCGTCACTAAATAAAACACTTGTGGCGTTAGGATTGATATTTGAACTGTTTTGAAAGCTATATTGGATTACCTTATTGACTGATACATTAGAGTTTGTAAATATTTGAACTTCTCTTAATATGTTTTGCCATACGGAAGCATCACCACTACCAGTAATATTAAGTATATGATTTTCGCTGTCATAGTTTGCTTCAAAACCTGGGATTGTAAAATTGTTAATGAATAATGAATCGCCTAATTCAGCTCCATTAGCAATAGTTATTTTTATGTTGTTAAAATTTCCAGGGGCAGAAAAAAATAAATTTTGATCAACAAACGAATTAGTTGATTGAATAATACTGGAAAATTTATTGGCAAATAAATCTGCTTGAATTATTTCATTATAATTTACCGCTTGCGATGCAACAGCATAGCTGCTATTATTGTTTATTGCAATAAATTTATTTAATGGGTTATTACTAATGTAATTTATGTTTTGTGCAACACTTTTGAATGTCACTAAACCTAAAATAATAAATGCAAAACATTTAACACCAAGTAAACGTACGATTTGATTTCTCATTGAATTCAATTAATATATATTAATCAAAAAACACTTTATTGTTTTTTGTATTATTGACTATTTTATATTTTAACAATATTATGGAAATACTATCCCCATAATATTGTTAAAATATGTAGTGCAAAGAAATTAAACTAGAAATATATCTACGTTAACATATGTAAAGAACACACTAAGATTCATTTTTGATAACAAATGATATTAATATGAATTAAATAAAATATTTAATTAACAAATGTTGTAGATATTATTAAAATAATTATTTAGTTAACAAATGATAACTAAATATTATGAATAAACTAATGTTGACAATATAACTTCAGAATGAAATTATTTAGATAGAATTAGTAAAAGTATTTTGTAGCAATTAGAACCGATCTAAGGATTGATAATTTTGTAGAGCCCAACTTCAGACTCAATACTTAATTTTTTAAATATATTTCTCTTAATGGTAGAAACAGTGTTGGATTTTATTGCAAGCTTTTTTGCAATTACAGTAGTTTTAATACCATCAACAATTAGCAATGCAACCTCTTTTTCTCTAGGGGTTAGAATATTAATATTTTCAGTACTAATCATTGACATACAATAAATTAAGTAAAATTAAATTTTGTAATTTATTAAGTGAGGTCATAAAAGTTAAAATAAAATAAATTCATTCCATAAATTTATAAATATATAATTTGAAAATATTTATAAAATTTTGAAATGGATATTATCGTACTAACTATGTAACAAAGAAAGCATCCTAGAAATATATCTACGTTAACATTTGTGAAGATTAGACATATTCTAAAATTTCTTAACAATTGTTAAGATGCCCTTCTCGCATTTTTAAGTCTAGATAAATGCACAGGCGTGGTTCCTAAATAAGAAGCTATGATATGCTGTGGAACTCTTTGGTGTATATTAGGAAATAGATTATCTAAATTATTATATCTGTCTAAAAGAGATTTTGTGTCAACATCAATTATAAAATCAACAAGCCCTAGTACATGACTCTCAGCTAAATGCCTAGCTACTTTTTGAGATTGACTACTTTTGTCCTCT
>Ga0209442_1001212_pt1 | contig 14762 bp, 37 predicted proteins | sample LauGreSBDMM110DD_2_FD_187565 | JGI IMG/M metagenome (GOLD analysis project Ga0209442, IMG submission 187565) | Freshwater lake microbial communities from Lake Michigan, USA - Sp13.BD.MM110.DD (SPAdes) (version 2) | ecosystem: Environmental > Aquatic > Freshwater > Lake | place: Lake Michigan...
AAAAAGTCTTTGTATACTTCACTTAAAAAGTTTTCTGACCAAGCACGCTCAAACTGAAGTTGGTCAAACATTTCTCCGCCTTTGCCGAACACACCTGCTGAATAGTTGTGAAACATAAATAGTGAATGTGGAGTTACTTCAAACTCATCTCCGTGTAAAAATACCATTGTTGCAGCACTCATACAAGCACCCTCAACACTAGTAATCACATGAGCATCTGTTTCTGACATAACGCGTAAAAATTGTAGTGCAGTATATAAATCACCACCACTACTATTAATATAGATTTTAACTGTGTCTGTGCTGCGAGCATTACGAATAGTGTCAAACCATTCTGTATACTCACTAGCTTCTTCAATTTCGCCAGACAAATAAAATTCATATAAATTTCCAATTACTTTGGAAAAAGAACCTTTGCCTGTACTTAGCAGGGCATCTAATTTATCTGTCATGTGTTTCTTTAGTTAAGTGAGTTTAAATATTCTCGGCAAGCCGCTACCCAAGCTACAACTGTTATACTGTCTGTAACGTGTTCATAGTTTTGGATAACCCAACGGCAAGCGCTTTCAGTTTTGGCATGATAGCCAGGTATTAAGTCCATAGTTGCCTTTATTGGAAGTGTGAGTCAGATTTGAACTGACGATTTTCAGGATTTGCAATCCCGTGCATTTGACCACTCTGCCATCACACTATAATTTGGGCAGAAGTATGGGAATCGAACCCATATTAACGGAATCACAATCCGTGGTGTTAACCGTTACACTAACAACTGCATATTTGGCGGTCTCAAGGGGTAACGATCCCCTTCTTCAACAGTGACAGTGTTGTGTGCGTCCGTGAACACTTTAAGACCTAATAAATAGTAGGTAATATGCTACTACAGCTATTCCTGCAACAACAATTATGCCGCATACAATATCGTATATTTTTGCACCAGTCATATTATATCCTTTATTTAAGATACCATTTTTAGTAGCGCCTGGTCGCTAATTCCAGGTCGCCTCAGCGTCAGGGAGGAGAATAACGCTTACACGCACTAGCCAATGAATTCGCTACTAAAAATGGTACTCGGTACGAGATTCGAACTCGTGTGCTCGCCGTGAAAGGGCGGTATCCTAGGCCTCTAGATGAACCGAGTGTTGTTTGGTACGAGTAATCGGAGTCGAACCGATACGCTTTACACGGCAGATTTTAAGTCTGCTGGGTCTACCAATTCCCCCATACTCGCAAAAATTATACTAATCTAACTACTGTGGTAATCAAGTCAAGCCATACTGAAGTATAAGTGTCTTTAAGATGTTCCACATTTCTGATTGAAAGGTATGGTCCACATACAACTTTAAAATCTTTTCCAGCTTCCCAATCTGCTTTAGCTTCTTCGCTTGTTTGATACTGTCTGCCATAAGCAGGCATAATCATTAGTGCATTAGCTTTCATAGATTATCTCTCTTGTTAAAGAACAATTATAACAAACTTTTACCGCTAGAGTCAACTTTGAAATTTTGTACGTCTTGAGTTTCTTGATTGTTACGAGTAGGCTTATCTGTTTCCGAATCCGTAGCAAATATTGCATCCCAACGAGCTGCGTATTCTTGGTCTGATACGCTGTAAGGTCTAGGTTTTGAACCTTTTCCACCATCTGACATTTGTTTCTCCATAAAAAATAAGGTTTAGGTTTACCTTGATTTGGCAAACCTAAACCTTAGTTTAGGGCTTCTGTTTTCTTTTATAGACTGGCTACTATCTGTCGGTATAGAATTGGTTGCGGTGGAAGGACTCGAACCTTCTAAGCGGAGCTTATGAGACTTGCTTTTACCCTGACTCACCGCGGTTTAATTACTTAACATCTTTAACAAAACCATATAACTTGTTAGCTTCTTTAACTACATCTTCTAATGAATGCATTTTAGGAGCATAAGCTTGCCAGTCTTCAGCTACTTTTTTGCCTTCTTTTACAAGTTGTTCAAAAGTGCGTCCTGCAAAATCTAAGTTAATTTGTTGTTGCTGCTGCAAATAATCTTGAGCCATGCTTAACATTTGTGCACGAAGTTCATAAGGATTCATTTTGAGTCCTTTTTAGCGTACATACTGTCTGATTGTTTGTCAAAATAATATTTGGCAACAGTTGTTGTGTTATCTACTACCATTTTAGCCCAGGCTGTTTGAGCATCAATAAAGTCATTGGCTGCTTTATTTAAAATTGGATCAGTAATGACTTTATTAGTAAAGTCATGTTTAAGGCTCTGAAAAGAGTTAATATAAAATTGAGGTGTAAACATAAAGTTCCTTGTGTTGTGTGTGAAAAGTCCGAGAAATATTTACACAGCCTTGCTCGGACTGCTGTAAGGATAGTTTTCTTGGTTTCCTTAAACCTGAGGGGTTATTCGTCTAAACTGCGGTTTAACTTACCGCGAAGTTGTTTGTGAGTTTTCGTATGTGATCCAGCTTTACGACGGATCATATGCACAACCACTAGGTTACGCATTTTTGGTAACTTTTTCTTTTTCATAAAAATCCATTGATGTGTTTACTGTTTACTGTCACCCCCGCTAAGGAGTCGATTCTGTTTTACAAAGATTAATTACTTCCCGCTATATACAGAACGCAAACTATAGACTAAACCGAGCACGTGATGCTTAGCCACTTTGGTTTACAAAGCTCCAACGGTGAAGCTGGAATCGAGCAATAAACACAGCAATGGATTATGATATCATTACTGCTTGTGTTTTAGTGTAATTTCTTAGTTCTTCTTTTTGTAAATCGTGTACCACGAGTTCATGCTTGCCGTACCACCAGTCTGCGTTAACGTCTAGTGCTACTTCATAACATCTAATTGCTGAAACAAAATCTACGCCGCCTTCGTATCCAGCACGTACAACTTGCATTTCAGGATCGTGTTGTTGTAATTCTTTGATTAAGTCTTTTATTTTCATACTGTTAGTTTATTTTTATATTCACGGATAGCGTCTGCATCTAAGCAGGCGTACACACGGAACTGATCACGACCAACCCGATCATAAAGATCAGTAGCCATTTTTTCTAGTCGTTCTAATTTTTCAATCGGTAAATGGTCGCAGTTAATATAACGACTCATAAATGCATCAATTAAAAACTCTCGTGTATACCCAGCCATATTTCCTCCAAAGTAATCTATATTATACTCGAAAAAGGAAACAAAGTCAAGTCTAAATTAATAGGAGGTTTTACCACCAAATGCGCGAACCCAGTCGATCTGCTTTTCAAACTCTATGATAAGATCAGGGTCGTTGTAATTGTATATGTCAGGTATATCAAGTACTAGTGATCGCAGGGTTAGTAGGTTATGTAACATTTGCTTATCTTTGAATAGCTCAAGTGATTCGTGATAATTTTCTTCGTTGACAAACACAATTTTTTCAGCCCACATAATAAGATTGGCACTGATTGGAATTAGCGCATAGTCAACGGCACTACCGCAACTGCGAGCATTTAATCCCTTGCGAATTGCTAATGCAGCACCTGTTGGGCTACGCAATAACCCAGCGCTGCACACAAAAAGCCAGCGAGGAGCACTACCTTGACTATGATTATTATAAGGAGCTGTTGTTTTAAAGATTTCTGCATTTTTAGTGCCTGCTTCAAAGTGATTGTGAGAGTTCATATAGTTCCTGTGAGGCTGTGTTTTTTTGTTTTGACTCACACATAATATCTGCATGAGGTAAGAATGTTAGTGCCCACTTGTTTACTGCGCGATTCCAGTAAAATTCTGAATGAGCGCGCAATTTAGCACTGGTAAATTTCATTGATTTTAGTTGTTGCAAGTCTGGTCGTACATAAGGATCATGGTCTACTAGCACGTCTTCGCGTGATACGGAATAGTGAATAGTAGGTCTAATACCGCGCCATGAATCGACAACACGCTTGAATCGGTCATCACAAGGAGTAATGTATTCGCCTGAATGAATCCAGTGGTGATGAATGTCTAAGACTAGTGCGCAGTCATCTACAAGTTCTAGTGAATGGTCAAGACCCCAGGTGAACTCTGCGTTCTCGATGGTTAGGCAGTTGCGTGCTTCAGGACTGAGACGCTTGAGTGCGCGACGAATACCATCAGGACCTTGCTTGCCTCCGATGTGTACATTGCATTTAAAGTCTTGAAATTTGCGGCCATAACCCATGTAACGGATAATGTCGCAATGATACTCGAACTCTACAATAGAATTTTCAATAACTTGATCTTGTTCTGAGGCAAGCACACAGAACTGGCCTGGGTGAAAACTGAGTTTAATATCGTGTTCGCGAGCAAAATCACCGCACATGGATAAGTGTGCTTCTACTTTAGCAATTACATCGGACTGGAAGTAGAACGGCATATAGTCATCATGTGAATATGCAGGTAACAAGTCTGAGGTAATACGAAACATACGTAAACCTGCAGGTTGTTTTGCAACCCACTTGAGTTGGCGGTACAAGGTGTTAAGGTTATGGTCAACCAAACCCCATAGCTTGCTTCGTGCTGCATCTTCAGTTTGACGTTTTAAGTAGCTGATTGTTGTAGATTTAGTATTTAAATCTGGATGAGCAGTACTTTCTTCGCTTTGAATCTTGCAGGCAAAGCCGATGCGTTTGATATTTTGATTGAACATTTTGTATTTATTTGTGCGTTAATTGTTTATTATAGCGATTTTAAACTGTTTTGTCAAGTCTATAATCCAGTTAGCCTTACGCAAACTGGGCAAACTGGATTTTCGTCTAAGTCTAGGACTAGCTGTTGAGACCATATATTACAGTGTGAGCACTGATCAATTATGCTCATTAGTACATGGTCTTCTATATTGTCAACATCTATGTTTAGCTCGTGACAGGTTTGGGTAAGAGATTTGCGCGTTTTATTTAATATTCTGGCAAGTCTTTTATAATTAAGGCTTATATCGGTCATCTAGCTCTTTATGAGTCTTCTCAAATTCGAGCAAGAACATAATGCAACAAGCTGCGTGAGCTAAGTGCGATAGTCCAGACTCAGGGTCTTTGTCTTCTCCAGCGTTGAACGCTGTGATATGACGCATTGCTGCGCTTAACGGTCTGCTCCACACAAAACCCTTGCGCCAGTTGTGTTCAGCATACTTATCTGCACCAAAAGCAAGCACTGCTGCTGTTTGGTTCATTGCTTCTGTACTTAACAAGTGAAGCGGCAGTTTACCATCATCAAACTTAAGTGCAGTTCCTGTAGGCATTTCGCCTACAACTGTTTTTAATTCTATATGTTCTTTAGCGTGTACATACATTGTATCGCCTGTATCAGGATCAGTAATGGAAATTATATCGTCGTGTTTTGGCATAGTATTTAATTAGGTTTAGGCATAAGTAATCGAGGAATAGTCTTTTTCTTGCGTAATTGTTTTAACAACTCAGGATTTATTTCACTTTTTAGTGACGCTATCCCACGTTGACGACAATGTTGTTCATACACTGGTAAAAGCACATCTAAGATTAGTGCTTCTAGTTCTGCTGTATAGTTTGGTTGAGTTGACATTAAAATTCTCCGAGTCTGTCTATTATATCATTCTGGCAAATATTTTTCAAGACTATTTCAGCTTGAGGTTAGCCCAAAACTTAAAAACACACTTGTGCAAGGATTGGTCTTGTGATATAATTGAAAGTTAATTCACACATCAAACAAGCATGACCTACGATATTTTAATTAATAACTTGGTTAATGGCGAAAGTGTTACAGTAACTAAGCCTGATGGTACTACTTACACAGAGCCACGACCACCAAACCGCACAGCATTAGCAGCGGCTAAAGCTATTCAGAATCTACAAAATCAACTAAACTTTGGTACTAATGCTATTGCTCAGCTTACCAAGGAACGCAATGAGTTGTGGGAACTTTGCGAGAAAGTTCAAAACATAAATAACCAATTAAACGATGAAATTAAATCTTTACAATCACCTAAAACTAGCGACTGAAATCAGTGAACTTACGGATACAAATAAGACCACTGATCTAGAACGTCGCTCACTTGATGCTATCCTAGATTTACTTAGCATTGTTCGACAACTGCAGGAGGAAATCAATGTTAAACCTACAACAGTCAATAGCAGCAGTAGTAACAGCGACCTTTTTGGCTCTACCCTTGGGTACAGCAGAGATAGCTATAAATAAAGCTTATCGTACAGTAAAAGCAACTAAAGCTGAACTTTTATGTTTAGCCAAGAATATATACTATGAGGCCCGTGGTGAGCCCATGCGGGGTAAAATAGCAGTTGCACAAGTTACACTAAATCGTGTAACGCATCGAACAGAATTTGAAGCAAACATTTGTGGAGTTGTATATGCAAAACATCAATTTTCGTGGACTATGGAACGGCATCGTGAACCACGTGGCCCAGCTTGGCGAGAGTGGAGAAGCTTGGCGTGAAGCTCAAGCGATTGCTCGTGCGGTAGTCATAGGCACAGCACACTTACCCAACTTTCGTGCACTTTACTTTCATAATTTAACAGTAAATCCTCGCTGGAATCGAACTAAGGAATTAGTTGCCAGAATAGGTAATCATATTTTTTATGCTTAACCAAAAGGGCAGACAGGCTAAATATTTTTGGCTTGCTGCCCTTTTTGTTTTCTGTTATAATATAGGCTTAACAGAGAAATTTTATGAAAATCAGACTGCTCAGCGACCTACACACCGAATTCCGTTTGCCTTACAAAACTCACGAAATGAGTGAGTATCGTGGAGAAGATGTGCTTGTGTTAGCTGGCGATATTGCTTCAGGTTCTACAAACACAATGGATGTTATTAAGCACTTTTTAGATCAAGGTTTTCCTAAAGTTGTTTACGTGCCTGGCAACCATGAGTATTATGGAAGCACTTTAACACACTTTGACGACAAACTATTAAATTTATGCGAACAAACCCGTGGAGCGCACTTTTTACGTCCAGGTACTGTTACATTTAATGGTGTGATGTTTACAGGTGCTACACTCTGGACTAACTTTGCAGATAACTTCTTTAGCCAAAGTTACGCCAAGCGTACAATCAACGACTTTCGTCAAATCCGAAACTTTACTACTAGTCATGCTTATGACTTGTACTACAAGCATTTGGACTATATTAAACAAAGTTATGAACAACGTGGCGATAAGCCTGTGGTTGTAGTAACACACTTTTTACCTGCTCGTGAGTGCATTGCACCACAGTGGCGTGATGGTAATTTGTTGAACGACTACTTTGCCAACGATTTAGGGTCAATGATTGCTGATATGGAGAATACCACATGGTTGTTCGGACATACGCACGATGCTATGGATTTTGAACTTGGCAACACTCGTTTAGTGTGCAACCCACACGGCTATCATGGCTCTAGCGAGCCAGGTACTAACGGATTTGATCCATTTAAGACTATTGTGGTATGATTGACAGACTATTAGATGCAATTATTGCAGCAGCTATTTGGGGTTTCTATGTAGCTGTAGGATTCTTGTGGTTGATGTTGATACTTCCAATTTTTTACCACTTAGTAAAATTTATTATGAAATTAATATGAACGACTTATACTTAAATACTTTACTATTTTCTTTGTTGGGTAGCCACGAACTTTTAGAAAGTTGGTGGACTAGTCCCAATAAAGGATTTAATGATAAATGTCCTAAAGACGTCTCAGATGAAGAAGTAAAAGAATACTTAGAAAGACATTGCTATGGAACGTAAACTAGAATACTACGAAATACGTGAAACTTGTAAACTAATTGAATATGATCTCAAACTTGCTGGAAAAGGCAAACTTTGGGTCGAGGTCTACAGAGATGACCAATACGAATACAGAGCACTGTTTCCAGACGTAGCAGACTGGTCTCAAGTGCCAATGACAATTTTAACACACAAACTACATGAAACACAAACTGATCTCAGCTAAAGTTATTGCCGATAGCGTATGCCCTCAAGGTGTACGCATGACTACTATGGAGATTGAATATCCTCGTTTTATTTTAGCGGAGCTTAACACACATCGTATGTTGTCAAAGAATTCAGCCTCTTCTCGTGCTATTCCTACAAAGGCTATGCATGAGTTTATCAAAGACAATCCTGCCATGCCAGTTAGTTGGGGCAAGAACCAACCAGGTATGAAAGCTGATGAACAGGTAGGCAGCAACATAGCCACAGAAGCTGAACAAGTATGGAATCGTGCTAAAGATGATGCACTACACTGGGCAGATGCTTTAGCACATAAACTTGCAATTCATAAACAAATCGCTAACCGCATTACAGAACCTTGGATGACAATGAAAACTGTTATCTCAGGCACTGAGTGGACTAACTTTTTCCACTTACGTAATCACACAGATGCACAACCTGAGATCAAAGCTCTAGCAGAAGCAATGACTGTGGCTTATACAACACACTTACCCGTGTCATTAAAACCAGGCGACTGGCACTTACCCTATATTACCATTGCTGAATATGTACCTACTAGTGAACTACAATATTTTGACGAAAACTTTAATCAACTCAGTCTTGAAGACGCTAAGATCATTAGTGCTAGCTGTTGTGCTCAGGTTAGTTATCGTAAAAATGATCCTGGCTTTACCAAAGCATTCAAAATTTGGGAACAGCTAATTGAAAACGATCCTGTACACGCCAGTCCAATTGAGCATCAAGCCACTCCTATGGATATTGATAGTATGTGTAGGTTTGAACCAGACACATGGCAGCCAGGTGTTACTCATGTCTCAGCTAATTCTGATTTATGGTCAGGCAACTTGCGTGGCTGGATTCAGCATCGCAAACTTATTCGAAATGAGGCAGTATGGTAGAGTATGAAACTTTTGATAGTTGGTTTGATGAGATCGAAAACTACAGTTTTAGGTCAGAACGATTCTTTGAACACTTAGATTTATTTAATAGTACTGTTTGTACAGATCAACGCAACGAATTTATTACAAACTGGATGCGAGCTGCGTTTGAAGCAGGACGCACTCCTGAGGACAAATACACATGATAGAACCCAGCAACAACTCACTACAAAAATCTTGGATTGTTGATGTGCAAGAAGACGCCGAAGGCTATTTTATTCAGTTCACAGAAGAAATGCTGGACAAGACTGGTTGGCAAATCGGGGACACACTCCTGTGGGAGCCAAAAGCAGGTAATGCTTGGACATTAAGGAAAAAACCATGAATGTTATCTTATACACTGTTGATTTTGAACCAATTATTCCTATTGACCTACCACTCTGGTTGCTAGAGCGACTTGAGGTTGAGGGTCAGATACGTGTAGCAGTTAACAGACCCACACAGTTTGTTGATGAAAAGATTCCTGTTGGCAATCTAGAAGCAGGTATGCCTACTGTCAGAATTCGTTGTGAACGACTACGATGGCGAGACGGCACACTAAAAACTATTTTAGTAACCGAAGATGAAGAACTTGCGCTGAGTTTAAACCCCGAGTGGTTACCAGGTCAACGTGCTCCGATTCTACAGTACATAGGTGCTATGCGTAAGATGCACAATGAATTAATCAAACAAATTCGAAAAAATCAGAGTTGACTCGGAATCTAATCTTTAGTATAATATATATTACTGATTAGGAGAAAACTATGTTTTATTGCGTGTGTTGTTCAGACACTGTTAACCCATTGCGCTGGCGTTTGGGTAGGCACACTTGTTTGCCATGTGGTGAGCGTGTAGCCAAGCAACACAAGCATTGCATTGTGCCAATGCCTAAATCTAATTATATTGTAGTAACTGATAAAAGTTTACTACTAAACTTAAACTCATCACACAAAGGTGGCGGATAATGACACCAATCCCAGATAACACTAAAGTAATTGTAGTTGCTGAGAATCAGGAACTATTTAAAGGCACAATAGTTAATAGCGGCTCACAAGCTAAAGTACTAATGTATGCCGTTCTTTTGGACAGTCCAGAACTATACCCTAATATAGAGCCTGGAGTAAAAATCGTTGTAGTACCAGAAACTCAAGTTAGACTAGACACTGTAGCTTTATTCGGGGAAGACTACTATGTTGATGTTACTAAACCTGCAAATCGAGAATAACATGAATACAGATCGCGAATTTATTAAATGGTTTTATGAAGAAGCATACCCTGAACAAGGATCAAACCGCCGTCAGGTATATTCTACAACCCAACATTCACAAAACATCAACATTATTGATTACTGGATGCGTGAAGCCTTTAAAGCAGGTGCAGCTAGTCAAGGCTATCAAGTAGGTGACTTAGCTGAACAAAAAGCATTTGACACACAACGAAATTATCAAACAGAAAGATTTATAGGATGAAAGTCGTAATTGGACCTTATAAGCACTGGGTTGGACCATACCAGATTGCTGAGATGCTTTGCTTTTGGGCTAAGCCTGAACGTGATGAAATTGGCATGAAGCGTAAGCCTGACTGGGTACATGAGTTTGGTCGTTGGCTTAGCGAAAACAAAGATGGTAGTGATAGCACACTTACCAAAGTATGTCAATGGATTGAAGCACGTCGTCATCGTCAAATTTATGTACGCATTGACAAGTATGATACTTGGGGTATGGATCATACTTTAGCACTTATTGTACTACCAATGCTCAAGCAATTAAAAGCTACCAAGCATGGAGCACCTGATGTTGCAGACACAGATGTGCCTAAACATTTATGGAGCAGTAATGCTGAGCCTAAAGAAAACGAGTACGATGTAGACTCAAATCATTTTCTTCGTTGGGATTATGTACTTGACGAAATGATCTTTGCTTTTCAGTCGAAGCATGATGGTACTTGGCAAGACAAGTATTCTTCGGGAACGATTGACTGGACTTCAGAACCTTGTGAGTGGGATGAGTCTGGCAAAGCTAAAATGTTTACAATGGGGCATGGCCCAAAGCATACTTACAAGTGTGACTATGAAGCCATGGAACTTGAGCAACGTCGTATTACCCGAGGCTTTAAATTGTTTGGCAAATATTATGAAAATTTATGGGATTAAACTATGACCATTGAAGCATTACTTATTATTGCAGGGTTTTGTTTGTTTGCGTGTTACTTAATATTTGAGTGGCAAAAAGCAGCAATTCCTCCATACCAAGAACCTGTTGCACTAGAACCTGATTTGGCACAACAGTGGGTTCAGGCAACTAAAGCGGATACGCTAGACAACATCGACAACTGGAACGCAAAAGTTGGTGATAAGATTTGGCACAAAGAAGATAAGTTGGAGCCAACTGTAGTAATTCCACAAGCAGTGTGGCCGTTTCCAGGAGGACCAAAACCATGATGTCAAGTATGTTGCAACAGATAAAAATGGCTAAACCAGATCCAAATAAGCCTATTACACACATTAATCCACCTACTGTGGTTCCAGATCGTGTAATGCCAAACAAACCAGGTTATAACGATGTAGTGGTAGTACCTGAAACTGAAGCTAATCCTGATAAGCCTAAAAAGCCTAAAAGAAAACCTAGCAAATAAGCACAAGGGGATTCAACGCCAAAAATAATTGGCTTGAGTCCCCTTTTGTTTTTGTGTTATAATATATTATAAACAGGAGAATACCATGAATAACAGATACCAAGACCTTGCTCGTGAAGCAGGGCTATTAGTACATAATCCTGAGCGTATGCCTACAAAGCTACAAAGGTTTGCTGAGTTGCTTATTAGAGAATGTGCTGAGATTGCTGATAAAGCCGAGCCGTACAAGGCTAATGATTTGATTAAACAACACTTTGGAGTTGAATCATGAGCCCAGGTGATCGAGCAGGTTGGTGGGCTGTTGTACTCTTATTAATGCTAGGTGCAACTGCCTACTTTAATATTTTTATGATTGTTTTTAGTTTTTTAGGAGTTAAACCATGAAAATAACCATTGAAGACAGATTGCTTGCCGCTTATACTGCCCAAAAGCTACGGCTTAGGGACAGGGAAGATGAAGAGTATCGTGCTCGTGTAGAAGTAAAAGCATTTGAGAGAATTATAGTTGACCGAGTACACCGCAACTTGCGACTTGGTTTAGACAAAGGCACTAACGTAGATTTGGATGTATAAAATGATTAAATTAGCAGATAACAGAGTGGAGATTCCACTAGACTTTTCCGACGAAGAGTTGCTTGTATTATTCAAACAAGCACATGAAGCGGATATGACTTTCAACAACTTTGTTGAAAAAGCCCTACGAGATTACTTGGAACAAATAGAATATGATAACTTACTCAACAAACTGGATGGGCCCAGTAAGCATGGGGTGGTACAGAACCCGTGGCCTTACCCAGACACAAACAAAGATTGGGACTGAGAACTCAATGTTTACTACTGTAGGCGAGTCTTATACTAGTGAATCAATTACCACACACTACTCCTGCGGTCGCATAGATGTACACAACGTGCCTAATGAGCCGTACGGAGATGAAATTAATGTACCGCCAATGCTCTCTTCAGATTGGCACCAGCTAGGTCTTTGGCTAGAAACAGTTAAAACAATGAGTGTATGGACACTAGAAGACTTGGTTACCGCATACGAACAACACAATCCTAAAATAACATGGGCAGAATATGACTGAACAAATATTTACATTTAACCAAACAGAAATCAAACAAATACAAGAATTTGCTGACAAGTATCCTGACTCTATGTGTGTAGAAGTTACTACCACAACTGGCTCAGGCATTGGGCAACTTGTTGTAGCTAGCGTAGCCACTTATCTTAACGATGATTGGGTTACTATTTCCAAAACTATTACAAGTGAAAAATCATGGTAAAAATTATGCCTTGGATAACAGGTATTGCCTGTTTACTTTACATTTACAGCTGGACACAAGGAATTCAGTACGAAGCTTGGACACCACTTATTTGGTGTGCTGGGTGTTTTGCTAATGACCTGCATAACTACCTACAGGACAAGCATGAACATTAAACAATTAGTTACCGATGCTACCACACGCTCAGGCCGTCTAGACTTAGAACACTACACAAACCTAGTGTTGCTAGAAGCTTGCCGTTTAATCAAAGAAACGCCTATTACCTCAGCGTTTACTACATTTGATGCAGCAGTTGCAGAAACACAACGAGCAGACTGCTTTCGCCAAGTCTACAACGAAATCACACAAAATATCGAAAATGGAACTTCCTAAATATCACATTCCAGCTTATGCAGCACTTAAATCGCCTACTCAAGAAGTACAACAGCACGAAGAACCAAAGCCAAACCTACCTCCTACAAGTCTACGTCAAGCACAAACTAATTGGTTGCTGGATAAACTGCAAGAGGAAGCAGCTGAGGTAATTCAAGCGGTTAGTAAAATTCGTAGATTTGGTGAGAACTCATCACATCCTGACAGAACTACCACTAACAAACAAGAACTTGTTACAGAGCTAGAGGACCTGCTTGCAATTCTCGCAGCCTTAGAATATGCAAAGTACCTAGACCTAAAACCGCAGCAACAAAATATCTTAGCCAAGACACAAAACCTCCTACGCTAACTCCCACACAAATTTTTGTAACTGACATTTACAAAAAACGCTACATCGGATTACACAAAATGATTCCTGACCCTAAACCGCTTAAAACGGCATTATTTTCGCCACGAACTCCAGTCCCACAACAAAGCAAAATTCAGCAACACACAACCGTCCAGCAAACAATCAAAAAAACTTGTCAACGGTTACCGCAAGTGCTATAATATAGTTATAGTTTTTAGAACAAACACGCAAACTACCTCCACCTACAAAAATACACTTGTTTAAGTGCTAGTAAATGTGCTATAATTTAGTATAACTTGTAGAGTTAGAGACTAGGTTGATTTTAAGAATTGATCTAAACTATCTAAACCACGTAATGACGAGCCCAGCCGAGGAAATCTAGTGTGGTTTGATCTTGTTTAGGGTCAAGCTTATAAAATCAGTGACTAGTCTGTTTGCTTATCGACTTGAACTATATTTAAAATAAAATCTGCTAATATAAAATGCTATTTAAAAAATGTGAAATACACTCACTGGACTTCTCTGGAACTGAAGGCATGAACTTGGAAGCCTGGGAAACTTGGGCTGAATCGGTAAATCTGTCCCACTTGCACACCTGGTTGCTGCCCCAATTGGTAGCCTGGTATGGTTCATGGACTCTAGTCTATGCTGGTGATCAAATAGATTGTTTGGAGACAATCAAAAGGAACTGCCCTGACCCTAAGTCTAGGGCATTTTATATGCTTTCACGAATTAAACGCAGTTTATTATTAGCAACTCAAACTAAAACACCTGATTATGCTACCTTAACCCCACTTATCTTAATGGGGCAAAAGCGCATTAGAGGTGTCGACTACGAAGCTTGGAGAAGTGCTAGTGGATTACAATATATACTAGAGCCAAGACTTCTATCAGCAGTGATACTAGAACCTGAAGATTTGTCAACGATTGGCAGTTTAGGGTCAGATAGACTAATTGAAATACAGACTCAAGGTTTGACAACTAAAACTGGTAAGACTGCAGGCTCACGAAAGCCTGCTAAAAGTACTTGGAGTTTGTCAGGAATACAGGACACAGAGATTGGGCACTTGCCTAAACTAACTCAAACTATACTAACACAATGTTGGTTAGCACATCCTGAATTACGTACACCTTATATGATTTTAGATTTCAATAACTGGGATTCAATTCCTAGTCCACTAATATCAAATAATTTATTTAAAGAAGTAGTATCAACATCAACCAAACAAGATAGTAAGAAGGATATGGCTAACTTAATGCCATGGGATTTATGAAGTATACCAAAGAAATAACAGACAAATTGATCTTAGACTA
>Ga0209442_1001215_pt1 | contig 14749 bp, 18 predicted proteins | sample LauGreSBDMM110DD_2_FD_187565 | JGI IMG/M metagenome (GOLD analysis project Ga0209442, IMG submission 187565) | Freshwater lake microbial communities from Lake Michigan, USA - Sp13.BD.MM110.DD (SPAdes) (version 2) | ecosystem: Environmental > Aquatic > Freshwater > Lake | place: Lake Michigan...
GTTGCAAAACCTGAGAGCGTGCCACGCTCGGTAATTTGTCTTACCACTGCTTGATCTACACGATCATCTCTATAACCGAGAATGATAGGACCATAACCTAAACGAAAATCCACATAGGTCTTACCATCGCAATCGGTTAGCGTGCAGCCCTTAGCATGTTCAATAAATACAGTTCTATCATCACCCCAATAGCGATAGTTTTCAGCGACACCCTGAGGCATGTGTCGCTTAGCTTCTGCTAATAATTGAGGTTGACGTTTATTTGTCATGAGGAGTATCAACAGTTCCGCGATGCGGTTCTGTAGTGCCATGTGGTGGTCTTAAAAATAAACCGGTACGTTCTTCAAGTAAGCGTACTACATGTAATTCAGCAGCGTCATCGCCATAAGTTTGACGCGCTTGCTCAAACACTTTTTGTACAAAGCTACCCATAGTCAGTTCATAGCCCTGACTTTTTGCGATGTCATTAATTAAACCTAAATCTTTGCAGCACAACGCAAGTGAAAAACTAGGATCATAGTGGCCTGCAAAAATTGAAGGCACATCATGTTCTGCAACCCAGCTATTACCCGCACTTGATTTAATCGCTTCCCATACTGTGTGGAGTGGAATGCCAGCTTTAGCACCCAACATTAAACCTTCGCCTATGGTTGCTGCACTCACAAACCACAATAGATTAGTTAATAATTTAATGGTGGCGCCATTACCATGCACGCCCACATGGAATATTTTTTCACCGATGACATCAAAGATAGGCTTATGCTTTTCAAAGCAAGCAGCATCACCACCTACAAAAATCGAGAGTCTGCCCAACACAGCAAAATCTATCGCGTTGGTAACCGGTGCTTCGAGGAATTCACAACCACGCGCTGTTGCTACATCAGCCAACTCTTTAACTAAATCAACCGCACTGGTGGAAGTATCAATCACTGTGGCGCCAGGACGAATCGCATGCATGATGCCGTCTTCACCTAACATCACCGCTCTTACTTGCGGCGGTCCTGGTAATGATGCCATCACCACATCAGCATCTTTCGCGCCCTCTGCGAGTGTGTCAACCCAATGCGCACCCAACTTAATCAGTGGCTCAGCTTTTTCACGTACAACATCATGCACTGTCAGGTGATAACCAGCTCTGACTAAATTGGCAGCCATGGGCGCACCCATATTACCGATACCAACAAAAAATAAACGAGGTAAAGCTGATTGAGTCATGTTGATTAATGCACTTTAGTAAAAGTTAAGTCTAAAAAGCCGGAATACTTTTTTAATTAGGCTTTATTGAATTCTAAAAATTTACGACTGCCATTCATACGATGTGAATCAGCTTGGTAAGTAAATCCCACTGAACCTAGCAAATCTAAAGCTTCCGCAAATGAATAGGTTCTGTAATGTATGGTCTGTGACATCAACACTTCATCGCCATCCGCTAAATAATAATCTTTAATAAATCCATGATCAGCTGGTGTGATTTTTTGTGAATAAATCATGCCATTTGAAATCGGACTAGCGTAATCATGATGTGGACCTTGTATGCCTAACATTAATTTTCCACCTGAATTCACGTGCCGCGCTAAATGCTGAATGCCACTCACATTTGCAGCGTGATCTGCAATATGACTCACCATGAATGGTTCATTCTGACCATCGATAACAAAGTACCAAACACCACCATATGAAAAAGCGAGGTCATATTGCTTTTGCATATCGAACTGCGTCACATTTTGCTGTGACAAAGAGATATTTGAAAATTTTTGTAAACGATCAGATGCAATCGACAACATAGACGGTGTCAAATCGACGCCGGTAATTTGCACATTCGGGCTACGCTGAACTAACTCTTCCAAAATTAAACCAGTTCCACATCCAATTTCGAGTACGCTAGAAAAATCATTTTCATCAAGAATATGATCTACGATTTTTTCATAGTCGTAATAACCTGAAGTCATAATCAGGTCATAGTAGCCCGACATATTTGTGTAATCGCCCATTTTTTCTCCGGCTTACAATAAAAAATAAAAAATCGTTAATAACTTGTCTTATATTTAAAACCCAAGTTTTAAATACAGGGCACTCTTTCAATATGTAGCTATCGCAAAAGCAAAAAAATACCAGCATCGAAACCGAGCTGGCTTTTGACTTTTAAAATTCACATTTATTGGGGTGGCTTGCTGCGCATCTATTTGCGCAACTTCCATCATCCCTAGTCCTGACATGTTCAAAATTTTATTAAGCCATTATTTACTAAATGAATAACAAATACTGGCTGATCGTTTTTTATTTGAATTACAGAGTTTCAGCGCAAATGGCACTACGGTCAATAAGAAACCGCATTTTTTTCGGATTAAAGGCAAATAAAAGATAGCAAATTTTTAATATTTTTAGCTGATTGAATTCTTTAGCAGCTCATTGTGAGAAGTTACAATCAAGCTTGCAATTCGCTGACACCACCGCTCCTCTACATGCTTGTCCACTCTATCAACTAGCTTTCATCATGAAAATCAGCTTCAAACAAATTCTCACACTCATTCAGCGCATGAACAGCTTACTCGCTAGTCATTCAGGAAAACGCCACCCAGTGTGGGCGCTGTGTTTAGTGCTCTGTTTAGTTGGGCTGATTCCCGCATGGGCTCGCTCTGCAAATCCAACCGAAAAAGAGCTCGCAGAAAAATACAGCGCCAGTGCATGGGCGGCGCAACGTATCTATCAAGATATTCTTGTTAGCACTGTTGGATCGGGTGAAAAGCGCGCTTATATTTTTCAGCCTGATGCAGACAACTTAAGCAAGTTACCCGTGGTCTTATTTCTGCATGGATGGCGCGGAACCAATCCTAAGAATTTTGGCGCCTTAATTGATCTCATGGTGCGCCGAGGTGCGGTCGTGATTTATCCTGTGTATCAAGAAGAAGGCGAAAAAACTTCGCCTCAACGCATCGCAGGCAATGCAGCAGAATCAATTCAAGCTGCATTCGCCATGCTAGAAAAAAATCAACCGCAACTGATAGATAAATCAAAAACCTTGTACTGGGGGTTTTCTATGGGGGCCTCACTCTCCATGCGATTTGCCTTGCAGAGTCAAACACTAGGACTACCTAAACCAAATGCCATAGTATTGGTCGGTCCCGGCGAACCCCATCATGTCGTTCGTGGTGCTGCTGCCGCACCGATTGCTGGTGACATAGAATCATTATCCCCTACTATTCCTACCTTTATCATCACTGGCAATGCAGATAGCAGCATAGGCGTACCTACAGCAAGAGCTTGGTCACAACGCTTATGTCACTTACCTTCTACGCATCGTAAGCTCTTATTACTTCCTTCAGACGGAGAAAATGGACAGCGTATAGCTGCAGGTCATGGATCACCAGGTGCGCCAGATAGTCGATTTGATTTTCCTGATGCGACACAAGCTGTGCCACCACGCATCAAAGCGAACCGTGGTTTTGAAGAATCGCCTTCTTTAAATCAATTAGATTTTTATGGTTATTGGCGCGTCAGCATGGCAATGCTGGACTATGTTGCAGGAGGTGCTTATCCCTTAGAATTATTTTTACCACAGACACTGGAAAATAAATTTCTTGGCTTCTTACCTTCAGGACGATCTTATGCGGCTGCTATGGAAGAGGATTTCTGTAAATAAAATTAAAACTTATTTCTAACTTTAATTTGACTTTTGTACTGCAAATTTTTGTTGCGCTTGTATCCAACTGAGAATTGAAGGTAGCAGATAAGCAGCACCTTCGTCACTAAGGTGTATACCATCATCGCCACGTAGTCGTATCATCTGCCCTTTTTGATTGACTCGAAATTGCGCAAACACAGTACTCTCATCATTAAGGAATGGATTTGGATCCAACCATGTGACTTGTGTATATTCAGCTACGACACTTTTAGTCAGTGCACTCACAGCCATCATTCTTTTTGAAAAATTCGGCTCACGCATAGCAGGCATGCCTAACCAGATAATGCGCGCACCATCTTGACCTAGTAATTTTAAAAAATTTCTGACACGTTCTGCATACACCGCATTCCACTGCGGTGTTCCAAATGCATATACCGTTCTATCGATTTGAAAACCCTGCGCATCATTCGCACCTATGGCACAAATAATGATGTGTGGTTTATGTACTCCACGCATTTTCGGATATTCTTCCATCCAATTAAAAACATCAGGCCGTCCCAAACCTGTACCTGAACGATAAGCACGAATTGTATTTACATTTTCTTCTTTGGCTAATGCACGTCTTAGTACGGGCGCTAAACCTACTGCCATCATAGAATCACCAACTAAAGCAATCTGAATTTTTTCATTGCCAGAAAAATTAACTGCAACAGGCAATGCAATATCACTCTCTGCTTTTCGACCTGAACGCTTACTCTTTTTTGTAGTGTTAGTTTTTGTTTGCGATACCACAGTTGACGTATTATTTTCTGTAGCCTGCAGCGTCGTATCAACTCCTTGCGCAGTCATAGGTTCAGGCATCATCACATGGTCTAACGATGCTTTCGCTTCTAATGCCCAACGGCGTGGTGCATCCAGATGAACAAAGCTAACTGTTTGTTCCCAACCCTGCGTGATGGGATTCGCGATTTCACGTAATACGCCTACTTCTAAGCGTTGTGCCCAAATTGATAAACCACCTGCTTCAATAATGAGTCCTATCACCGTTGCCATTGCAACAGTGGTCGCCATACGCTTTACGGAATCAAATCGTCTCAACATGATCAGAACTGAAAATAAATAAAAGGTGCTGGCGCACTCGGACCCAATACTTCAATCACCATCAGTGCTAGTGCAAATAAAGCACCTAGCGCCCAGACAGGGATTTGCATCGCTTGATATTGCAGACGCAGAAAAAATTTCTCTGGAATATATTGCATGCCTATACCTAGTCCAACACAAATCAGCATACCTAGAGGGAGATCTGCACTCCACGCACCAACAAATAACTGATTTATTACAGCAAGAGCACTATCAAAATCAGTTGCTCGAAAAAATATCCAAGATAAGCACACTGCATGAAATAACAATAAGCGTGAACAAATTAACCATGTCTTTGAATAACGCCATGCATCATCATTGCGTGCACTCCAATAGTCATCCCATACTCTATGTATGCAAAGCAGCAAACCATGCCACGCACCCCAGATAATAAAATTCCATGCTGCGCCATGCCAAAGTCCACCTAATAACATAGTAAGCATGAGGCTGATCAGTGTGCGTACTTGACCTTCACGAGAACCGCCTAAAGGTATAAATAAATATTCACGTAACCAGATAGATAGCGAGATGTGCCAACGTCGCCAAAATTCTTGGGGCGTAGCACTACGATAGGGATTATTAAAGTTATCAGGAAAGCGATAACCTAACAACAGTGCACAACCAATTGCGATATCGGTATAGCCAGAAAAATCACAATATATTTGCGCTGCATAACCATAGATACCTAACAAGGTTTGACTCGCACTACTTCCGGCAGGATGTGTGAACACATCATCGACTAATAAAGTGGCTAAGCTATTCGCAATCACGACTTTCTTAAATAAGCCGACTGCAATCAACATGAGTGCACGTGAAGTTTCTATACGATTGGGATTAGGCGGGGTATAAAGTTGCGGCATGAATTGTGATGCGCGCAAAATAGGACCTGCGATTAATTGCGGAAAAAATGCAACGTAAAGCATGGCATCAGGCAGGCTAGGTACTTCACGTAACTTACCCCGTGCTACATCCATCATTAATGAAATCGCATGAAAGGTCATGAAAGATATACCTAGCGGTAGCATAGGCGACTCCATCTCTAAACCTATTTGCCTATCCATGAGCGCAGCTAGATTCACTAAATTCTGCACAAAGAACAGTAGATATTTATACCAAGCTAAGGTTAGCAAACACGCGGTAATACCTAGCACTAACCAAACTCGTGGTCGGCGGCTTGACGCAATGCCTAGCGATGCAATCCATCCATACAAAGAAATAATAAAGAGCAAGGGCAGAAAATGCCAATTCCACAACCCATAAAAAACATAACTCAACACCAGCAACACAGTCTTATGCAGCACATGATGGCGCACCGTAGACCATGAAACTAGCAGCGAGAATAGGAAGAAGAGCGCAAACTCAACGGTAGGAAAAAGCATGGTTGATGCGTGTGGAGTGGATGCGTTTTATTATTAATAACAGTCTAGGGCAGACTTTACCATAGCACCCAATGAGTCCTGATGCCGCCACAATCACTAACTGGCTACTAAAAAATAATCATGCATTTACAGAGCAAGATGCGTTATTCTTATTACTGTGATTCATGACTAAAAGGCATTCTTATGTCAGCAATGAAAATAGCTCTGTTTTCTAGCCTGTTGGGGATAGTGACCTTAAGTTGGTCCGAAACGATTAGCACTAATCCTGCTGCAAATACCGATCGGGATAATCAACATACGGTGAGCTCTCATCAATATGGCGCTCGTGCACCGGTAGTGAAACGTCAACCACAAACCCAACCACCAGTCATCGTTGTGGTACCTGCTAATGCCAATAACCCTAGCAACAATCAACCACAACAAAGAAGAGAAAACAGTAGATAAAGCGAAAAAAATCTACTGCGCAATCGCAACCGATTTCACTTGCACCCAAATCGTTTGGCCTAGTTGAATGCTGAGTTCATGCAATGCGCGCTGTGTGACTCGCGCAATGAAATGATCTGTTCCCACTAAGATGCGCACTAAGGCATAGCCTGCTTGCTCATCATCAGCAATACTGACTACACTACCTTGTAAACTATTTTGTATGCTAGTGGCGACTGGTTTTTCAGTCGCTATACTGACATCACGCGCCAACACACGGATGCGGATTTTTTGATGCAGTGATAATCCCTGAGACCGCGTCCAGATTTCACCACCAGAAAAATCACAACGACTTAAATGCCATTGACTGTCTATCTCACCCACTGTGGCTTCAACCACTGCACCTAAATCATCACCTAGCTTAATAGGCAAATCAATACGCGACAAAGTCTCGAGCAAACCACCACTGGCTACGACACGACCCTGATCTAATACCACGATATGATGTGCAAGCCTTGCCACCTCATCGGGTGAATGCGTGACATATAAAACAGGAATAGCTAGTTCACGATGTAGCTTATCGAGATAAGGCAGTATTTCTTCTTTACGCTGACTATCCAGTGCAGCTAATGGTTCATCCATTAATAATAATCTTGGCTTGACAGCTAGCGCACGTGCAATACCTACGCGTTGACGTTCACCACCAGATAGCGTATGCGGCTTACGCTTTAACAGCGCTGCTATGCCGAGTAAATCAATCAAACCATGAATATCTATGCCTTGTTGATGTTTACTACGTTTTAATCCGTATTCAAGATTTTCCATCACACTTAAATGCGGAAATAAACTTGCCTCTTGAAATACATAGCCGATTTCACGCTGATGCGGCGGCACCCAGACATGCTCGTCTTGCCACATCACGTCATGCAAACACACGCGACCTTGTACATTTTTTTCTAATCCAGCTATACATCGTAAGATCGTTGTCTTGCCACAGCCTGATGGACCAAATAAAGCGGTGACACCTTGCGTAGGTAAATTCAGATCCACATCTAATTCAAAACCTGACCACTTCACCTGCAGCTTGGCGAGAAATTTATCCACGTCCTTGCTCCCTAAGCGGTTGCACTCGCCAAATTTGCAAAGCCATTAAAACAATAAAAGAAAACACCAACATGATTAAGGACAAATGATGCGCCTGCGCATATTCCATCGCTTCTACATAATCATAAATCTGAACTGAAGCAACTCGCGTCTGACCAGGGATATTCCCGCCTATCATCAGCACCACACCAAACTCACCTACCGTATGCGCAAAACTCATCACACATGCAGTGATAAAGCCTGGGAGAGCTAAAGGAACTGCGACAGTAAAAAAAGCATCGAGTGGCGATGCTCCCAAGGTGGCAGCAACTTCTAAGGGACGGCGCCCAATCGCCTCAAATGCATTTTGCAAAGGCTGCACCATGAAGGGCAGTGAATAAAAAACAGAGGCAACAACTAATCCCCAAAAAGTAAAGGGCAACAAACCTAAACCCAGTGCTTCAGTGAGCTTACCCACTACACCATTCGGCCCCATCGCGAGTAACAGATAAAACCCTAAAACAGAAGGTGGCAGCACAATAGGCAAAGCAACCAGTGCACTCACAGGCGCTTTCAATTTATTTTGTGTTTGCGCTAACCACCATGCAATGGGCGTGCCTATCAACAGTAGCAAAACAGTCGTTACTGTTGCGAGACGTAGTGTAAGCCATATTGCTTGTAGCGCTAGAGGATCGGGCATAAGAGATGTTTCGATTAATTTTTATTCTGATTTAAGTTAAGTCACTACACCAAGGCACTGATGAATACGACGTGCTACGTATTGGTGAGTAAGACTTCAGTCTATTTATAACCATAAGCTACTATGATTTTTTTAGCTTTATCCGACTTTAAATATTCAAGCAAAGCTTTTGCAGCGACTGTATCTTTACCTGCATTGAGTAAAATTGCATCTTGCTTAAGCTGATCATGAAATTCTTGCGGCACTATCCATGTAGAACCTGATTTCACTTTACCGTTTTCTGTAATCTGCGATAAAGCGACAAAGCCTAATTGTGCATTTCCACTGGTGACGAATTGATAAGTCTGCGCAATATTTTCCCCTTGTACTACGCGTGGCTCTAACTTAGTTAACACACCTAGCTTTAACATCGTTTGTACTGCCGCCTGACCATAGGGCGCCACTTTAGCATTAGCGATAGCAAGAAATTTGAATTTATCAGTTTTTAAAACACCACCACCTTGATCAATAAGATTAGCATCGGGCGACCATAACGCTAAGGTACCAATTGCATAAGTAAACTGTGTTTCAGCAATCGCCTTCGCTTCTTTCGCCAGCTTACGTGGTGTTTCATCATCTGCTGAAATGAACACTTCAAATGGTGCACCATTTATAATCTGCGCATAAAATTTTCCTGTTGCACCGGGTGTGGCTAAGACTTTATGTCCAGTATCTTTTTCAAACTGAACAGTAATTTCCTCTAAAGTCTTAGCGAAATTAGCAGCGACTGCGACTTTAACTTCTGCAGCGTGCACATGTGCTGTAAACAATGCACCTAATAGCGATAAAACTAATTTTATAGTTAAGTTAATTTTCATTTTTCTGTCCGAACTTTTACATCCTCACTCGCCTGCACATTCATGGCGCTTAACGCTATGTATGCACCGACTATCACTGCAGCTGATTTTTTTAGTTTGATTAAGTTTTTCATAAAACTTTTACCGTTAATTAATTAACAATACATTCCTCATTTTCAAAATATATTTAGCTATATTTTGTAAGGCAAAAAAAGAGAGAGCTGATTAATCGTAATGATTAATCTTTATTTTGATTCAATGAATTAACCTAACTCACATCAAAATATAGTAAGATATATTTTGCTTATCGGAAATAATACCCAAGCTGCCTTAACCTGTCAAATATCAGCCCTAAAACTATGCGACCTGCAAAATTCAATCTGGATGCGGAATTAACGGTAAGAGTAGGCGATGAATTACTCGCCAATTCAAAGCGCATCGCCTTATTGCGTCAAATTGATCAAAGTGAAAATCTCACTAAAGCAGCCAAGCTCGCGGGATATAGCTACAAAGGCGCGTGGGATTCGATTCAGCAGATGAGTGAATTATCAGGAGGCACTCTGCTAGAAAGACATGCAGGAGGCAAAGGCGGTGGACGCACTAAACTCACTGAAAGAGGCAAACAATTATTAAAAAACTTCAGCTTGATTCAAACCGAGCATCAACGTTTTATAGCGCGCTTAGATAAGCTTGCCAATGGTTTATCTGCAGATTACGCAGCGCTCGCAGAAATTCCTATGAAAACCAGTGCGAGAAATCAATTTGCCGGTGTGATTGCCTCGATTAATCAAGGTCCCGTGCATGATGAAATTGAAATTCGTTTGCATGAGCATCTGCCTCTCACCGCCTCGATTACACACGAGAGTTCAAGAGAGCTAAAACTTGAAATTGGTGCCAAAGTATTTGCACTCATTAAAGCATCGATGGTGCATATAGCTACGGAAGAGTGTAATGAAAGTTCTGTTAACTATTTTTCTGGAATAGCAAAAAATATCATTACAGGAAAAAATTATTCAGAAATTATTCTTGCGCTAGAAGAAGGAATAGAGATTGTTGCGACGATTCCCAATACAACAAAACAAATAAAGTCGATTCAGGCTGGCGATGAAGTGAGTCTCTGGTTTGATCCATCGAATGTCATACTTGGTATCGCCGCCTAAATAAAGAAATACATTATTTCACTGTGATCTCTATCGACTTACGTAATTTCTCACCGTAGGAACGATGCGCACCATCTGCAAATTGCAAGGTGAGTTTATATTTACCTGGCTGTAAAAACACTTCTGTTTCAGTCTGCCCTTTGCCGAAATGCTTATGCTGATTATCATTCGGTATGGTGTAGCCTTCTTCTATATTTCTCGCATTAATCAATAAATGATGATGGCCTGTACCAGTCGCCATCTCACCTGCAGGAGCGACTTTCATACCTGTCACAGCCATTTTTACGATGAAAGTGGTGGGAACGGTATCACCATCTTTAGGCTCAACAAAATCTATAGACTGCGCAAAAGACCATGCAGTGCATAGAGTAGAAATTAATCCCACTAAAATAAATTTGATTTTCATTTTTTCACCTATCTGCTCATCAGAGATTTATAAAAATTAATATTGTGATTATCACTCAAGTAGGCTTACCGCACACGATATTCATTAATTCTTCATTTTGTGTACCACCTATAACATTACGCCAACCCTCTTCTTCGCCTGAGCTTTCACTCACTTTATCTCCGCTCAAGTTTTTTCCTGAAAAAAATTCTCCAACGAGATTTCTAAATTTACTTTGACTACAGTCATATTCTTTCGTAGCCCGATTAGAGAGAACACCACGCAGTGGGAAGCTATAGTTAAGCATTTCCATAACGCTGACGAATTTTCCATTCTTGATAATAGTTTTTTTATCATAAAAAAATTCAGCTTTGCCATTGTCACCATACATTATCCACTCCGCTCTTGCAGAAAAACTCAACAGCAATCCTAATAACAAGAACATAAGAGTAATCAGAGAGCGCATAGATATCTATTCCTGTTGAGGTTTAATAAAAATTGCTTTGTATAAGTAGGCAGTAGCAACCAAGATAGCAAAACCATAAGAACCGATAGTTAAGACCCAATCAGTACAACCAAATTGTGGACCAATTAAATAACGAAATAAAAAATACATCACAAATGCAATACAAAAATAGCGAATTTTTATAGAACGTTTCAATTCTTGGTTTCTCGCTACCTAAATAGAATTCACAAATGTGATTAAAGCTTCACGCTCTTCTTTACTAAAACCAGAAAAAGTATCTCTAGATTTCTTAGCTTCACCACCGTGCCACAAAATCGCTTCTAATACATTACGTGCTCTACCATCATGTAAAAGATTGGTACTACCATTGACTTGTGCTGAGACACCCAATCCCCATAAAGGCGCTGTGCGCCAATCCCGTGGACCCGCTTTAAAATCAGGACGTCCATCTGCTAGATACTCACCCATATCATGCAACAACATATCGGTATAAGCGCTAAAAGTTTTATTAGCGATATGCGGCATCAAAGGATAGGTTGAGGTTTTTAATTCTGGCAAATGGCAACTATGGCACTGTGCTTTTTCAAATAAATCTTTACCACGCTTGAAAATGTCAGAGTCAGTATTACGTGGTGCAGGTGCATCAACAGCAACTGACCAAAAAGTTAACTCATCCCATGAATAATCTAATAACTCGGGCTTATTCCCAGGAGGCATAGCACGACAGGCTTTTTGAATTTCAGGGCAGTTCTCTTCTATGTAGAGAGATGAGGTCACACCCATATCGCCATGAAAGGCTGCTGCTATCTGCTGTTTTATGCTGGGTTGATTCGCTTTCCATCCAAATCGACCTAAGCTGACACGTTTATTAATATCGTCACGCACATAGTTTGGACGTCCATTTAAACCTTGTGCTTGCTGTGCTTTTGCAATCGCTAAGATGTCTGCTTCGCTCACTGCTTCTAAATAGCCCATGCCATACACAGCTTGGGTATTACGCAGTGAAGTCATGACTTCACTTCCTATCTCGCCAAAATTTAGTTTTTCTATACGGATTTTTGGTTTTCTGAGTTCAACCTTAGAACCATCACCTAGTGTAACGATTTCAGGTATCCACTCAACAATCAAGTCTGCTTCAGCTGGCTTGAGGTTTTCTTTCAGTCCTACATTGACTGCAAAGACTTGTAGCTGATCACCATAATATGGATGCGGCTTAGGTCCACCATCCGCATTTTCACCAGGGATTGAAAGTCTTAATAATTGTTGGAATACGACTGCATCACCTGCATCATTAGTTCGTCCACGACCACCCTGCACATGACAACCTACACATGAATTAGCGAGAAATGTGGGACCTAATCCCCATTCACCACCGAGTAAAGGAAACACCACCCATGGCGCACGGAATTGTTTTTCACCTGCTTTAAATTTTTGAAGCTCTACATGACTCAAGCCTTTAATAGGCTGTATGTAGATAGCGTTTGGAGCTATCGCCTTAGGAGAGGATTTAATAACTTGAGAGCTTGCATTTTTTACAAGCAAACTCGCAGTCATCACTATGATGAAAGAGATCAAGCCTAAGAAGATTATTCGCATCTCACTTAGCTTCACGTGCCACGCTGGTTTCATCTCGCCTTCCTTTACTATCTACTCTTTGTACAAACTATTCTAAAAGCACTTTAACAATCGTGCTGAGCGGATTTAATAGTTGGCAATTACTTAATCAAAGTCTTATAAGTCTCTCGCAAGACGAAAGCCTAATTGATGTGTTTTCATGGTCTCCACTTCAGAATAGCGATACGCAGCACGCGCAGTCGAAGGGCCATCTAACCAACCACCTCCACGCACAACACGCTTTTCGCATTTGCCTTCATTTGCACGCACTGACCCATCATCAGGAGCGCCTGCATAACCAGCTTGATGGCAGTCTTCTACGCATTCACGCACATTACCTATCATGTCATGCAGACCGAAAGCATTCGCTTTGTACTTCCCACCCGCGATGTTTTCGGCAGCACCGTCATTGCACAACACATGCGACCACACATAATTAGGATGAGCTTCTTTGCCTGCCTCATCATGTAAATTTGCGAACTCACAGGATTTCTTTTTATCTTCATTACCACCCCAAAACCAAGGGGTATTGGTACCACCTCGTGCTGCATACTCAAATTCTGATTCACTCAGTAGTCGATAATTTTTACCTGTTTTGGCTGATAACCATACCGCATAAGCTTTCGCTTCTGTTCACGAGATATTCACTGCAGGCAGATTACCTCTACCAAAACCTGCATCATCAGCCTTAGGACATTTACCATCTGCTACACAAGCATCCCATTGCGCAAATGAGGTTTCTAATCGTGAGACTGCAAAGGATTTAATTTTTACCGTGTGCTGAGGCTTTTCATCGGTATGCCCACTTTCTACTTTATCCGAGCCCATCATAAATTCACCTGCTAGCAGTATGATCATTTCCGGACATTCTTTACAATCCGAAAATTTTGCACCAGCTTCTAATTTATCTGCTCCTACTACACTGGAATTAAACAAAATACTGATACTTGAAAACAGCAGCATCCACAGTATTTTTCTAGTACGCATGATGATTTTCCTTAGCACCTGATAATCAAACTGATGAATACATCTACACCCCATGAGACGAAAAAGCCGACAGTCCTAAAACTGTCGGCAATCTCACACCGGGAGAGTTAAATCCAAAGTGAGAGACGGAACGGACCAACATGACAACTCAATTCATTACCAATCACTCAACAACAGGATTAACATTTTTGTTCCATTTTGCAGGATTTATACTCAGGATCTTTTTCAACTTGTCCCTCGCACGCTTCTTTGACATTGATTTTCGCATTTCTACAAGCAGTCCCTAAGGCCACCATAGAATCTGATGATGCGTTTTTCATGTCGCAAAAATAGTCTTGCTGTTTTTTAGCATCTGCACACGTACCAACCCGTGTTTTTTTCTCTTCATGATGATTCGCTAAAGAGATAGATACAGATCCAAATAACAGCAAAAAAAGAAGGCAAATTGATTTCATATTTTTCATCATGATTCCTTTGCACTATGAAATTGGCAAACAGAAAAAAACGGATGCCGCTAGGGCATCCGTATTCTTGCTTAGCCTTGCTCGAACTCGCGACCGTCTTTTGCGATATAGCCATAAGCAGCATTACTACGCTCGCCGCCCATCGCTAAGTATTCAGCCTTCATCTTCGCAATCATGTCATGGTCAAATGATTTCACATCTGCAGCGATCTTCTGCGCATCGAGTTTGTAAAGCTTAGCGGAGTTAAGTCCAAAGATCTTGTTCTTAACAGTGCCACGGCCATCACCCAACTTGATTTTCCAGCCTTGCTTTTTCATGATGTCATCTGGGATTTCCAAACGACGCATTGCTTCGATCTGCCACTGTGGTGAGCCGTACCAAACTGAGTCAGTACCCCAAACAACACGATCAGGACCCATTAAGTTGACTAACTGGCCTATGAAAGCAGCGCAGAAACGTGGATCAGTCACAGCGGTACTCGCGAACACAG
>Ga0209442_1001218_pt1 | contig 14722 bp, 18 predicted proteins | sample LauGreSBDMM110DD_2_FD_187565 | JGI IMG/M metagenome (GOLD analysis project Ga0209442, IMG submission 187565) | Freshwater lake microbial communities from Lake Michigan, USA - Sp13.BD.MM110.DD (SPAdes) (version 2) | ecosystem: Environmental > Aquatic > Freshwater > Lake | place: Lake Michigan...
CATTTTTAGAAAAGCCATGGAATTGGTATCATTTGAGTAAGAATCCTAATATTACATGGGACATTATACAATCAAACCCTAATTTACCTTGGAATTGGGACAGTGTAAGTAGCAATAATAATATCACGTGGGATATTATTAAGTCAAATCCAAATTTACATTGGAACTTTCGATATTTTTGTTATAATCCGAACATAACTTCAAATATTATTGAAGAAAACCCTGATAATCCATGGGATATTTACAATACACCCGCATATTATAATATTCGTCTTACTTTACCTATGACGAATATTATACAAATAGCTCAACAATATTTTGCCGCGTGTAGAATTCAGAGAGTTTTTAAAGAGTCTTATTATAATCCAAATTATAAAATATGTCGTAATCGACTACGACGTGAATTTAAAAATATGAAAGATGATTTTTGATTTGACGTTAATTATTCATTTGTGTTACAAAGGTATTAAGTAATTTTTCACCCGTACCATTTGCTCTTGCTTTTGCCTTTACCTCAATAGTTGAAATGAGGTATTTTTTAATCCATTTACTTGCGATTGATAATAATTCAGATGCTCTTTCTAAATTTATGTTTCCTGTTGTGGATACTAATACATTTGGAATGTCAGTAGCCTCATCTTGTTCTACAAGTGAACGATATGGAAGCTTAGAGTAAGATCCTTGCGCATTGAAAGCATCATCAATTACTATCTTTTTTCCAATTAGCTTGCCACACATTGAAATATGAAGTTTTGTTCCTGCGGTAGGTTTTATTGTAATATCAAGGAAAACACGTCCATCAAGTGGCATGTATAAAAATGTTTCATGACTTTCAAGTAACAAACCTAATTCAATGGTTATTATATCAGAACGTAATAAGATAGTAGTATTTCTTATTTTTCCTAAGGGTGTATCATCGTTCATTACATCGGTATCAGATTTGGCATGTGTAATTGAATATTCGTAGGTTTTTAGGAGGTTTGGTATTTTTTCCTGATCATAATCCTGGGGATACGCATCAGAATCACTTTTAAATTTTTGAATCATTGGTACAAATTCGAATTTTTCAATTTTGAATATTTTTGCCATTTGCGCTTGGTCTTTGATACTACTTCGATTTGCGTGTTGAATAATTTTTTCAATTGCATTTTTGGGTAAATCATATAATGCGTTTACGTCGATTGTTATTGTTTGAGATAATTTGTTTGTGCTGCTGCGCGGAGCCTGTTTTTGTGCTGATTTATCCATATATTCTTTCATAATTTTTGTTAGCTTATCAATTTTACTGGATCTATCAAGCTTTGTATCAGAAACAATATTTGTAATACGTGTTTGATATTCTGGTTTTGTTACTTGAGGTTTATCAGGGTTTTCTAAAATTTTTTCGGCGAGTTGTTGTGCTAAAGTTTTAGGTTTTTTGCGTACAGTAGAAACTGTAGTCGTAGGGGTGCTTAAATCTTTGACAGATACTGGGATGGTACGTGACCGTGTAACACGACCTGATGTAGATGCTTCTGTAGATGGTGTGCGGGTAGATGACATTATTATCTAATAAACCTTTAGAAATTTAAATGTTATTGATAAATTTTTATTAGAAAAAATGAGATTAATTTTATTTTAAATAACATCATCTATGTCTCTTTTAAAAAACATTGAAGTTGCGCAGCATGATTGGTTGCTTGAACAGTTACGAAATCCAAATATACCATGGGATTGGAATGGATTAAGTGCGAACATAAACATAACATGGGATATCATTCAAGCATTTCCTGACAAAGATTGGTGTTGGTTAAAATTGAGTTTAAATCCAAATATAACATGTGATATTATCGAAGCAAACATTGGTAAGCCATGGGATAGATATGGTCTTAGTTTAAACCCAAACTTAACATGGAATTTTATTCAAGCACATCCTGAAATATCGTGGCTTCCTATGTTTTTATCTAGACATAAATGTATTACATGGGATATTGTTCAAGCAAATCCAGATAATCCATGGAATTGGGAAGGTTTGAGTGAGAATCCTAATATAACATGGGACATTGTAAAAGCGCATCCCGAAAAATCATGGCATTATGGATTGTTAAGCAATAACAAAAGTATTACATGGGAGATTGTAAAAGAAAATCCGGACAAACCATGGAACTTTTCGATTCTAAGTTTGAATCCAAATATTACTTGGGACATTATAAAAGCGAATTCTGATAAGCCTTGGGATATGACTGCAATAAGTGCACGTTCATTTGTAACGATTGAAATTGTTAAAAAGTATATTCACATGGATTGGAATTGGATAACTTTAACCCGAAATAAATCCATCACAATGAGTATCATATTGGCGAACATGAAACCAATTCCACATAAATGGTGGAATCGATGGGGATGGAAAACACAAATTATGCCGTGGTATTGGATTTCATTAAGCGAAAATCCAAATATAACACTTAAAGATGTAAAGGCAAGTCATGCCAAACCGTGGTGTATTTATAAATTATGTTTTCATCCAAATTTTTCAATGGAAGACATTATTGAATGTATAAATATTTGCTCGAATCCAGCAGATAAATACACATCTAAATTCAATTATTATCGTTCTTATAGTAAAAATCAAAACTTAACACTTTCAACTATTTTATCTCAACCAGATATGTCATGGGATTGGCTAGATATAAGTAAAAACCCAAATGTTACAAAACTGCCAAAATCAAATATAGTTCAAATCATACGTCGTTTTACAGCAGTACGTAAAATTCAATCAGCTTTTTTAATGGCTTATTATAATCCAAATTATAAAATATGCCGTAATCGCCTAAAACGCGAATATAATATTATGGCAGATGAATTTGATCACAATGCTTAAAGATATAGATTGTATAATTTTTGTAATAATGGCTTTACAACAAGCCGTAGAAGCAGCACAGCATGATTGGATTGTTCATAAGTTTTCGGATACCTCGATCCCATGGAATTGGAGGCAATTGAGCCAAAGTCCACTTATTACATGGAAAATTGTAGAAGCGAACCATGACAAGCAATGGTGTTGGTATAGCATGTGTAGTAACCCCAATATGTCAATTGATTATATCTTAGCAAACCCTGAGTTGCCATGGTGGAATTGGGCGGCTATTAGTGAACATACTAATATAGTACTTGATATCATTAAAGCAAATCCAAATATACCATGGAACTGGATACTGATAAGTCAGAACCCGAACATAACATGGGACATTGTTCAAGCAAACCCTGAGCTACCTTGGGCTTTTCAAACATTATGCTTAAATCCAAACATGACATGGGATATCATTCAAGTTTATATATTACAAAAAAATGTTCATTATCCTCTTCACGACGTTAAGTGGAATTGGTATTGCTTTTGTATGAGCGGAAATGTAACGGATGATAATAAAAAGCTTCATTCGAACCCTGTTTTGCCATGGGATTGGCACTCTTTAAGCTATAATGATCATATTACATGGGACATTGTTCAATCTCATCTAAAAAAGCCATGGAATTGGGCGGCGTTAAGTAAAAACAAATGTGTAACGTGGGAAATTATTCAAAAGTATCCAAGACAGCCGTGGAATTGGCAGGACATAAGTGAAAATCCAAATATAACATGGGATATTGTTAAAGCAAACCTTAATAAAAGATGGAACTTTTACGCATTAACGTACCATCCAAATATTACTTGGGATATAGTTCAAGCCAATCCTGATTATCCATGGGATAAAAGCTTTGTAAGACCATATCAAGAACACTTGCTAACATTACCTCCTCAAGAAGTTGAAAAAACGATATTACACATTATTTCTGTGCGAAGAATTCAAAGAGCCTTTAAAGAATGTTATTATAATCCATCATTTCAGTTATGTCGTAGACGATTACATCGCGAATTTGAAAACATGAAAGACGATCTTTGATTAGAAAAAATGAGATTAATTTTATTTTTAATATTATCATCTATGTCTCTTTTAAAAGCCATTAAAATTGCCCAGCATGAATGGTTGTTTAAACAACTACAAAACCCAAATATACCATGGAATTGGTGGGCATTAAGTAGCAATCCAAATATAACATGGAACATTATCCAAGCTTTTCCAAATAAAAAATGGGATTGGGAAAGAATTAGCTATAATCCAAATATAACATGTGATATAATTGAAGCAAACCTAGATAAGCCATGGTATGGAATAGGACTTGGTTATAATCCAAATATGACTTGGGAGTTTGTAAAAGCTCATCCTGAAATTGAATGGAATATGTTTGGATTAAGCAAACATAAGTGTGTTACATGGGAAATCGTAGAGGAAAATCCTGATAAAAAATGGGATTGGTACACGTTAAGTTGTAATCCAAACATTACTTGGGAGATTATTCAAGCCAATCAGAACAAACCATGGAACTATGATAGTATTTGTGAAAATCCGAATATAACATGGGACATTATCGAAGCACATCCACAGCATCCATGGAATTATCGTAGTCTAAGCGCTCATTCAATTATCACTTGGGAAATTGTAAAAAATAACATGGATAAAACATGGGATTGGAGACGGTTAAGTGCTAACAAAAATATAACTTTAGATATTATTAATAATAATATGCCATATATGAGAAATTCCTATATTTCATTTCAATGGTGTGTTTTAGGTCTAAGCAGCAATCCAAACATTACCCCCGCATTTCTTAAATTACATCCTAAACAAAATTGGTATGATAGTGAATTTAGTGAAAATCCTAATTTTTTTCCAGATGACTTTTTATATTATCATGATATTAGTGATAATCCTAATTTAACATTAGAATATGTGATCGATTGTAAATATACCGATTGGGATTGGTGGAAACTAAGTTTAAACGCAAATATTACAAAAATACCGGATATTGAATTTAAAAAAATTATACGCAAGTACTTTGCCTCACGTACTATTCAAAAAGCCTTTAGAGAATCTTATTATAATCCGTCATTTAAGTTATGTTGTAAAAGATTGCGACGCGAATTTGAAAATATGAAAGACGATCTTTGATTAGAAAAACACTTATATTTTAATACCAATTAAAACAACACCATCTCGTTGTTGGGTTGCGAGCGATACATATTGTTGATAAATTTTTACACCTTCTTCAACGGTTATTCCAGGTAAGGGTAGCACTTGATCCAATGGTAGCTCTGTAAGTGCCTCCTCGAACGTTTTGTATCGGGTAAGAGATGTTATAATAACTTGATAATTAGGTAAAGTTGCGTCTGTATGATGTGATATAGATATAATTTCACCTATGCTAAGATTTAATATGGAAGGTAATGCTCGACGACCTTCATATAATTTCTTTCCATCTCGCACAAGTTCATACCATGGACTATTTAAAGTAAAATGCCGCATATAATTATTGTTATAGTTATTTATTTTTAACTCAAGAGATTAAGTAAATTATTTATAATATAAAACACGATCTTTGATTAGAAAAAATGAAAGTTATTTTATTTTTATTATATCATTATGTCTCTTTTAAAAGCCATTAAAATTGCGCAGCATGAATGGTTGCTTGGACAATTACAAAACCCAAATATACCATGGAATTGGTGGACATTAAGTAGCAATCCAAATATAACATGGAATATTATCCAAGCTTTTCCTGATAAAAAATGGGATTGGTATTCTGTGAGTTGTAATGAAAATATAACATTAGAGATTGTAACAGCAAATCCTGACAAGCCATGGAGTAGTAATGGATTAACTTACAATCCAAATTTAACATGGGAATTTGTAAAAACTCATCCTGAATTAAAATGGAATATAATTGGGCTAAGTGAACATAAGTGCGTGACATGGGATATTGTTCAGGCGAATCCACATATGGGATGGATATGGTATACATTAAGTCATAATCCAAATATTACATGGGAAATTATAGAGGCTAACCCTGATAAACCATGGTGTTGGTCTGGTATAAGTCGTAATAAAAACATTACATGGGAAATTATAGAGGCTAACCCTGATAAACCATGGTGTTGGTGGAATTTAAGTTCTAAACTAGATATAACTTGGGAAAAAATAATAAATAACCTAGATAAAAAATGGGATTGGACTCAAGTAAGTGCTAATAAAAATATAACATTAGATATTATAAATGCGAATATATCTAATTCTAAATATCCATTGTGTAATGTAGGATTAAGTAAAAATCCGAATATTACTCCAGCATTTGTAAAAGCACATCCTAATCAAAAATGGTATTATAAGGAATTATCTCAGAATCCTAAATTTTTTCTAGATGATTTAATAAAATATGAAAGAACTTGGTTAATGTATGATGTAGAATCTTATAATCCGCATATAACATTAGAATATGCTTTAGCTCGTAATAAAGATGATTGGTGGAATTTAAGTTTGAATAAAAATATTACAAAAATGCCGATTATTCAGCTTTCTAAGGTTATACGTAAATACTTTGCCACGCGCACTATTCAAAAAGCCTTTAAAGAATCTTATTATAATCCATCATTAAAAATATGTCGTAAACGACTACGACGTGAATTTGAAAATATAAAAGACGATCTTTGATTAGAAAAAATGAAAGTTATTTATTAATCTTTTTGAAACCATTCATGATCTTTAAGATGATTTAATTCATAGTGTTTATTATTATAAATATAATGATCACAACCATCGTCTGTTTGGATAGTTAAACCACCAATATAAGGTATCCATTTTTGATTTATAATGTCAAAAGTAGCTTTCATTAATTCATTCATTTCGATACCATATTTTAGATATAGTTTTTCAGCATAAATTTTATTTTTTTCAATTTTAAGTGATTCATTTATTGTTGTATTTTGGTCACTCCACCAAGACATATTTGATTATTAATATATTTAACTATTGTAGTTTTTAAATGGCGTCAAATGATAAAAAACAATCGCCAAAAAGTAAAGTATTTAATATATTTCAAAATCAAGCAGCTTTGGAAAAAAGTGGATTAAATTTAACAAAAGCGCTTGGACAGCTTTCTGTAGCCGATAAAAAAAATATATAATTCATTAAAAAGTTTAAAAAGTAACGACACATTACAACAAAATATAGTTGAAGCAAAAGCAATACATGAAGCAAGAAAACAAATATATAAATCGGAACCACCTGTACATGCGATGAATTCATTACAAGCAATACGTGAAGGTAACATATGGAAACGTGAATTTATTAATTTACAAAATAAAGAAGGGATTAAAAATGAAAAAATATTATTACACTCTCTAACGGTAATTGAGCGTTCTACAATAGAAGAAATTGTAAAACACATGCACCCTTGGACGATAAATTTTGATACTTTAAAAACTCCACTGTTATATCATTTACCAAGACAAAAATTATTATTTATACTATTTCCCGAAAATGTTTCAATCAGTTTACGTAAGAAAATTTTAAAAATATCTAAAGAAATATATCCAAATGGTGGAATATTACGTACATATAAATATCCTGAAAAAGTAATATGCTACGTTTTTCTATTTCAACTTGATTTAAAACTTCAAATTAATTCACAATCAGGATCCATATGATTTTCATTGAGGTTTCCGTTTTATTTAAAGTTATAATAAGTTTTTAAATTATATTTATATAAAAATGTCTCAAAAATATATTCCCTCATGGGAATCATCAGAGCGACCTCGAATAAATTCCGATTTGGATTTTCCATTTGAGTTCGCTTGGGATTTACCTGGAGCAAACTTTATGCTAGAATCAACATATAAACTACCAAATATAAACTATTTTACATCTCCAAGTATTATTATTGATGGTGGGATAATAGACATTTCATATCTTCCAAAGCATTCTATTGACATTGATATAGACAATGCTGAAATTGTATATAATGATAAATGTATATATTTGGAGTGCGAATATATTTCCATATCTGACTGTGTTATAGAGTCTTTTGATATAAAAGAAATGTTTCCAAATGCTAAAATTGTATTATCGAATGTTAAGTGGGTTTAAACGAATCTTTTTTGTTATTTAATCGAAATTATTTATTTTTTCAGAATACTTATCCAATGCTTCATCAAAATTAATGTCTGGGAAAAAAGCTTCTTTATGTTTTAATCTAATTTTATGTATACTATCTTCTTTTGACATGCCGGTTGTCATAAAAAATGCTGCTACGGTTGCCGCACTTCGTTGTCTTCCCATTTGGCAATGAATGAGAACATCACGAGACTGGAGTATATGATTTAATATAGTATCCATCAACTCATCTGTCCAATATTTGACGATGATTGATTGTTGTTTAGGATCCTCATTATCTTCAACGGGTATTCTAATATTTGTACTATGATCACTAAAAAAGGGAATATGATTTGTACAATTTATTACTAGAGATGTAGATGCTGGAACATGTTCAGCAGCATTATAATTTCCCAACCACAAATGGGGAATAATTTCTGTCGACATTTTGATGTATAAATGTTGTAATTAAATACATTAACATATTTCATTTTTTATAATACTTGTTCAATATTTAAAGAGTTAAATAATATATATTATTAATAGTCTATTATATTAAATGGGTTTATATTCTGAATATGGTATTGAATTTTGTGCGATAATAGATAACAAAATAATTATAATTGTACCAATCAAAGAATTGGATGAACGTTTATTAGGATCAAAATATTATAAAATTCGTAAGCAATTTTATCAAGATCATAAATATAAATCATGGAGAGAGAAAATAGATAATATTGATATTACATTAACAAATATCGAAAAAGATAAACTAAATATCATTTTAGAAGATAATAAAAATAAAGTGATTGAATATGGTTGGTATGATGTAGGTTATATAGGCTCTTCATTATCATAACATTAAATGAAGTAAGTATTATTTAAAAATTGACTTTACAAAGAATGTATTTAGTTTTTAATATGGGTTTTAAAACTTCTTATCACGAATGGATTGTAAGTCATCTCACAAACCCCTTTTTTGAATGGAATTGGCAACAAATAAGTATAAATCCATGTATGACAATGGATATTGTAAATGCATTACCAGATAAGCCATGGGATTGGGAAGGTTTAAGTAGACATCCAAATATTACTTTCGAAATCATTCAAGAAAATCGTAATAAGCCATGGAGCTGGTGGGCGCTAAGTCAAAATCCAAATATAACGTGGGATGTTGTTCGAAAGAACCTTGATGAGCCATGGAATTGGTATTATCTTTCATTTAATAAAAAGGATATCGCATGGGATCTCGTAAAAGCATACCCAGACCACCCATGGTGTTGGGACTTTATGAGCAATAAGAATGATAATATTGATTGGGATGTTGTGAGAGAAAATCCAAGTAAGCCATGGCATTACGGTAAACTAAGTAGCCGCCGCGATCCCATTCCATGGGATATTATTCAAGCAAATCTAGAAAAGCCATGGAATTGGGAGCTTTTAACACAAAACATAGGTATTACATGGGACATTATTCAAGCAAACCCAGATTTACCATGGGATTGGTCGGTGATGAGTCTAAATCCAAATATTACATTTGATATTATGAATGCAAATCAAAACAAGCCATGGCGTTTAAAGTATTGTAGACTCAGTCACTTATTTGAGATTTCACGTGAAGAAAATGTTTATAGTGTTCGACGCTTTATAGCTGCTCAAAAAATTCAAAGGGCATTTAAAGAAGCTTATACCAACCCTTTATTTAAATTATGCCGTAATCGTTTACAGCGTGAATTTAATGATATGATTACCGAGCTTTAAAATACACCGTTTAAAGATTATGAAATATATATATTTATATTATTGGAATGCAATGTCACTTTTAGATTTTGTTAAAAGCGCAAAAAAAGAGTGGATTTTAAATATATTAAATGATACTTCATTTCAATGGGTTTGGAGTCGTGTAAGTAAAAACACAAATATTACATGGGATATTATTCAAGCCAACCCAGATAAGCCATGGGATTGGTATTATTTAAGTGAAAATCCAATTATAACATGTGATATTATTGAAAAAAACCCAGATAAGCCATGGTATTGGCTTGGGTTAAGTCGTAATCCAAATATAACTTGGGATTTTATCCAAGCTAACTTAGATAAGCTATGGAATTGGTCTTTATTAAGTGAGCATCCAAACATAACATGGGATATTATTCAAGCCAATCCAGATAAACCATGGGATTGGTTATGGTTATGTAATAATCCAAATATAACATGGGAGATTGTACAAGCGAATCCAGATAAGCCATGGAGTTGGCATAATTTAAGTGGCAATGCCAATATAACATGGGCTATTATTCAAGCCAACCCAGATAAACCATGGAATTGGTATCGAATAAAACAAAATTCAAATATAACATGGGATATTGTAAATAATAATCCAAATAAGAAATGGTCTTGGAAAGCCTTAAGTATTAACCCTAATTTAACATGGGATATTATAGAAAAATACCCAAATAAACCATGGGATTGGTATAGTATAAGTTTACATCCAAATATAACATGGGCGATTGTTCAAGCAAACCCAAAAAAACCATGGAATTGGGAAAGTTTAAGTTGTAATCCTAATATTACATGGGATATCGTTCAAAAGAATCCAAGTCAACAACGGAGATGGAGTTTATTAAGTATTGTAGAGCAAATTAAAGGTTCACATAGAATTCAATGGGACTGGGAAGGGTTAAGTAATAATCCTAATATAACATATGAAATCGTAAAAGAAAATCAAGATAAGGCATGGCATTGGAGTGATTTAAGTAGAAATCCTAATATTTTAAACCTTCCAGTCACGGAAATTAAAAGAATTGTGCGACTTTTTACAGCTGTACGGAAAATTCAGAGAGCTTTTAAAGAAGCTAATTATAATCCAGCATATAAAATGTGTCGTAATAGATTACAATTAGAATTTAATGATATGATAAATGATTTACACAAGTGATAGTAATAGTGATAGTAATATGTATATGATATAAAGTTTTAATAGGTATGTTATATTATTGGAATGCACAATGTCCCTTTTAGAATTTATTAATAACGCAAAAACTGAATGGATTATTAACAAACTAAAGGACACTTCAATTAAATGGGATTGGTGTTGTGTAAGCAACAGTTTCTTTATAACATGGGACATCATACAAACAAATCCAGACATGCCATGGGATTGGTTACATATAAGCCGAAATCCAAATATAACATGGGATATTGTTCAAGCTTATCCGGATAAGCCATGGTATTGGTATGGTTTAAGTGAAAATAAAAATATCACATGGGACATTATAAAGGATAATTTAGATAAGCCATGGCACTGGGATGCTTTGAGTTGTAATAAAAATATTAATTGGGATGAAGTAGATGCGAATATGCCATGGGATTGGGATTTTTTAAGTTCAAACCAAGGCATGACGTGGAACTTTGTTCAAGCAAATTCAGATAAACCATGGAATTGGAACTGGAGAGGGCTTAGTAGAAATCAATGTGTTACATGGGAAATTGTCAAGAAGCACCCTGACAAACCATGGGATTATGAGGGATTATGTAGAAATCCTAATATAACTTGGGACATTGTTCAAGCCTATCCAGACGAGCCATGGGATTGGTATGAGTTAAGTAGAAACGAAAACATTACATGGGAAATTGTTCAAGCACATCAAGAGAAACCATGGGATTTACCAGCTTTTAGCAGAAAAAGGTGTATTACATGGGATATCGTAAAAGAAAACCCAAATATTAAATGGGAGTGGTGGGCTCTTAGTGAAAATCCATGTATAACATGGGACATCGTTCAAAACAACCCAAATAAACCATGGGATTATGAGTGGTTAAGTTATAATCGAAATATTACATATGATATTGTAAAATCGAATCCACAGATTCAATGGTTGCCTTATTATTATGCTCGTGAGGAAAGTCTGTTACATTTACCTGAAGCAGAAATTGAAAAAATTATAACACATTATTTTGCTGCCCTTACGATTCAACAGCAATTATTAGAGTGTTATTATAATCCAGAATATAAAATGTGTCGTAATCGATTAGCATTAGAATTTAATGATATGATAAGTGGTTTACATTAATAATTATAATTTATATATGATATAAAGTTTTAATAGGTATATTATAATAATATTAAAATAAAATGGAACTTTTTAAACTCATTGAGCGTGCGAAATATGAATGGATTATAAGTAAATTAAAAGATTCTTCTATTAAATGGAATTGGAGTCTTTTAAGTAAAAATCCAAATATAACGTGGGAAATGATAAGCACAAATCTAGATATGCCATGGAATTGGTTAAATATAACCCGTAATCCAAATATAACATGGGATATTATTCAAGCTAACCCGGATAAGCCATGGGATTTGCATTATTTTAGTTTTAATCCAAACATTACATGGGAGATTATAAAAAATAATTTAGATAAATCATGGTGTTGGTGGGCTTTAAGCAGTGATGAAACAATTAAATGGAATCAAGTAGATGCGAATATGCCATGGGATTGGGATTGTTTAAGTTCAAACAAAGGTATAACATGGGACTTTGTTCAAGCGAATTTAAATAAACCATGGAATTGGAATTGGAGAGGGTTAAGTAGAAATAAATGTGTTACATGGGATATTGTTACACAAAACCCTAACAGACCTTGGGATTATGATGGATTAAGTCAAAATCCAAATATAACATGGGAAATTGTACAAGCGAATCCAGATAAGCCATGGCGTTGGTGTGATTTAAGTAGAAATCCAAATATAACATGGGATATTATTAAAGAAAACCTAGATAAACCATGGGAATGGTGGGCAATTAGTTGTAATTTAAATATAACTTTTAAAATTATTCAAGAAAATCCAGACATGCCATGGGAATGGTGGGCGATTAATACTAATCCAAATATAACTTTAAAAATTGTCCAAGAAAATCCAGACATGCCATGGAACTATGAGTGGTTAAGCTATAATAATACGCCAAGTGATATTGTAAATTTGAATTCAGATATTCAATGGAGACCTTCTTCTTCATTTTTACATAATTTAAATATGTTACATTTACCTGAAGCAGAAATTGAAAAAATTATAAGACACTACTTTGCGGCTGTTAAAATTCAAAAGCAATTATTAGAGTGTTATTATAATCCGGAATATAAAATGTGTCGTAATCGACTAATAAAAGAATGTATGTTAATGAATAAAGTTTTATGATATAAATGGTGTGGTCTAAACAATGGCTTAAACATAAAAATATTTATACATAAAATTGAAATTATAATGAGTATGATAAGTTTATTGGATTCTGCCACAGAAAAAGGGAGTGAGGCTCATTTTCTAGTGGCTAAGGTTGTGCATGCTATGTTTCATGATGTATGGTATTTTATACCTGGTCAAGGATGGCGTGTTATTGAAAACGGTCACTACTTTATTAAAGAAGTCGCAATTTTAAAAATAAAATTGGCATTAAGCACTCGTGTTTCAGGAGTGTTTTCAGAACATATGATTAAACAAATTAATTTATTTAAAAAAGACACTGAAGAAAGTGCAAGTAAAATTGCGACGTGTTTGTTAAACGCTTCTTACAAAGATCTTATTATATGCGAGTGCGAACAACTCTTTTTCAAAAGCGATTAAGTATTCGTTTGTAGTAAAGTTTATTAATAGTGCCATATAGGTTTACTAAATATTTTAAGTAAAAATCTAGTAAAATTACGTAATCTCCCCGGTCCTTTATAACGCATGTAAATGTTTTCTTAAAATAGATAGATTTATTTTATATTTTATATAGATAAAAATATTTATAAATACATCATTTGTTTATTTTTAAACTCGATTATGGTCTTGTCATTTTTATTTAAGGAAATTAGTCTATGTATTATATAACTTAATATTATAAAATGGGAAATTATTGCTCTTCTCCTCAGCTTCCAAGTATGATAAAAGAAATAACTCAAGAAGAAATTTTAAATCTTACTAGTGAATTTAATAACTTTCAAAAAATACACTGTGAAATTGGTGAAGATAAATTTGTATCATTTAATGAACTATGTGCTGCGTTTTGGAGCTATTCAGATACTTTAAAATATGTACCTCTTCGTAATTTTCGTATTATTATGAAAAATATGATCAGAAGTCTTTTTCCTAAAATTCAATTTTCGGGTTTTTCAATTCAATTTGCGAATATTTCAATTGGATCCGATTATTGTAAATCAAACTATGCTTTTACATATGTGGTTGGTATGGGGCTAAAATCGTTTCCCTTAGTTAAAGGAGGATCAAATATGAGTAAATAATGTTTAAATTATCGTTAAATATAAAAAAATTGAATTATTTATTTTTCAAAAATTATAAATAATAATGGCACTATTCCTCCAGAATGAGATTGATAATGCTAAAAAGGAATGGATTTTAAGTAATTTAGAAAATACTTTAATACCTTGGAATTGGCGAACTTTAAGTAAAAGTAGTCTGATTACATGGGATATTTTGAAACAACATCTAAATAAACCATGGTCTTGGATACAATTAAGTTGTAATAAAAATATAACATGGGAAATAATTCAATCAAATCCACAATTGCCGTGGGAATGGCTTGGAATAAGTTTAAATTCAAATATAACATGGGATATTATTAAAAATAATCCAGATAAGCCATGGAATTGGTGGTATATTAGTTTAAATTCAAATATAACATGGGATATTGTTCAATCAAATCCAGACATGCCATGGGAAT